>Ga0172375_10007915_pt1 | contig 14445 bp, 17 predicted proteins | sample LakKiv1m_FD_114537 | JGI IMG/M metagenome (GOLD analysis project Ga0172375, IMG submission 114537) | Freshwater microbial communities from Kabuno Bay, South-Kivu, Congo - kab_092012_11.1m | ecosystem: Environmental > Aquatic > Freshwater > Lake | place: Democratic Republic of the Congo... | reverse complement strand
TAAGGAAACTCCAATACGAAGCCCATAACCCCATGATTTCCACCAAGCAACCATCCCTCCGCTAAACAGTAATTTTTTTAAGTCAAACTTTTCATCACCCATTTTTTCCGTCTTTCATCTGCATTGCGATTAGCCTGTCAACTTTCGAATCAATCATTTTAAGATAATCGTAATTTCTTGCCGCACATTCTTCTAATCTTCCTATTCTTGATTCGTGGATTGAAAGAGTCGATGTCGTAATCCCAATAGAGCCATAGACATAATTTAGCCATCCTCCGAATGAAACGCTTATAACTATCGCAATTATTCCCATAATCCACATAATCACACGCCACTGCCCGTTCTTTCTTCTGTCTTCACCCTCGTAGTCTTTAGTCTTTACCATCATGTTTTACTCAAAGAATTCAAAGAATGTGTCACCGCCAACGACTATCACAATGGCGGTTCCGTTTAAATACCAGTTAACGGTTCTTGTTAATGACCCTGCACTTGCATCCATTACAGTCCCGCCAAATGCGTTATTGTCCTCGACTAGAGCATATCCAATACTTTGAGCAGTTGTCGCTTTAAACTTTGCACTTGTGGCAGAAACAGTCGAGTAAATCGTTACTCCTTCCGTATCCGTCCCTAGAACATTAAAAGAATCCGTAAATACGAATGAGTTCGTTGCTCCCCAGTTAGAAGAAGTGTTATTTAAAAGAGTCAACTGATTGAAAGTCGTGTTCCCGACAAGAGTTAGGCTTGACCCGTACCCACGAACGATTGAGGTTCCCCCCGTGAATGTCCCAGCGTTATTAAGTGACCCCGTAATCGTTAATGTGTTCGCTCCTAAAGATAATGTTGAGAAAATGTTGAGTTTATTATCAATGTTTAACGCTTCGGTAAGAGTCGTTGTTCCGTTTGAAATAGAAACAATATTTAAAGTATTAGCGGACGCATTGAGATTTCCGTTTGCGTTCATTATTAAAGTTGAACCGTCACGATTTAAAGTAAGGTTTGCCCCATTTAAACTAACATTTCCCTTGACAAGCCAAGTCCCGTTCCCCATTGAAATGGTCTTTGCAGTTGCGTCAGATGCGTCAACGCTTCCTACGTTTGCACCCCCTGCTCCAACTGTCAAATTCCCCTGAACCGTCAATGCACCGATAACATCCATTCTTGTTGTGGTTGTAACTAATCCCGCATAACTTGAATTGATAAAAATAAGTCCCATTGAATCGAGAATATCCCAAGTGCAGTTTCCAGTCCCGACATCCGTGAAGTAAACATAGTTCCCGCCAGTCGGAGTAGTAATCGTTGACCAGTTACTACTTAGAAGAGCAGAAGCAGTTGCGGCACTTCCAGTAAAGATATAGTTAACCGCAGTCCCAGTTGCCGTCCAATTTACCGTATTGCTAACCGACCCCGAAAGGTTTGTTACTGGAACGCCAACGGATGAGTCTATGTCAGTCGCATCAACGTATTGGACATCTTGAGATGACCCAAGTCTTAGAATCGCCCTCTGCCCAGAAGTTGTGGCGTTCATCACAACCCAAGTTCCTGCAGAACCGATAGCCGAAAAAGACCCCGTAACTACAAAGCCTCCAGATGATGCGAATGTTGCCGTGTTTCCTGCTATAATCTCAAGGTTATTGAATGTAGTGTTTCCTACAAATATCGTCATGATGTCACCACGACTTTTCCAGTTCCAGGAGTGAAAGTTCCATTATTTATGAAATCCCCTTTCAACATCAGCGTGTTTGAGCCAAGTGCTAGGGTGCTTGATGCGTTAATCGTGAGCGTGTTGCCGACGATCATGTTCCCCGTCAGCGTTACCGTCCCCGCATAAATATTGACCTTGTAAAATGACATCGTTCCTGAATCGACGTTTTGGGTCGCACCGAAATACGCCGTAATTCCGTGAGTCGTCCAATCAACCGTTCCGCTGACGTATGTGAATCCTCCTCTGAAATCTATATGCTCATCATACTCAGAGTCCATCGTCACGGTGCCGCCAGTTGATTCAATGATGAATGGATTTTGAATATATCTCGTTCCTACCCCACGAGTATTGATATTCAGAAGTTGATCGCCCGATCCATCTACTTTATATGTCGTTGTTCCAAAAAGCGTAAACGTGGTATTCGTCCCGCCACCGTTATAATCTCCTTTAATGTGCATAGTGTAGCCATTCCAAGTGTAGGAAAATCCACTCGCACCGGGGGATGTCACATCGTTGGTTATAGTGATGTCACTTGTTAATGTGACGACAATCCCATTTGTTTGAGCAATCGTATACCAATCAATCCCATCCGTGTTAAGGGTGCAGGAGCCAACAATCGAGAGTGTGCTTGTTCCCGCATCGACCGTTCCTGCGGTGTAGGTGAGGGTTCCGGTATCGTATTTAATAATTCCAGATAATGTAAGAGTCCCCCCTGTGTTTATTGTCCAATTTGTTGATATTGTTCCAGAATTTCCGGTAAGCGTTCCAGTTCCATCATAAAGAAGAGTTGCTGATCCGGCTAAAACCGATGTCTCATTTCCGAGAGTTATACCAGCCGACGCTTTGATGCTATTTGAGTTTACCGTTGCGGTAAACCCACTTCCAATGGTCAGCGTTCCATCGACGTTTAAGTCATCACCAAGCGTATAGGTCTTTGTTGCTCCAAACGTAAATCCAGAAAATGCTTTCCCACCTGTCTTTATCGTTGAAGTCTCATTGACGGTAACCGTAGACGTTGAAGGCGTAAACGTCATCCCTGAACTCAGCTGTATGTTCCCAGAAACAGTCCAAGTCCCCTCCCCCATATCGAGAGTTTTCGACGTTGCTCCGTTCGCAAGAATACCTGTTGCGGTTACATTAAATCCATTCGCATCATAGACAAGTGCCATAGGCTACCCCGTTGAATCAAAGATAAAATATCCAGATAACGTAAGATTCGCAGTCTGCGTAATCTGTGCGTTATAGGATGAGTTAATTAGCATTGAAGAAATCGCATTGGTAATGTCCCAAATGCAAGGCATTGTCCCTGCATTAAACACAGCAACATGCCCATTTGAGCCTGGAGCAATCCCACCAATCCAGTTTGCAGAGGTCGATGCCTTAGAGTCCGCACCGCCACTTGTTGAACACCAAACAATATCGACTGACATTATCCCACCGAAACGGTTGGAATCGGTTTGTTTACTTGCTTGTCAGTGTCAGGTTTCACTTTAGAGTCAATTAAGGCTTCAGCCTCTTTCTTCTTCTTAATCGTTTCAGCACGGTTTTTTAGACCAACTAAAACATCATCATAAGTCTTCGGTCGGAAAATCGGAACCTCGGCAGTCTCGACAAGCGTCACGCCGTCATAATATTCGGTCTTTACGAAAAGAGTGTCACCGTCTTTCCGAGTTTCTTTAATCTTTAACTCCCAAGCCATTTCAATCCTCCTTTAAACAAAGTAAACGAATCCAGTTCCAGCGGTTAATGTTTTAACTCGAAATTTCTCGAACTCAACCGGAATTCCAAATCGTAAATTAGTAACGCTCGGATTGCTAACAGGAGACTGCATCATAACAACAACGGTCGAAGTCTCAGGGTACATCGTTAGTTCCATCTTTGAATTTGAGTCAGCCCCGTAGAAAGCAATCGTTGTAACTTCAGCCGAACCACCCCCTGGCGTACTAGCAAGTCCGAGGGAATTGATTACCAAAACATTCCCTACAATGTCATTCGCCATTAAAATTCTCCTATACTTGTATTTTCCTGCCCTCGGCTTGTCTCATGCCATAGGCCGTCAGTTTTTGAATAGATTAGGTTCAGAATCGACCCTGAACTCATTTGGAATCCTTTGCGAAGACTTAGACCGTTTCCATTGATGAGAGTAACGCCGGAATCAACGCATTGGATTATTAAAGTCTGTTCGTGTAACGCACCCGCCCCCACCTGTGGATTTGACGCTAAAACCATCGCTGAATTAGAACCACTCACATAAATCCAGTTCTGCATGGCGATATTATTTAAGTCAGCCATCGAGGGAATCCCAGGAATCGTAGAAGCAGTTGTTAGATAGTAAGTCTTCATCTGATTCTCAGTAGGAGTCTCGTAACTCGTTGAGTTAGCACGAACATCCCCAGGAGACACTTCACCCTCGCCGCCCAATGATTTGTCGGACGGCGGAGGAGTGTCGTACTCATCGACCGAGACGAGGCTTCCTTTGTCTCTAAGAAGTTCGACCTCTTTGTGTGTGAAGCCGCTACGGTCGGAGTCACGCTTTTTAAAGCGATAACTTCTTCCCACGTTTACACACCGGCAACGCTATTGACCACGTTCCAAATAACAGGACTTGAAGAAACACAAACTAACTTCAATGCACCGTCAGTAGCGGGAATAACAACCTGTGCGGTGTTAATTCTGATGTTTCCATCAGTCATAACATACACAACTCCCGTTCCAGCGGACACGTTCATTAGCGTGATTTCCTGCCCGACATACCCGCCCGAAATCGAGCGAACCGTTAACCCTACCATCGTAGTCGCAAGAGCATAAATCGAAGTGTCGTTATTGACTACGAGATTGTAGGTGTTTCCAGACGCAAGAGTTTTCGTATTGGCGTTTGCAGTTTTGTTTCGGCTATCGAAAATCTGATACCAGGCAGACCCGTGATAGACAAACCCAGCGGCATCGCCAGCACCGTATGGAATAACATCATCGGAAACCTTAACCGCCGTGCTTTTCGCAATGGTCGTTTTCGAGTCAAGAAAGATAACGTTAATTACCTTCCCCTCATAACAGCCAGGAGTCTGCGAATTAGCCTGAAGATCAAAGTGTGCGATTTTCGTAGCTGTAGCGTTGTTCGTGTAGAACAGCGTCCCGCCCGTAACATCGGGACTTGTGTCCCCGCTTGCAAAAACACCGTTAGAACTAGCGTAGAAATTCATGTACTTCCCGAACGCTAGATTTGTTAACCTTGTTGCATCACCCATTTAATTTCTCCTTTCGGAAGGCAGGAGGGGGATTGGTTACCCCCTCCACCGACACTTCCTATTAGATTGTTTAGGCTCCACTTGAATGATAGATGTTGCTAGGTTTATTGCACTCAACGGAGAAACGGCAAGTACCCTTAAAGCGAAAATCCCCGGTATCAAAATCCCCGTCATTGGCGAAAGCGACCTTACGCCGCATATACGCAATAATCCCACCGTCAGAATGAGGAGGCTCAGCGATTAGCGTAAAAGCATCAGTATCCGTGTAGAACGGGCTGACCATCGGCTGAAGTCCCCATTTGCGAATGGAATTAACGCTGTTATTTGCGGTTTCCGGATCGTATGTCGATTCCAAAAGCTCGTAGGTCTTCCAGGCATTGTTAGGATGCACAAGAATGTACTTCGGCTTTATGATCTGATACTTTCCAGAATCGTCCTTGGTCGTAATGAAATTATCAATCGCCGTCTGAAGAGTCGTTGCGGACAGATCAGCGGAAGGCGAAAGAAGGTTTGACCAAGTCCCGCCACGAAGAGAAATATGGCTCCCCGAAAAAAGGGCAAGCCCGTCTCCGGCGGTATGATAAGTAGTCGCTGTCCCGTTATTGAACATATCGTGGACGAGGACTTCAAACAATTCCGCAAAAGATGCACCGATTTCCTTCGTCTGAGATTCCATCTGAGTCGGAATATCAGGATAAAGGCAATCTTCGATCATTTCCTCCGTGATTCGAGTCGCTAGACCGTAAGTACGGTGAGTCCAGCGTTTTGTCGGGCCTTGCACGAAATCGTCATAAGCGACCTCTTTGCCTTCAGGCTTCAGGACGGGCATCCCCAATCCACCGAAATACGCACTCTCTTCGTACGCACGTTTACTCGTTTTTACCGAACACAACTGCTTCCAGATGGCTTCCTTGGATTTCCTCTCAAACGCATCAACTGCGAAGGAGAAAAGCCCAGGAACCACCGACTTATTAAACTGGCTTCTATTCATGGTTTTCTCCTCTTAGATTGCAGTGTTAGTAGGATTTCCGCCCAATCTGTGATGCCCAATTTTCACTATCGCCTTGCAATAGTTTAAAGCACCAGTATTAAGCGTTCCATCTGAGTTAATATTATCAGCGAGATTTACGATCTGTAAGCATCCACCAGTGTCAGCGGCAGAGTCACTCGTTAAAAGCTCGGCAGTTGAATAACCCGTTACCGAGTTTCCAGCCGAACTTCTATGCGTGAATCTGCAATACTGTCCGATATCAGCCTGAGAAATCGTTCCGCTCGTGTCCGCCTGAATCGTAAAAAGTTGATTCGGGTCATCCGCAATCGCAACATACGCATCCTTATTCGAAGGCAAATATCCAGCCTGACTAAGGTCTGTCATACCGGACGGGACACCTGCTTTGTTCGCATCGAGAAAACCGAGAGCAGGGCCTAAAACGAAAGTATTATCAGCCGCAGTAGTCGCTCTGACGCACCCTCCGTTTGAGTCCAAGTCCATCGGCTCACCGATGTAGATTCCATCACCAGTAGCGGCGGTCGTCAGCTTGTAGTAGTTAACCCTCGTGTTTCCGTAAGGATACCCCACAGGCAGAAGTCCACCCCTGGCCGCAATCACATCATCATTAGCCATAAAACTTCCTCCTTAAATCATTATCACTCGTTCATCTTCTGAATCAGTTGGCTTATAGAAGTCAGGATTGTCTTTGTGCTTCTCGAATGTCGATGTTACCATCTCCTTGGAGCGAATCCCTGGAGCCGCCCTCAACGCCTCTGCCTTTGCTTTCGGCATGAACGCCAAGATATTGTCTCCACGCTCGACTCCGCCGTTTACAGAAAGACGATAAGACGGTAGCTCTGGAAAATGTGATCTATTCACCAGAACCCACCCTCTAACATTACACGCTTCGTCCAAAGCTCTCGATGATTTAAAAATCCATCTGAACGCATACCTTGTAAGGTACGGAACAAGCTCATCGGGCAATGACAAGCGGTGCTTCCCGTCACCTCTTTTGGGCTCGACTTTAATGTCAACTTCCTCTAAGGTCTTAGGCTGTGCCTTCATCCTTTCGTGGATATGTGCATCAATCTCACTCAAAAGAACTGTCGGTCTTACATCTTCCTGAACGACTTCGATTTTCTTAACAGGCTGGGGCTCTGGTGCAACCACCACGACATCCCCGTTCTTTTTAGAAAACTTGTCAAACGGATTGGTACTCATACAGACACTCCTTCTCTGTATCCTTCTTTGGAAATCTTTCGCATCTCTGCGTACTTTCCAAACGGGATACCTCTTGTTTCGCAGAACTCTTTTTCATCCTGAGTCAAAACGATGACATTATCGTTTCTGACTGGAGCTTTCGGCGTTGCACTGACTGCACCGACTCTCGCCCTTCGATTGACTTCTTCGTCAATCTTGGGCTCGACATAGTTCTTAACTGCGGCGGGAACTTTCCCGTTCGCCATAAGTTTCTGTTCCATTCGGTACATCGCAATCTCTGGACCTCTAGGGTTCCGAAGCAGTTGAGGGTCTTCGTTTACAACTTCAACATAAGTTTTGTACTCTTCCGTTGATTCGTTCTCGATGTTCGGATAACGGGATAAAACAAGTTTCCTTGATTTTTCGAGTTCGAGTTCCGATTCCCTTCGAGTCGCTTCAACCGTATTCTGTTGCTGAAGTTCCGCAAAGTATTCCTTTGCCGCTTCTTTCCCAAGAATCTTGACTGCCTTCTTCCAATCCTGATTGGCAATCTCATCGAGGTCATCCGTTGGCTTTTGTTCCTGAGCCTGCGGTTTCAAGGACTGATTCGCAAGAGCTTCCATGTCTTTCATTCTTTTCTCAAGCTGACGGGCTTGGTATCCGATTCTGCTTTCCATTCTTTTTAGTTCTTCGAATGAAAGAGAGAAATCTTGCGGTTCAGGTTTCCTGACTTCCTTAGAACCATCCAATGGTATTTCTACCGTTTTTTGGGGTTCTTGTTTCTCCACAATTACTTGTGGGTCTTTCTCGCCTTTCGGCGGTGTTTCCTTTTCGGACATCACGTTCTCCTTAGATTAACTTACTCAGCCTCAGACGAGTTGAGACTGGAATCAAGTCTATTAAACTCTCTCGTCAAAAGATTTATTCCGTCAATTACCCCCTGCTGATAAATCGCAGAGGACGAATCGTTAATACGGAGCTTGCCCGCTTTCTCCTTCTCTCTTGCTTTGCATAGCTCCTGCAAGCGGACCTGAAGTAGCTTCCATCCTGGATGATTGTCCAGGTCCCTCAGGGCCTCCCATAGATTCGCCTTGTTCTCCTCCGTCAGTAATTGCTCCACTTTTTCCACCTCCTGCGAATTTTTGCATTATTGACATCATCATCTGCATCATCTGTTGATGTTGCATAATGTGCTGTTGCGTAAATTGCGAAATCTGCATAGCTAAATGAGGCGGTAGTGCCGCCAGATTCGGGCTTTGCATCAGCTCCATGTGCTTCTGGATATGGAGCATGTGATTCTCCGTTAAGGTCGGGATTACTTTCTCGAAGTCTCCCTGAATGATTAAAGTGTTCTCATCGTCAGGGTCATCAATCATATCGTCCATCGGGGCGGGACCAATGTACTGCTCCGGCTCCTTCCCGTAAGACTTAATCAGGTCGTAGGTGACCTTATACATCTTTGCAGGGTTTGTCATAACAATCGGGTTCTGCAAAAGAATCGAGTAAAACATAGAGGCCAATTCCCGTTCGGCATTAACGCTTCCCATAGCAGGGTCGGGCAATAGATAGCAGTCGAACTCTCCTGATATCCCTTCTGCCGATAATTCGTTTGCCTCGAAAATTGGCTGATCGTCTTCGCCAAGGATTCGGTTCTCAAGCCCAGGCGGAATATTTAGCTGTAACACATCAAGATGCTGTTTTATAATTCTGGCCGCACCCTCTCTCATTCGCTCGGCAGGAACCTGAAACCTCTCAGATGCGGACTGCATAATTGCGTTCGTTCTTGTAGCAGTTCCAGACCCTCCGACAATCTCGGACTCTTTCCCCATTACATAACTGGAAGCGGCGGTAAGTCTTTCAATAAACTCAAGAACGAGCCGAATTGCGGCGATGAGCCTTTCAATGTTAATATTGAAGTCAGGGAAATAAACGCTCCTCGATGGGTCGGCAACGGCAATCAGCTTGTTCGGACCGATGGTGAGAGCTGGGGCATCAATATCCCCTTGCGGGTCATAGAACCCTGGGCGAAGTACAGACAATGTATTAGCATCCGTTAGCTGATTAAAGATCGCATCAATCTCTTCGGCGAGTTCCTTAATTGTTTCCAATGCTCCCTCACCATCGTTCTCGTATGGGCGATCAATGCGATTATCCGCTTTCGTGAAATCAAGTGGTCTTTTCCCTGACTTCGTTAGTTTATTAACTGGAATTCCGCTAAGGTAAACATCGTACTCTGGAGAAATCATTATTCGGACATCTTCCGCAAATCCGTCACCGTCTGCGTCATAGTTCCCGTACCACTTGAGAATCTTTACCTGAACATTTCTTAATTTAATGTTTCGTGTGGATTCAGCCTCGGCATCGGAAAGACCAGCCTGTGTCGGCCTCTCGTAAGGGAGTTTCTCTTTCAAAAGGTTCGTGATGTTTACAAACTTCCCTTCAAGCTCGCCTTGCTCAAGCTCACGGTAAAGATAGGTTTCCTCGATTACGACAGGCTCGTGCTGAATGTCCGTAGAGCCCTCCTGAAGAAAGTACTGGTCTTTTAGGTATGTATGAGAAGTCGAAGTCTCGATTGGGTCAATGACTCTCGTAGGAACCTGTTGCTCCATTACAGCAGGAGTCCCGTCAAGATTCATAAGCTGTTGTCCGTCAGGGCCGACAACGGGCTTTTGCTCGACACGCATCTCGGTCTTTCCAGTATCAACATACTCAACTTTCCAAGTCGTTTCGGTTAGGCCGTCCCCGTACCCCAAAATCACTTTCACCCAAACATCAAAAAACGCACGAAGCCTTGAATGAACGAAAATCCACCAGTTCATCAGCTTCGTGATTCTATCGGCCTTGAAAGCGTCAAGCCAGTTCTGCGGCTTCCATTTCGTTAAGTCCTCGTTATAAATTGTCGGAAACATTCTTGCGTGTAAAACATCAATGATTGCTTTTGCGATTCTAAGAGAGCGGTTCCCGCACATTTTCCATGGGATTGTCTTCGCTTCACGCCTTGAATTGTATAAGTCCTGAAGGTTTTTAAACCACTTATCGAAGTTTAGCTTCTCTCCTTTTGAGGTTAGGCCGTAATCCTTTTTCGTTCTGGCGTTCTTTGCGGCATCGTAGTCTTCCTTAACAATCGAGACAAATGTTCTCTCTAACGCTTCTGTCGTTGGAATCTGGACTCCGTTTTGAACAGGGGGAGCGGAGAACTGGTCTAACGGACTTCCCTGACTCGCTTGTAGTTCGTCACGAATGTCTCGACCCATTGTTATTTCTCCTCAAAAAAGTCAAACATGATATTCATGGATTGATTTGACTTTGCGGCGTTTGTGAACATCATCGTGTAAAGAGTTGCGGTATCCAATATAACTTCAGAGCCAGGGCTTACCTCACTCATCGACAATAAGACTCTACTCACTCCAGTTCCTCCAGCAGTCTGCCCGACAACATATCTATTTACTAGAGTCGTCCCAGTCGATGAAAAAGTTGCGTCCTTATACATAAGAGCTTTTGGAGTATTGGGAGATGATCTGTTTAAATTATACCCAGAAACAGAGGTTCCGCTTGTTGCAACGACAGGGTTCTCGCAGAAGGTAATATACATCGGCCCCTCCATGGAAAACTGACAGAAAGTATGAACGGCTCTATCTCCCGTGACGAATAGAAGTCTTTTTATCTCACCGTCCGTAATCCCCTGATAAAATAAAACGGTTCTAAACATCTCGCCTGCACAGACTTTACTTTGAATAAACGGCAGGTTTACTTGAGGAAGAGCATTTAAAACCCCGACTTTTGCCATATATCACCTATTTCTTTTTCTTTTTTTGACCTAGAGAAATCCCGAATCGACCCGCTTCTTCCTTTTCCTTCTCGATTAAGTAGTCGTAGATAATGTTTATTTGGTCTTGCCAAATAAGTTTATTCATCTCGTCCTTTGACGGTAATATCATTTTCTACCTCTTTTCTTTTTTCTTTTGCACGGCATAAAATTTACCTCCTATTATCATATTAACACAACAATGCTCAAAAAGAGTCACCTAGTCAAAAGTCTCTTCTGGAAGCATTTTATTTTCGTATTCCGCTCTTCCCTTTAAAGCTCTGATTTTCTGAAGATTCTCAAGTTGACGCAATCTCTCTCTTTCTATATCTTCATCGCTCATGTCCTTGTAATTGTTAACTTGAGTCATATAAACATTAGTATCTCCGAACTTCTTTGAGCCATCCAGCTCTTCCTTTGCGTCCTTTAGAACGGCCTGAGCGAGTCTTAGCTTTCCGTCTTCCTTGTGCTTTTCAAACATATCCTGAAGCTCCTCAAGTCTTTTTCTCTTGTTTGCAATCGGAACCTCCATAACTCCTTTTGTGTATTCCTCACGAAACCTGTTTACAATCGGCCTCCACTTGTCGGATTCCTTGTAGTGCCTTATCGCACTCATGTTTAGGGTCTTTCCGATCTCATTCTTACAGAATTTGTAAACTGCGTCATTTGTCTCGTATTGTGCGAACATCTTGCAAAGCATTAACTGCTCTTCGCTTGTTAGACGAGAGCGAGCCATTCTTTTCTCTTCTGGAGTTAACTCCGAGTCTTTTGCTTTCTTTTTCATAAGTCCTCCCTAGTATGGGGCTGTTTCAAGTTCGTGTAGCCTGTCCCGTGATTCCCGTAAAACTGCGTAGCGTGGCTTGCTGACGCATAAATACCTGATCGTATCGGCACCGTGATTCTCCTTGTCCTGCTCGACCTCCTTCGGGTTCTTCTTGTCCTTTGTGATGCCGGACCAGTCCTCAAACTGAAGGTTTTTCATGCTTCTGATCGTGGCGGGACATCGTCCTCTTGAGAAGAAGAGCTTCGGCATATTCAAAGCCGTTAAAGGCCTTGAATGATCCCAATGCAGGTACTCCCGAACGACCATGTGCCCTAGCTCTTTATCGTCTAGCCCTTCAAAGAACGGGCATCCGTATCTTGCAAGCTCCTGCATAACTGATAGGTTCCCGCCAGGGGTGTAGGGCTTCCTCCCGAAGTTCGGGTCGATAATCCTTCGTCTGACTTTATACCCTCGTTCTCTTTCGATTCTTAAAATATGCTTTGCTAAGTCCTCAAGCTCGCATCTAATCACCGACTCATGGTCAACGAAAATATCATCGTTCTTATTGACAAACGCCCAGATAACGTGGTGTGGAAGCCTGTCGTGCGGGTCAAGGACTGTAATCACAGGGTCTGGGAACTCGTACTTAATATCATCCATAATATGAGACTCGGAGAATTCTTTGTAAACCGCTCCTCTAAGGTGAAAGAATACCCCTCCTAAGCGGGTTTCACGGGTGTCCTCAGAAACCATCTTCTCGAATTCGGAGATGCTTTCCTCCGAGAGAATCTTGTTCCCTTCGACATCCTCCATGTTATCTCTCATCCTGACCTGAAACACCTCAATCGACTTTCCGTCCGCTTTGTCAATTAAATCCTCTTTCATCCACGGCTCGGTCAAAGGCGTGAAAGTAAGGATCGCAAGGCCACGCCTATCAATCAATCCTCTAAGAACTCCCTCAAACTTAGATTTTGATTGCGGCTCATCCCCCCAGAAGAAATCCCAGTCGGCGGACTCGTACGCTTCATTCGCCATCTCTAAAGTCAAAATATCAACCGTGCTTCCGTCAATACATTCAATTCTTGACATGTAACCGCCTCTTCGGACGATCTTGTAGTAGCCTTCGGGAAGAAGCCTTTTAATCTTCGGCTCGATGACCCTCGTAATAACGGGAAACTCTGTCGCACTAATCACCGCTTTAATCGGGCCCTTGAACCTGCGGGCTTTACTGAACCAATTAGGGTACTTTTTTGTTAGATGAAAACAAAGTTCGGCGGCCCCCCACATCGTTTTCCCGCTATTATGATGAATGGCTCCGCAAGCAAAATAATTATGATATTTCGGAACTGTAATATCCCATTTGACATCATACCTTAAACGTACTATACTTATTACCGCTTGAGAGTATTTACTTAAAAAGGAGGAATTTGAAACAGGAACTTTCTGGACACGTTCCAAATTGGACTGAGGCCGGAAAACTAAACATCCGACTTGGACTTCAGAAACGCTTTTCCATCCATCGGGAGTTAAAATCCTATGCGAAAGAGAACAGCTAAATTTAGAGCCATCAGATAAAGTTACCTCATATATCCAATCACTCCCTTTCTCGAAAGGTTTGCTAGCCTTAGCCTGTACCAGTCTTTCTCCGTTCCAAGCTAAGACATGAAACTCTTTTCCGATTGAGTCAATCCTAAAAGATTTACCTTCTACTGGGTCGTAAATCTCTGTCTCACCGCCCAAGCAACGGTTTCCACCGCTGTAAAGAATAGTCCTCGCATCGCTCTGGTGGGCTTTCTTCTGCATCGCATTGGGAACGTAATAATCAATCCCATTCTGTCGCCTGCGTCTAATACGCTCGTCCTCCAACATCGACAAACGCATCAAACTCTCTTCTTCTAACTTTTTATAGTATTCGTTATTTCTCATTATTTATATTTCTCATTATATATTCGCTCCACTCATTGTCTATTCGCTACACTCATTATCTATTCGTTTCACTCATAATCTTATCTTATCACAACATATCAAAAAAAGAGTCACCACTTACCACACTTTATTCCTAAAAATACAACTTCTAAAATTTCTATATATTGCTATAAATTGCTATGAGCGAAATTGTGTATCAATGCTTAATAACACTACATTACGCTATAGTTTATACCACTATTGATTATGGTGCTCCCCGTGTGTGAAAAACGTCCCTAAACCACAATCTGGGTACTTAAATCCCTTGGGGGTGGGAGTAGACATACTTAGATACGGGAGGGGATATATCAAAGTCAGCGTCATCGTTCCAGTCAATCTAACAGGGGTGGGGCTAAATATTATAGGACTCTGGCGGATCATCGGACGATTCACCACATCGCATATATCCCTATATAATTCAGCGACTTACGCCTGATATCGTTACATAATTTATATTATAGGACGATGGCTGATAGTGATTATGTAACATTATCGGAGCGGATGATTGATAGGCCGGGGATGGTAGATGAGTGATGATATATACATTCCCTTACGATCCGCTATCCTTACCTTGTCTTTCAATCTCTAGGTATTGCTATGTTAGCAATGCCCTTGCGGGCTGATACCGGCTTGATCCCGCCAATCCTACGCTATTGATTGATACACTATTAGTGGTATTTTTTCATTAGCACATACACAACGCCGTTTTATCAATAATTATCAAAACATAACACACTAGCAAAACATAACATTATATAACAGCTCTGAAAAAAT
>Ga0172375_10007914_pt1 | contig 14445 bp, 13 predicted proteins | sample LakKiv1m_FD_114537 | JGI IMG/M metagenome (GOLD analysis project Ga0172375, IMG submission 114537) | Freshwater microbial communities from Kabuno Bay, South-Kivu, Congo - kab_092012_11.1m | ecosystem: Environmental > Aquatic > Freshwater > Lake | place: Democratic Republic of the Congo... | reverse complement strand
TCTTATCGTAAATATCCGCAAATAACAGAGCATGAAAACATATACCGAATATTTATGGTTTAATACCAGGAAGCCGCGCGAATATATCAACATTACTTCGCAGGTGGAGGATATTGTAATAAAGAGCGCAGTCAAGGAAGGGATGGCGTTGGTTTCCGCTATGCATATTACCGCCAGCGTTTATGTCAATGACGACGAGGATGGTATTATACAGGATATCGATAAGTGGCTGGATAAAATCGCTCCTGCCAGGCCGGATTATCAGCACCATCATACAGGCGAGTCCAATGCCGACGCGCATTTAAAGAACTTATTGATGCACCACGAGGTTATAGTTCCGATTACCAAGGGCGCGCTGGATTTGGGGCCGTGGCAGCAGATTTTTTACGCTGAGTTTGACGGCCAACGCAGGAAGCGCGTTGTGGTCAAGGTTATGGGAGAGTAGCGCATAATGTTTTCATCATTTACAATACCCGATTTTCGTATTTACTGGTTAGGAATGTTTGTATCTATGTGCGGGACATGGATGCAAATTATGGCGCAGAGCTGGCTGGTTTTTGAGCTGTCGCATTCGTCTTTTCTGTTAGGGCTTGTTGGCTTTGTAAATTCGCTGCCGGTGTTCTTATTTTCATTATTTTCCGGAGTATTGGTAGACAGGGTTAATAAAAAAGTCCTGCTCATAATTGCGCAAGTCATTTCTATGTGCCTCGCGTTTTTGCTCGCTGTGGTCACACAGTTTAATATTGTGACAGTGAATTTTATTTTGTTAATCACCATGTTAAACGGCATAGTCTTGTCTTTGGACGCTCCGGCAAGGCAGGCAATAATCGCCGAGCTAGTCGGCAAGCGCAATATTTTAAACGGCATTGCCTTAAGTTCCATAGGATTTCACGCCGCAAGGATGCTGGGGCCTGCTTTGGCAGGGATGTGTATCGCTGCCATAAGCGTTGCTGGTTGTTTCTATATTAATGCCGTAAGTTTTCTTGCTTTTATCGTGGCTCTATTTTTGATAAAACCTAAAGTCGCCGCTCGCAATAATAATAATTCTCCTTTTATGGAAGATTTAAAAGGAGGGGTGAAGTTTATCTTAAATAATAAGGCATATCTTATTTTAATAAGCGCTATGGGCGTGGTTAGTTTATTCGGTTTGTCTTATATGATTTTGCTTCCTGCATTCGCCAAAGATGTTTTAGGCCTGGACAGCAGGGGGTTTGGCTTGCTTATGTCCTGCAGCGGCGTGGGTTCGTTATTAGGCGGGTTGGTTTTGGCAGGACTTAAGGATCCAATTAAAAGGATAAAATTCTTGATCGCCGCCTTACATGTGCTTTCTTTGAGTATTATCGCTTTGGCTTTTTCATCTTCGTTTATCTTTTCAGGAGTTATCCTGGCGTCAATCGGTTTTACGATATTGTCATCGTCAGCAATAATAAATTCGGTTATACAAACTATGGTGCCGGATGAATTCCGCGGCAGGATAATGAGCATATATGTGCTTACCTTTGCCGGGACAGCTCCTTTCGGAAGCATAATGGCTGGGTCTCTGGCTCAAATGCTGGGCGTAAGGGCTGCCTTTGGGGTGATGGGTTTTATTTGCTTATGTTCATTCTTGGTTTTAACTCCGTTAATGAAAGCTGCGCAAAAACCGTTTTTTAGTTCGTTATGAAGAATTTAGAAATAGCCAATATTTTTTATTCTATCGCCCAGATTCTGGAGATTAAATCCGAGAATCTTTTCAGGATCCGCGCATATGAACGCGCGGCAGAGGTAATAGAAGATTTGGATAATATTGAAGAATATGCCTCAGCAGATAAATTGACGGAGATTCCCGGTATTGGCAAGGATTTGGAGTCTAAAATCAAAGAGTATCTCTCCGCGGGGAAAATAAAATACTACGAGGATTTGAAGAAGGAAGTTCCGTTGGGGATACTGGAGTTGTTAAAGGTTCCCTCTATCGGACCAAAGACAGCTAAGTTATTTTATGATAAGTTAAATATAAAGGATGTGGATATGTTGGAGAAGTTTGCTCTGGAAGGGAAACTTCTGGGCCTTGAAGGCGTGAAAGAAAAGACCGTTGAGAATATCTTAAGGGGTATAGATATACTTAAAAGAGGCAATGAAAGAATTGATATAGCCACTGCCTGGGATATTGCGGACAGGTTTGTCAGGCAGTTGAGCGCCTTAAAAGAGGTAAAACGGGTAGAGGTTGCAGGAAGCCTGCGCAGGATGAAGGAAACAGTAAAAGATATAGATATCCTGGTGGTTTCCAGCAAGCCCCAGAAAGTTATGGATGTTTTTTGCGGCTGTGCAGAAGTAAAAGAAATTCTTGCCAAGGGCATTACCAAGTCTTCAGTGTTGTCGCGGGACAACGTCCAGGTGGATGCGCGCGTGGTTAAGCCTGATTCTTTTGGCGCGGCGTTTTTATATTTCACGGGTTCGAAAAATCACAATGTGAGACTCAGAACTCTGGCGGTTAAAAGAAACCTCAAGATAAACGAGTACGGCATTTTCCCGGTTACCAAGAAGAAAACCCAGAAGCGCCTGGCTTCAAAGACAGAGCAGGAGATGTATAAATTCCTGAAGATGCAGTATATCGCGCCGGAATTAAGGGAAGACGCAGGCGAAGTAGAGGCAGCATTAAAAAATAAACTGCCGAGATTAGTCGAATTAAAAGATATAAAAGGCGATTTGCATGTCCATTCCAATTATTCCGATGGCAAGAATACAATCCAGGAAATCGCCGACGCAGCCGTGAAGAAAGGGTATGAGTATATCGCCATAAGCGACCACTCGCAAAGCCTGAAAGTCGCGGGCGGGCTTTCTGTTGCCGATTTAAGGATTAAGAAGAAAGAAATTGATTCTGTAAATAAAAGGCTAAAAGGTTTTAAAGTTTTGTTCGGGACGGAAGTTGAAATTAATTCTGCCGGCGACATAGATTACGATGATGAAATTTTGGAAGAGTTTGATTTTGTGATTGCGGCAATACATTCGGGATTTAAACAATCCAAAGAGCAGCTCACCAGGCGCATAATAAAAGCCTGCAGGAATAAAAACGTGGATATAATCGCTCATCCTACGGGCAGGCTCTGGAGGACGCGCGATTCCTACGAGTTGAATTTTGAGGAAGTTTTTAAAGCCGCGAAAGACACCAAAACCATTTTAGAGATAAATTCGTTTCCCAACCGCCTGGATTTAGGGGATTCTTTAATCAGGCAGGCCAGGCAGAAAGGCGCGAAGTTTATTATTAATACTGATTCGCATGCCGTCGCCCACTTGGATTTTATGAGGTTTGGCGTGGCTATGGCGCGCAGGGGTTGGCTGACAAAACAGGACGTGTTGAATACCCTGTCGTTAAAGGATATTTTAAAGGCGAGGAAGTGAATATGCTGAAAAGGTTGGCAACTCTGGTTTTTATGCTATTATTGGTGGGAGGATGTATGAACAGACAGCTTTATAATGACAAAAAATTCTTTATGGGCACTGTGGTAGAAGTGGTGTCGCCATATAAAGAAGCCGCAGGCATAGTTTTTACGGAGATAGAACGCGTAGAAAAAGTCTTTTCTATATACAGGGATGATTCCAGCGTAGCCCATCTGAACAAGACAGGTTTTCTCAATACGAATTTTGAGGTTTGCCTTCTTACGAAAAAGGCTGAGGAATTCTATAAACTTACCGGGGGTGAGTTTGATATTACTGTAGCGCCTTTATCCAGGATTTGGAAAGAGGCTTTTAAGGAAAAGAGAATACCGTCGGAAAGCGATATAAAGAGCGCGCTGACGCTGGTTGGTTTTAATAAAATCGGCCTTGATATTAGAAATAATAACATAAAGTTTCTCCGGAAGGATATACAGGTTGATTTCGGCGCCTTTGCCAAAGGTTATGCCGTGGACTGTGCTGCAAAGGCGTTAAAGGAGAGCGGAGTGGATTCGGCGGTTATAAATGCCGGAGGAGACATATATTGCTTAGGCAGTAAATTTGGTCGGCCGTGGAAGGTTGGCCTGCAGCATCCACGTCGTAGAAATAAATTGCTAACTGATTTGGAATTAAAAGATTCCGCGGTAGCAACATCCGGTGATTATGAGCAGTTTGTCGAGATTGACGGCAGGCGTTACTCCCACATCATTAATCCCAAGACAGGGTATCCTGTGGAAAACGATATTATTTCAGTGACTGTTGTGGCTAAAGACGCCATGACCGCAGATATCGTGGCTACAAGCGTCTTCTTGTTAGGCAAGGATGAGGGGATAAAGACATTTGAAAATTACGAAGGAGTGAAAAAGATTGTAGTGATTTTAAAACAAGACGAGGAGTAAAATGGAAAACAAAATAACTATCAAAGATATTTTGGATATGAAAAAACGCGGGGAAAAAATTACCATGCTTACTGCCTACGATTTTCCGCTGGCCTCTTTAGTGGATAAGGCAGGGGTTGAGATAATTCTCGTGGGCGATTCTGTGGCAAATGTGGTTTTAGGGCTTAACAGCACGCCTGAAGTGGGAATGGCTGAGATGATTCACCACTCAAAAGCAGTTACCAGGGCTGTGAAAAGGGCGCTGGTAATAGGCGATATGCCGTTCGAGTCATATCAGAAAAATCCTAAGGAATCGGTGAAAAACGCCAGAAGGTTTATCGATGAGGCAAAGTGCGACGCGGTAAAATTAGAGTGGTTTGACAAGTGCCTTGAGGTTACCAAACAGATTATAAAATCCGGCATTGCCGTGATGGGCCACATCGGCTTGACTCCGCAGACAGCGGATAAGATTGGCGGATTCAAGGTCCAAGGGAAAGACGCTGAAGCAGCCAACCGGTTAATCAAACAGGCAAAGGATTTGGAAAAGCTGGGTTGTTTTGGCATAGTGCTTGAGTGTATCCCCGATAAAATTGCCGGAATTATCACCAAGGAATTAAAGATTCCTACAATCGGAATCGGCGCAGGAGTTTACTGCGACGGCCAGGTTCTGGTGGCGCACGATATGCTGGGGCTTTTTGACAGGTATAAACCCAAGTTCGTGAAGCAGTATATTAATTTAGGCCCGCAAATCCAGAAGGCTGTTGAGGAGTATAAGAAGGAAGTAAAGCAGGGGTTGTTCCCTGATAAGGACCACAGTTTTACAATTAAGGAAGAGGAGCTGAAAAAGCTTTGAAATTACCTTGAGATTCTTCGCTTCCGCTCAGAATCAAGATAATCTTTCATTAATGAAAACTTATCTTGACACAAGACAAATTTTGGGTTAAAAAGGAGCATTATGAAACAGAGCCCCAAAGATAATTTAATGGATAAAATCGTCTCGCTTTGCAAGCGCCGCGGATTTATATTCCAGTCCTCTGAAATATACGGGGGGTTGGGTAGTGTTTGGGATTATGGCCCGCTGGGGGTAGAGTTAAAACGCAACCTAAAAGAGGCCTGGTGGAAGACAGTGGTCAACCAGCGCTATGATATAGTAGGGCTTGACGCGGCGATTTTGATGCACCCTAAGACATGGGAGGCATCGGGACATATGGCGAGTTTTGCGGACTTAATGGTTGACTGCAAAAAGTGCAAGAAGAGATTCAAATCAGAGGATTTAAAGGATAAAAAGAAATGTAGCGAGTGCGGCGGAGAATTAACCGAGGATAGGCCGTTTAACCTGATGTTTGAAACATACCACGGTCCTGTAAAAGAGACCGCAGCCGTTGTTTATCTGCGCCCCGAAACCGCACAAGGCATATTTGTAAACTTCCTGAATATCTTGGATGTATCCCGCAAGAAACTTCCTTTTGGTGTTGCCCAAATCGGCAAGTCATTCCGAAATGAAATCACGCCGGGAAATTTCACCTTCCGCACCAGGGAATTCGAGCAGATGGAGATAGAGTATTTCGTAAAACCCAAAGAAGCCGACAAGTATTACAAAGAATGGGTTCAGGGTAGGTTTAACTGGTATATAGATTTAGGCATCATAAGCGATAATTTGAGAAAAAGAGAGCATAAAAAGGATGAATTGGCGCACTATGCCAAGTCTTGCACTGATATTGAATATAACTTTCCTTTTGGCTGGTCGGAATTGGAAGGCATTGCCAACCGCGCTGATTTTGATTTGAAACAACACTCGGAATTCAGCGGTAAGGAATTAAAGTATTTTGACGACCAGACCAGCGAGAAGTATTTCCCTTATATTATAGAGCCGTCCGGCGGAGTAGACAGGGCGACATTGGCATTTTTGGTTGACGCTTATAACGAGGAAGAGGTCAAGGGCCAGACACGCGTATTTTTGAAATTGCATAAAGATTTGGCGCCTGTGAAAATCGCCGTATTCCCGCTGTTGAAAAACAGGCCGGAGATCGTGGAGCTGGCAAAGAAAATCGCCGCTTCATTAAAGAAAAAATTTATCTGCGTATACGACGATACAGCGGCAATCGGTAAATTATACCGCAGGCAGGATGAGGTCGGCACGTTATTCTGTACTACGGTAGACGTGCAGTCGCTGGAAGATAAAAAGGTGACCGTGCGCGACCGCGATACAATGCGGCAGGATAGAATTGACATAGAACAATTAGAGAATTATTTTCATAACAAACTGCAATAAACAGAGAGGAGAGTAGCAGCAATGGCAAAGAACGTTTACTTCTTTGGCGCTGGCAAAGCAGATGGCGATGGTTCAATGAAGAACCTGTTGGGAGGAAAAGGCGCTAACCTCGCAGAGATGGCTGGTCATAAAGATTTAAGGCTTCCTGTTCCGCCGGGTTTTACAATCACTACAGAAGTCTGCACTTATTATTATCAAAATAAGAAAACATTCCCCAAGGGCCTGAAAGAGGAAGTGGCAAAGGCCCTGTCAAAAGTAGAAAAAGTTATGGGAAAGAAATTCGGGGATCCGAATAACCCATTGCTAGTATCTGTGCGTTCAGGCGCAAGGAGGTCGATGCCTGGAATGATGGATACGGTTTTAAACATTGGTTTAACCGAGAAGACGATACCCGGTTTAATCAATAAAACAAAAAATGAGCGTTTTGTGTATGACGCATACCGCCGCCTTATCATGATGTATTCTGACGTAGTCATGGAAAAGGCTGCAGGCATTGAATATGAAGATGATGAGATGGCAGTAAGAAAACAATTAGAGCGCATAATGGCCGAGGCAAAAGAGAAAAAAGGCGTAAAGCTGGATACGGAGCTGAGCGCTTCTGATTTGAAGGATTTATGCGTCAAGTTTAAAAAGAGAGTAAAAGAGGTTTTGAAGAAAGATTTTCCCGACGACGCCGATGCGCAGTTGTGGGGAGGCATAGCAGCGGTCTTCCAGTCATGGAACGGCAAGCGCGCGATTTCTTACCGCCGCATTGAAAATATTCCTGATGAGTGGGGAACCGCCGTAAACGTGCAGACAATGGTTTTTGGGAATATGGGTGATAGTTCTGCTACAGGAGTTGCTTTTACACGCAACCCCGGGAACGGCGAGAATGAATTTTACGGCGAATACCTGGTGAATGCCCAGGGTGAAGATGTTGTTGCCGGCATACGCACGCCAGCGCCAATAAATAAATATTCCAAGAGCGAGCACAACAAGGATTTAAAAACTCTGGAAGAATTTATGCCGAAAATTTACAAGGAACTGTTCAGCATACAAAACAGGCTTGAGAAACACTACCATGATATGCAGGACATTGAATTTACCATCGAAGACAACAGGCTGTTTATGCTGCAGTGCCGCGTAGGAAAACGTAATGGCCCGGCAGCAGTAAGAATGGCCGCGGATATGTATAAAGAAAAACTCATAAATAAAGAAGAGGCTGTTGTCAGGGTTACGCCGGCGCAGCTGGATGAGCTGTTGCATCCTATAATCGACCCTAAAATAGAAAAGGATTGCAAGCCTTTAGCAAAAGGTCTGCCTGCAGGTCCGGGCGGCGCAGCAGGAATGATAGTTTTTACAGCTGAAGACGCTGTGGAGTGGCGGGAAAAAGGCAAGAGAGTAATTCTTGTCAGGGAAGAGACTAGCCCCGAAGATGTGGAAGGTATGCGCGCTGCAGAGGCTATTTTGACAGCAAGGGGTGGTATGACTTCACACGCGGCGCTGGTTGCCAGAGGCTGGGGAAAGTGCTGTATTGTAGGCTGCGGCGCTTTACATATTAATTATCAGGCAAAGACAGCGACTATCGAAGGTAAAGTTTTAAAAGAAGGCGATTGGATTACATTAAACGGCACCAAGGGTAATGTTTATGAAGGTAAACTTCCTATGGTGGATGCCGGAGAGGAAAACAAGGTGCTTAATGATTTCCTTAAGATTTGCGATTCAGTGCGCCGTTTAAAAATCCGCACAAACGCGGACACTCCCGAAGATGCCCGTCGGGCGCGTTCTTTTGGCGCGGAAGGCATCGGATTATTCAGGACAGAACATATGTTTTATGGCGAACATTCTGAAGAGCCTTTATTCAAATTAAGAAAAATGATAGTTTCCAATAGCGAAAAAGAGCGTAAGGCTGCTTTAGCTGAATTATCGCCGCATGTGAAGAAAGATATAAAAGGCACATTAGAGGCGATGGAAGGCCTGCCCGTGACGATTAGGTTGTTGGATCCGCCTTTACATGAGTTTGTGCCTAAACAAGAAGAACAATTGGAAAATCTGGCTAAGAGTTTAAATATCAGCCGCCAGGATTTGAGCAAACGGGCTGAGTTGTTGCACGAAAGTAATCCTATGATGGGGCATCGTGGAGTAAGGTTAGGGGTAACTTATCCTGAAGTGACTGAAATGCAGGTGCGCGCCATACTTGAGTCGGCGGCGGAATTAATCAAGGAAGGCAAAAAGGTCAATCCTGAAATAATGGTTCCTGTGGTTTGCGACGTGAAAGAATTAGAAAACCAGTTTGCCATAATCACTAAGGTTTACAAGGAAGTCTTAGCCAAGTATAACTTGAAGAAGATTCCTTATATGGCTGGGACGATGATTGAAATTCCGCGCGCAGCTCTGGTGGCAGATAAGATTGCCGCAGTGGCTGAGTTTTTCTCTTTTGGCACGAATGACCTTACACAGATGGCATTTGGTTTTTCGCGCGACGACATCGGCGGATTCCTGCCAGACTACCTCAATAAGGGTATACTTGCGGCGGATCCATTCCAGACGATTGACCAGATGGCTGTGGGAGAGTTAATTAAAATAGGGATTACGCGCGGCAGAAAAGCCCGCAAGGACTTAAAGGTCGGCATCTGCGGCGAACATGGCGGCGAGCCGGCATCAGTGGAATTTTGCCACAAAGTCGGTATGAACTATGTAAGCTGTTCTCCGTTCCGCGTTCCTATCGCGAGATTAGCTGCAGCCCAGGCCGTGGTAAAAGAAAAATCAAATATCAAAAGTAAAATATCAAAATGACAGATTAAAATGTAAAATTTTTGCATTTTGATTTTTAATTTTATTTATGGATCCAATCAGAGCCTACATTAAAGATGTAAGAAAAATACCTCTCTTGACTGCTAAAGAAGAGATTGATTTATCCAAGAAATTTAAAAAAGGAGACTTTTCCGCAAGGGATAGACTTATTCGTTCCAACCTTAGGTTGGTAATCAGTATTGCCAAAAAGTATATGAATCTAGGAATGCCTTTGTTGGACCTTATCGAAGAGGGTAACATCGGTTTAATGAAGGCAGTGGAGAAATTTAATCCGCGCAAAGGATTCCGTTTCTCTACGTATGCGGCATGGTGGATAAGACAGAGCGTTACGCGTTCCATCTTTGACCAGTCGCGCACAGTGCGTTTACCTGTTTATGTGAGCGAATTGATTTCCAAGTGGAGAAAAGCAAATGAAAAGCTCACCCATAAATATAAAAGGGTGCCTACTGCAAGAGAACTTTCCAAAGTTATGAAAATACCTATTGAAAAAGTGGAGGATATCCATAGTACGATGTTAACTAGGTCTTCGTCGTTGGATGCGCCTATAAGCGACGACGGTGAAGGCAGCGTCGGAGATTTGGTCGCTGATAAGGATTCTTTTAAGACTCAGGATGAGCTGGATAAATTTTTTAATAAAGAAAGGATAGGCAGCCTTTTGGAAGTGCCTAACAAGCGCGAGAGGGAAGTTTTGGATTTGCGCTTTGGGCTTTCCGATGGAGTCACTCATACGCTTTCAGAAGTAGCTAAGAAATTAGGCGTCTCCCGTGAAAGAGTAAGGCAGATTGAAGAAAACGCCATTAAGAAATTACGCAATTTTGAAGCAAAGTATAAAAAGGAGAAGATATGAGCGTTTCCCTATCCAGATATATTCGCAGTATCCCGGATTTTCCCAAAAAAGGCATTTTATTTAGGGATGTTACCACCCTTATAAAAAATAAGAAAGCCTTTAAAGAAACCATAGATAAAATGGCATCATTTTATAAAGGCAAAAAGATTGATATGGTTGTGGGAGTTGAGGCGCGCGGTTTTATCTTTGGCGGCGCTTTGGCTTATAAATTAGGCGTGGGTTTTGTGCCTGTCAGGAAAAAAGGCAAACTTCCTTATAAGTCCTATCAGGTGACTTATGATTTGGAATACGGGACAGATACTTTAGAGGTGCATACGGATGCCATTAAAAAAGGCATGAGGGTTTTAATTGTGGATGATTTGCTGGCAACCGGCGGCACTGTCGGCGCAGTCGTCAAAATGATGAACGAATTGAAGGCAAAGATTGAGGGAATAGTATTTTTAGTAGAGTTAGTGGACTTAAAAGGCAAGGATAAGCTTAAAGGTTATCCTTTGAAATCTCTGATAAAATTCAGAGGGGAATAAAACTAACGTAAAACTCAAAACGCAAAACGTAAAACTACTACCATGACAGATTTTACGTTTTTCATTTTACATTTTAAGTTTAAAAAGGCCCCAGTAGCTCAGTCGGATAGAGCACAGGTTTCCTAAACCTGGTGTCGCAGGTTCAATTCCTGCTTGGGGCACTATAAATCCACCCCACGCTTACGCGTGGGGAATATTCGAAAATTCCCCATACGTGAGTATGGGGTAAAAATCATGTTTGACCTACATACACATACTTTATTAAGCGACGGCGAATTACTGCCGTCGGAATTAGCCAGAAGATACGAAGAAAAAGGCTATAAGGCTATTGCCATTACCGACCACGTAGATGTTTCCAATATTAAGGCAGTGGTTGCGGCAATAGTGGAATTTTGCAGGAAGTGGCCCAAAAACAGAATTAAGGTTATTCCCGGCGTAGAATTGACGCATATTCCCCTTGAACATTTCCAGCCTTTAATAAAATACGCAAGAAGCAATGGAATTAAAGTTATAGTAGCTCACGGCGAAACTGTTTCAGAGCCGGTTATTAAAGGCACAAATAAAAAAGCGTTAAGTTCTGGAGTTGATATTTTGGCCCATCCCGGATTTATAACTAAGGAAGATGTAAAATTGGCAAAGAAGCGCGGCGTTTTCCTAGAGGTTACTGCCCGCAAGTCGCATTGCGCAACCAATAATCACGTGGTTGAATTAGCCAAGGAGTATGGGGCTAAATTAATAATAAATACGGACAGCCATTCTCCTTGTGATATCCTTAAAATTTCCGATTTGAATAAACACGCTATAAAATCGGGCCTGAACAAGGCGTATCTTGAGAAGATACATAAAGATACAGCCCGGTTTATCGGTAAAATTACATAAAATTAAGACAAAATATATATTATAATTACGCAGGGTTTTATTAGTAAAATTTTTCTAATGGGTGATATCGCAGGAAATTGCAAAAAATGCTTGACAACCCATTATAGCTATGATATTTATAAAACAAAGTAGGCGCTATACCGTTAAGGACAGTTTCAAAGCAAGGCGGAAAGGGGGTAGGTGAAATAAAAAGCCGGAGGCTGTCAAAATCTTGGCGATATAACAATAGATAGAAAATAATACTAGGAATGAAACCTAGTTCGCAATAAATAAGGAAATAATATTATAAACATAAAAGGAGGGATAAATGGGTAAACGCTTAATGTTAGTACTGGCTTGTGCGCTGATAGTGGGTTTAGCTTTACCTGCTTTCGCAGAGGTCCAGAACGTTAAGGTTAGCGGCGACATCACGATGTATGGTATATCTAGGGATGGTTTCGATTTCATTGAGCAAAAAGCTGATGATACAGAGTCTCATGCTGCAACCATAGCTCGCGTAAGAATTGACGCTGACTTGACAGAAAACGTGGGCACAACGCTCAGGTTGATTAATGAAAGAGATTGGAATCAGGAAGCAGGCACATCGAATGATGTGGTTGTTGATTTGGCAAGTATTACTTTAAAGGAATTTCTTTATTCTCCTTTAACGTTGACATTGGGTAGGCAGGAAATCCAATTTGGCAATGGTTTTATAGTTGGCGACCCGGATACCAATAATAATGCAAATGGAACTACTTTGACCGATTTGGATCTTTCATCAAAGAAGGCATTTGACGCAGTGAGAGCCACATTAAATTATGATCCGCTTGTTATTGATTTGATTTGGGCGAAGATTGATGAGAATACGGTAGTGGGTACTAGTACTACACGTACAGAAGAAAAAGATGATATAGACCTTTTTGGTATTAATGGTCGTTATGATTTTGGCGGAAATTGGAAGACGATTGGCGAAATGTATTATTTTGGTAAAGTTGATAACAGCGTTCGTGACGACACAACTCCTGCTGAACCAGTCAACAAGAAAGCAACCAAAATTAATACTGTTGGTGCTAGAGTGGAAACAAATCCTACCGAAAGGTTAAATCTTCAGGGAGAAACAGCTTATCAATTTGGTGTGTATAATGATGGTACTAATAATTCGAACTCAAGAGTATCGGCATTGGCAGCACAAGTTATGGCCACATACGCTTTGGATATGAAATATAATCCTGTGTTAATGGCAGCATACAGCTACTATGCTTGCGGTAATGATGGTAATGCAGCGAAGTCTTGGGATCCTATGTTTGAAAACCAGACAAGCGGCCATATCATCAATGTTCTATTTAATGCAACTCAATCACATGTATTGAATATACGTGGTAGCATGGTTCCAGCCGAAGACTTAAAGTTAACGCTAGATTATGTTTGGCTCGAATTGTCTAACGGATTACCCGCAGGGACTGCTTTACTTGTGCGCGATCAGACACATACCGCATCTGTGCTTTCATCCTCTGGCGATACGCATCTTGGAGATGAAGTTGACGTAACTCTGTCTTATGACTATACAGAAGATGTACAGTTGAGCCTATTGGCTGGTTATTTTAGGCCTGGTAAAGCTATAGTATCAGCTGATCATCGCATCGGCGATGTTAAGGAAGTAATTGCGTCAGTGAAAGTTTCCTTCTAAGATAATAAAACTTAGTCAAGGATTGATTAAACCCTTGACGTCCGATTGGGCGTCAAGGGTTTTTTATTGAGGCCACAACTTATGGAGTGAGTAAAACGAGTGAACATAAGTTGTATGGCCGAAATAACCCCGCCGTTAGTTTTGCGAAGCAAAATAGGCGGGGTTAAGGTTTGTTATTTTATTGTTTTATTAATAGATATTTTTGTAATTTTTGCTATAATTTATTGCAACACTGAAGCACTGAAAAATAATGAAGCTCTGAGAATTACTCAGTATTTTCAGTAAGAATATTGTTAGGCTGAATTCAGTGTCTCAGCGGTTACGGAGGAGAGATCAAAATATGATTATAGATTTGACTAAGATGCAGCAAGGCGAAACCGGCATAATAGAGGAAATACAGGCTGGGTTGGCAGCGTTACACAGGATTCAAAGTATTGGCTTAAGGCCTGGCAAAAAGATTAAAAAGGTAAGTTCGCATTTTCTGCATGGGCCGCAGACAGTTAAGGTAGGGCATCTGCAGGTTGCTATCGGTTTCGGAATGGCAAAAAAGATTTTTGTTAGGGTGGAACGAAGACATAAAGTATGAATATAGAAAACGCCAACAAAATCCTATTAATGGGCAATCCCAATGTAGGCAAAAGCGCCTTATTTTCGCGTCTAACTGGTGCTAAGGTTATGATTTCTAATTATCCCGGCACGACAGTCGAGTTTACTCAAGGGTATGTTAAGATTGATGGCCATAAGCCTGTCGTAATAGATGTGCCCGGCACTTATAATTTAGAGGCGACCTCTAAAGCGGAAGAAGTTGCCGTGCATATGCTGCAGGAAGGAGATTTAATAATAAATGTAGTTGATGCCACCAATTTAGAGCGCAACCTATATTTAACTTTGCAATTATTAGAGAAAAACATTCCAATGATTGTAGCCTTGAATATTTGGGATGACACAAAACATAAAGGTATAGATATAGATGTTAAAAAGCTGGAGCAGCATTTAGGAGTGCCTGTAATTCCTACTTGTGGCTTGACAGGCGAGGGTGTTAAGGAGTTGATAGATAGGTTGCCTGAGGCTCGTATAGCATTAAATAACAAAGAGGTTCTTTCTGATAGCCAGCGCTGGGAGAATATAGGTAAGATTATAGAGGACGTTCAGAAATTAACTCATAGGCATCATAC
>Ga0172375_10007913_pt1 | contig 14445 bp, 11 predicted proteins | sample LakKiv1m_FD_114537 | JGI IMG/M metagenome (GOLD analysis project Ga0172375, IMG submission 114537) | Freshwater microbial communities from Kabuno Bay, South-Kivu, Congo - kab_092012_11.1m | ecosystem: Environmental > Aquatic > Freshwater > Lake | place: Democratic Republic of the Congo... | reverse complement strand
CGAAGTGAAGGCGGTTCGACATGGCCACGTTGTTGAAAGCGTTGGGCAGTGTGACTGTTGCAGTTGCGTTGATGTCTATGTTGGTGGCGCTCAGAGTGGTGGACCAGTTGCTCATCACCAGTGTCCCGCCGTTCATGGTGAGCGAGCTGAGGTAGCCGGTATCGTTCGTCAGCAGGATCGTTCCGGAATTGACGGTGGCCGTGTCGCCGTTGCCGGGGAATCCGGCGTCACCGTCCCAGTTTGCGTCACTGAACCAGCTGCTCCCGGCATTGTTCCACGTATAGGTGCCGGCCTGCAGCATTGCGGTGCATGCCAGTACCAGGAGGACTGTTATTACTGTCGATTTCATGCTGCCCCGAACACCCGTCCGTTACATATTCGGTAATACTACCACTTGTTCCCATCCACCATCGAGCGCTTTTGCCGCGCTGCCAGGGTGCGAACTATAAATTCACCCATGGAGGGCGAGCGGCCCCGCGAGCCGCCACCAACCATGTGCCCCTGCCATACTCATGCAGGTAATCCCCAGTGGCGCAGGGGCGTGTCGGCGGTAGAGCCGGTTTTACACCGGCTGTAGCCGACATTCCGCCTTTGCGGACCCGCCTCAGGCGGAAAAGTCTGCATGCCCGAGGGATTGCTAACACAGGTCGAAAACCCATGACACGTCACGTCCGGAAGCGTAAAGTGAGCGACGTGGGACTGCTTCATCCTCGGGGAGAAGAGAAAGGTTGGTGCAGCAGAATGAAAGCAACCCTTCTTGTGTTAGCGTTCTGTCTTGTTGCCTGGTGCGGCGCGATTGCCGCTGAACCGGATCCGCAAGAGGAAATGAAGTACGCGGATGGCCTCATGAAGATGGGACTCGATGAATACGCCGTCAAAGTCCTGAAAGGCCTTCCAGAGACGAACAACACTGCGATTGTCCTCGCCAAGTTCCAGGTTGAGCTGATGCAGCCGAAGCTGGACGAGGATGCCATTGAACGGTACATCACGCAGCGCGCGGAGAAGAACAGTGAACTCTACTGGGTCATGAAGATCCGCCTTGCCGACACTTTCTGGGCACGCGGGGAACAGAAGAAAAGCGCGGCCATATATGACGCGTTTCTGAAGTTCTATTCAGAGATGTTCGACAATGGCGAACACCCCGCGAAGGCCCCGCCCGGACAGGTAGGTTGAAAAACGAAGAGGTCGAGATGGCCAGGAATAGTCCCAAGAGCAGCAATATGAATGCGATCTCGGCTCTTGAGTTGGCTCCAGCCATGTCTTTGATATTCCTAATGCTGCTTGGTGCAGCCTCGTTCTGCCATGCCAGGGCGGTTCAGTCGGAGGATCTGGATACTCTGATCCGGAAGGCTGACAAGATTGTGATCGGGAAGATCAAGACAGTTGTCGTGACCGACCTTCAGAAACGGCTTCACTACCCGACGCTTCGCGAAATACCGTTTGTCTGGCACAGGACTGAAGTCGAGGTTATGGAAGGATTCAAGAATTCCGTGAAAGGAGACAGTATCAGCATGTTGTTTCTGCGAACGGTGTACGTGAAACGTTCTCCCCCGGTTCCCATCATCAACGGGCCCCAGTCTCTGGGTCTTGCAGCGGGAGATCGCCTGTATCTCATGTTTCTCAGGCGGACATCCGAAACGAACTCTTTCTGTGCCTACACCGAACCGTATGATCCGGTCTGCTCCGTGTTTGAACTTGGCCAGACAAACTGGGTCACAGAAACAGTCTTCCAGAACCGGTTGCCTGGACTGTTCACCGCCACGGGATCGCTTGCAGGGGAAGGAATCACGCAATTCAGGAAGTACTGTGACGCATGCCTGGAACAAGGAAGCGAAAGGAGCACTCCGCTGATCCTTGGAGATGACGTCCAGGTCAACCAGTACGGATGGGAGACCGATTCGCCTGATGAGCACACATGGTGGACCCCCACGACCGAAGCGGAACAGAGTCTGTCAAAGGAGGATGAGGCGAAGGAAATGGAACGGCTATGGGAGAAACACAAGGCGGCTTACTACGAACACGAACGGAAGTTGATGAAGATGAGATCCGGTACCGGGCCGGACGCAAATGTCGAGGATGAACGCCCTTGGTGGATTCCGCAGTTCACTGTTTCGAACGGTGTGTCAAAAGCAGAGGAATCTGCAGTCCTTCATAGACAATGGGCTGAATGGAAAGAGAACTACTACGAGCAGGAGAGAAGGCGGATGAAGGCGACGGGAACCGGGTCCGCCAGCATGGGGGATGATTGACTTCTCCCTTGGTCGGATAACCGTCGATTGTACACATCAACACAGGTAGTATAGTACTATGAACAGGACCAGCACTTTCTGCGCAGGAAGCCGCCAGAACAAGAATCTGGTGCGACGCGGGCTTGTTCGACCGGCACAATCACGGTTGGACACCAGACGCCTCAAGACCATGCGGCTGCCAGAGCCAACAGGCAAAGGAGACATCCTTGGCTCGCTGATTGCTGACAGGGAGGGGCGGTAAAGTGCTGGTGGTGGGCCCTCAATCGTGCCGACGCCCTGCAAGTTGCGGCTGCCATTATTGCGGCGGATCAGGATCCAACCCAGCTTGAAGTCGTGTGTCTGGACCGCAGGACGCACGAAGCCTGTCGGAAGAAAGGATTCGTTCCGGTTCTGACTGCCTCACGTTCCCGGGGGATAAACCACCATCATAACGTCTTCGGCATCGGGCGCGTTTCCTGGTGTATGCGGTGGGCGACAAGATGGCCACACTTTCCAAAGTGTGGCCAATGGGTCTGTGGCGGAAAACAAGTTGCCGCGAAACGACAACCAGCCCTTCCCGGTCCTTGCGGCCTGGCCTCATCGATGCCGGCTATGCCGTTGCTTATCCCTTGAGAATTCCCATCCGAACCGTAACACTCATCACCCATGACAGGGCGCGATAGACTGCGGAGCATACTGAGTCACCGGGCGGCAGACCGGTTGCCGTGGACCCCACTGGTGGATAACAGGACACTCGACCTGCTTCCCGAATCCCTGCGCGGAAACGGGGGCCTTGATTTCTACCGGAGTCTGGGCTGCGATATCTTCCTCTTGAATGGCTGGAACACACCACACAGTTTTCGGTCGCCCGAACTGCAATGGCCCGCCGGCGTGGAGGCAACCTGGAAGCAGGACGGCAACCGCGCAATCCAGGAATGGAAGACCCCGCGCGGCACATTGACCGCGTTGTATGACAGGTCACACCCGCTCAAGTATCCCGTGGGCTCCCTGGAGGAACTCAGGCTGTACCGCTGGATGTGGGAAGGTGCCGCCTATCATGGGCATGACGACAAGCCGGTGCTCACCGCGTTGGACAACCTTATCGGCAACGACGGCGTCGTTACCAGATTCTGGGGTCCGTCAACAATTCCGCGGCTTCTCGAGAACGATATCGGGGTGGAGAATTTCTACTTCTTCATGAATGACTACCCTGATGATATGGACGCGCTGATCCGGATCATGCACGAGAAGGAACGGGTCGCTTTCCGGCTGCTGGCTGAAGGGCCGTGGGAGTCGGTGACGTTGTGCGAGAACACCAGCACATACTACATCAGTCCCGATGTCTACGAACGCTACAATATGCCGCACCAGCGGGAGTTCGTGGAAATCGTCAGGGCGAAGGGCAAGACGGCGCTCCTGCACATGTGCGGTCACGTCCACGGAATACTGGACCTTATCAAAGAGACACGTTGCGACGGCATTCACACTCTCACTCCACCGCCCACGGGCAACACCCCGTGGGAAGACGCGCTTGATGCGCTCGGAGAGGATCTGATCATTCTCTCGTGCCTTGACCCCAGTGTTTTCATCAGCGGGAAGGTTGAAGACATCGGTCCGGCGCTTGACCGCCTTATCACGCCCCGTTTGCGCCGGAGCGCGTTTGCGCTGGGAACCTATGCCGACGGCATACCGGTCCCGGAGGAACGGTTCCGCGCCGTGCAGAAGTGGATTGAGAAGAATGGGTAGTGGTACCGTCAAGCTGAGCGCAGAATTTTGAACACACATATGGCAACGCCGAAGGACAGGTAGTCCTTTTCCAGCGAGGACGAGGCAGCGCCTCGTCCCTACCATCTAGAGCAGAGCAGATAGACAGGAAGATATCAGTCGACAGCAATCAGTGGCTAGTGTGAGAGGAGCAGACAATGGCACGCAAGAAGGCCGAGAAGAAGCCTGTACCACCAGTGGTAATTCATGTTTCCCCATCCGGCAACGACCGGTGGTCCGGCCGGCTGCCAAAGCCGGAGGCACGACGCAAAGACGGGCCGATGGCAACGATCCATGCAGCCGTTGCTCGGGCCCGGCGTTACCAAGGCAAGGAAGGGCTCAAGCGGCCTGTCAACATACTGGTAAGGGGTGGCACGTATTGTCTTACCGAGCCGCTGGTCCTGAACGAGCGGGATTCCGGTGCTCCGCGCAGCGGCAATCCGTGGACTGATTTCACCCAGCCCAAACTCCTGACGATTGCGGCATACAAGGGCGAGAAACCCATCCTGTCGGGTGGCCGCAGGATCACCGGATGGAAGACAAGTCGGGTCAACGGCGTGGACTGCTGGGTTGCGGCGGTGCCCGAAGCGAAGGGGGGCAAGTGGAACTTCCACCAGCTGTGGGTGAATGGCAAGCGCCGCGAGCGGACGGTCCTGCCGGCAAAAGGTTTCTTCCGTATGGAATCGGTGCCGGACAAGAAAGAAGGCAGCGGCTTCCAGGAAGGCCAGCAGACGTTCATCTGCCACGAAGGCGATATCCGGCAGTGGAAGAACCTGCGCGACGTTGAAATCCACACCTTCAATTTCTGGATAGACGAGCACCAGTGGATCAAACGCTTCAACCTGGCCACGCGGCTGGTCGAACTCGACCGCAAGAGCAAGTTCCACCTTCTCGACGAATGGAGGAAAGAAGGCGCCCAGTACCGGGTGGAGAACGTGTTTGAGGAGCTTCGCAAGCCCGGTCAGTGGTACCTGGACCGCAAACAGGGCCTGCTCTACTACATTCCGCGCAAGGGTGAACTACCCGGAAAGGCAGAGGTGATTGCGCCATGTCTGCCGGAGTTGCTGCGCATCGAGGGAAGGGATCCTGACAAGAAGGCGGCAAGGGGGATCACGTGCGAAGGCCTCACCTTCAAGTACAACGAATGGGTCCCGAAGAAGGACTGGAGTTCATCTGCCCAGGCTGCGCACGAAGTGCCGGGCATCATCAATCTCAAGAATGCCCGTAACATCACCTTCAGGAACTGTGTGATTGAACACAGCGGAACATACGGGATTGACCTGGAATCGACATTTGAGGCCAGGGTCGAGGGCTGTACGCTGCGTGACCTCGGCGCGGGTGGCGTAAAGGTGTGGCACGGGTGCAAGCGGACGCATGTGCTCGATAACGAGATTGCTGATGGCGGGCACATATACGGGGCAGGGGTGGGCGCGCTGATCGGCAAGACCATGGGCACCCGTCTGATTCACAACCATATCCACGACTTCTACTATTCCGGCGTATCGGTGGGCTGGACGTGGGGTTATCAGGAATCGGACACGTGGGGTAACATCATCGAGCACAACCATATCCATGATCTGGGCAAGTACATGCTTTCAGACATGGGCGGGATCTACTGCCTGGGCACGCAGCAGGGCACGCGCCTCCGGTTCAATCACATTCACGATGTGTTCAGCCGCACTTACGGCGGGTGGGGGATCTACACGGACGAGGGTTCGACGCACATCCTCATAGAGAACAACCTGGTGTACAACACGAAGTGCGGTGGGTTCCACCAGCATTACGGGCGCGAAAACCTGATTCAGAACAACATCTTCTATCATGCCATAGAGAACCAGTTCGCGCGGAGCCGGTTTGAGCCGCACAGTTCGTTCACATTCCGGCGCAACATCTGCGTGATCCGCGAAGGCCTGTTCTGGAAGGGCGACTTCCGGGGTGCCAATGCCGTGATGGACGGAAACATGTACTGGCATGAGAAGTCCCGTGGTCTCAAGGGACAGTTTGCCGAAGACTTCTCGAAGAAGACGGCAAAAGACGGCAAAGTCGATTTCCGGCGATGGAAGAGGCTTGGTTTCGACCGGGGCAGTATCGTGGCCAATCCGGAATTTGTGAACCCGCGCCGCGGGAATTTCGGCTTCCGCCCGGGTTCGCCGTTCGCACGTATCGGTTTCATTCCGTTCGATGTGTCCGATTCCGGCCCGCGTCGACCGGTACGAACCGAGGTGCAGGACTAGCATGGCGCAGGAGCACATACTGATCGTCGAGGATGACGCCGACATCCGTGAGTTGGTGAAGTACAACCTTGAGAAGGAGGGGTACAGGGTCAGTACCGTTGTCACGGGTGATGCGGCCCTGAAGAAACTTCGCTCCAGCCAGCCCGATCTGGTGGTGCTCGACCTGATGCTTCCGGGTGTTGACGGGCTTACAATATGCCGCGAAATGCGCGCCGAACAGGCGACGCGCGCGGTGCCTGTGATCATGCTTACCGCAAAGAGCGAGGAATCCGACGTTGTTGCCGGGCTGGAAGTCGGGGCCGACGACTATCTGCCGAAGCCGTTCAGCCCGCGGGTTCTTCTTGCTAGAATACATGCGCTGCTTCGCAGGCAGAAAGGCGGTGGACCGGACGCTGCGCCGGTGATTCTGAGGCGGGGCGAACTGGAGATAGATGGAGCCCGGTACGAGGTCCGCGTCGGGGGCAAACCGGTTATCCTTACCCCCACGGAGTTCAAGCTGCTGCGGTTTCTCGCCGAAAAACCGGGGATCGTGTTCAGCCGGGATCAGATCGTGGATGCAATACACGGTACGGACTATGCCGTGACGGACCGTTCCGTTGATGTTCAGGTTCTGGGGTTGAGGCGTAAGCTCAAGGCGTCAGGCGATTGCGTTGAAACGGTCCGTGGGGTGGGGTATCGTTTCAAGAAGTCCTGAGGCATTGGAGAACTGTCGATGTTCAAGCGCAGGCAATTCGCGTGGCGCGCACTTCCCGGTTACCTGCTGGTGGCCATGGTGCCGCTGGCCCTTGTGTCAGTCTATGCCTTCCACTCCATCAAGAGATTCCAGACGGACCAGGTCCTTGCAGCCCTCAAGGACAAGGCCATATTGATTACCGATGAGCTCTCGCGGATGCCCGAACCGTGGAATGCGGAAACGGTAACGGTGATGTGCCGCGAACTGGGCCCACGTACCGGCTCGCGTATTACCATTGTTCTCCCTGATGGCAGGGTGCTGGCCGACTCGGAGAGAGACCCGGCGGACATGGAGAACCATGCCGACCGGCCGGAAGTCCGTGATGCGCTTGCCGACCAGGTCCAGCACTCGATCCGATACAGCGACACACTCCGGTGTTCGATGCTCTACCTGGGTTATCCGCTGGAACGGGAGGGACTGGTGGTTGCCGCCGTCCGTACATCTGTACCTTTGCGGACGGTTGACGCTTCGTTGCGTGCCCTGTACCGAAGAATCGGCGCCGGCGTTGTTGTAGCAATGATCCTCGCGGCCATGGCCAGTATCCTGGTTTCCCGCGTCCTGGGCCATCCCATCGAAGCGATGCGGCGGGGCGCGGATCGGTTTGCGCGGGGACAGCTCGATTTCCGGCTGGCGATCCCGGACACGGAGGAACTGGCGGGGCTGGCTGAATCCATGAATAGTATGGCTGCGCAGCTGGACGAGCGTATCAAGTCCGTTGTTCAGCAACGCAGCGAACTGGAGGCACTGCTCACGGGCATGGTTGAGGGCGTCCTTGCGGTGGATCGCGAAGGACGCGTATTGCGCCTCAATAAGGCCGCCGGCAAATGGTTCGGGTGCGATCCCGTGAAAGCAGCCGGTCGTCTCCTGCGCGAGGTCATAAACAATCCCAGGCTCGAGGAGCTGGTGGAACGGTCTCTAAGCGAGAAGACTGCCGTGGAGACGGACCTGGTCCTGCGGACGGACGCCGACCGCTTTTTTCAGGCGCACGGGACACCTCTGCAGAATGCCGAAGGGGATGTTTCCGGCGTTCTCATAGTGTTTGACGAAGTCACCCGTCTTCGCCGTCTCGAGACAGTACGCCGGGATTTCATCGCCAACGCATCACATGAGCTCAAGACCCCTATCACCAGTATCAAGGGTTTCATAGAGACGCTCCAGGGAAACGCCGGCGGTAATCCTGATGACCGGAAACGGTTTCTTGATATCGTCGCCCGCCAGGCAGACCGCCTGAACGCCATCCTGGAAGACATCCTCCAGTTGTCACGCATCGAGCATGATGCAGAACACAATCGTGTCGAACTCCATGTCGAACCCATATTGCCTGTTCTTGAGGAAGCGGTTGCAGTATGCCGGGAACGGGCCGGGAAGAAACATATTGCTGTTGAGGTTGACTGTGACCCGTCCCTGAAAGCTCCCATCCACCCGCTGCTGCTTGAACAGGCGGTCACCAACCTGATCGACAACGCGGTAAAGTACAGTCCGGAGGATACGAAGGTAATAGTCAGGGCCTTCCGGCGCGATGGAGACGTCCGTATCGAAGTATGCGACATGGGTCCCGGGATTGAGGCCGTCCATCTACCGAGAATCTTCGAGCGCTTCTACCGTGTGGACAAAGGCCGCAGCCAGCAACTGGGCGGCACGGGCCTTGGCCTGGCCATCGTCCGGCACATCGCACTTGCCCACGGCGGCAAAGCTGACGTTGACAGTACCCCGGGCAAGGGCAGCACGTTCTCAATACTTCTTCCGGCCCAGTAACTTGTGGCGGTAACGGGCCTAACGCATAACTAACAATTCCCTCATCATGCGCTAATGGCACCTCTCTAGTGTGGTCGCCGATAAGAAGGAGCCACAAGGCAACCACCGGAACGCAGAGGGACCATGAACCGCAGAATGATCAGATGGTCTCAGGGTGTGATGGTTGGCCTGGCGCTCATCGGACTGGTGCGCCCAGGGCCCCCCGAGACACAGAAGCGGCGTGCTGACACCGGATCGATGCGATCTGTGCGACAGAAGCTTGAATGCAGTTTGTCTGTCCGGCATAGACTGGCAAGATGTCTGGAACGGTTGTTACATCGCAGAAACATGCTCACAAAGCAGCACGGTTGGTTGAAAGTATAACACAGGGAGGAGATCCCCGGATGAACACGCACCCCTTGACGCGCCTCGAAGCTTCGCTCCGCAAGGATCTGGAGCATCTCAAGACCAGGCTGATGGAAATGGCGGACCGCGCGGAACATGCGCACTGGGATGCCCTGAAGGCGCTGAAGACACGCGACAGGCAGTTGGCCTACGCTGTCATACTTCGCGACCAGTATATTGACGAACTGGAACTTGCGTTGGACCGCCAGTGTCAGGAGTTCCTCGTGCGGCAACAACCTGCAGGAGCGCACCTGCGGTTCGTTTTCACCGTCGTCAAGATTATCAAGGAACTAGAACGCGTCGGTGACTACGCAGAAAGCATTGCCCGCCAGGTACTGACGCTTTCCACCATCCATCCACTCCCGCCGCTGGACAAGGTCGAGGCCCTTGCTCGCCTTGCCATACCGATGCTCCACACGGCCATGCGGGCGGTGCTTGAGGCCGATGCCGAACTGGCCCGTTCCACGGTGGAACAGGAGGTAATGGCCGACAAACTGCGGCACGAGATAGACGCTGAACTCGTCAGCATGCGGGAGCGCAATCTCTTCGCGCTTGAAGCGTTGACGCCGCTTCTCACGGTCGTCAGGCGCTTCGAACGTGTGTCAGACCAGGCAAGGAACATCTGCGAAGAGGCGCTCTACATGACCACGGGTGAGTATGTGAGACACAAGGGAAGCGATGTCTTCCGCATCCTGTTCCTTGACGACGACAGCGCCTGCCTTGCCCCAATGGCGGAGGCAATAGGGATTTCCCTAAAGACGCCGACATTTGTCTTCGTCAGCGCGGGTATGAATGCAGGTGTGCCCGATGCCCGTGTCGTGGCTTTCATGGAGTCAAAGGGATGCCCCCTGCCGGCCGGGGTTCCCCGCCTGCTAGGGAGCGTGCCGGAGATGGAACTCATGAATGTTGTCATCGGGCTGTCTCCGGCATGTCACACCGCAGTTCCCGGGACCGAGGCCAAAACCATGGGGCTGGAATGGCCCGTGAGCAGTCCCCTGCAGGGCACGCAGGATCCGGCAGCTGCCATGGAGCAGACGTTTTCGTACCTGCGGGATCACATCCGTGACCTGATCCAGGCCATCCAGGGCGAGTACCAGAGGACCGAAGCCTGATGTCTAATGACGCCATGAATCCGGGGTGGGGCGGTGGTCGCGACCCGGGTGTTGGAGACGGCCCGACCTCGGGCCGTTGTTCGCCGCTATTCAGCGGGGCGATGTCGCCCCGTCTCCAGCCCAACACGCACAAAGAACCGTGTAACGATCCGGGCCGGAGTGACCCGTGGGAGAAGACTGCTCTCCTCGCGATACTCGTCCTGCTGTCCGGTTGCCTTCATAAGACCAACAGGCAGGCCGAAGGTGGAGGGGCGGTTACGGTTATCCAGTGCGCAGGCTCGGACACAATCGTGAATGTGGCGCAGGCGTGGGCCGAGGCTTTTGCGGATGTCGATCCTGATGTCTCTGTCGAGGTGTCGGGCGGCGGATCCGGAACCGGGATTGCCGGGCTCATCAACCGCACGCTGGATATTGCCAACGCCAGCCGCAAGATGACCGAGGAAGAGCGGAAACAGGCCAGGGCAAATACAGGCCAGGATCCACTTGAGCACGTGGTGGGATACGATGCACTGGCCATATTTGTCCACAAGGATAACCCGCTCGAGGAAATATCACTGGAACAGCTTGCGGATATATACGGAGAGAAGGGGCCGGTCGATCGTTGGTCTCAGCTTGGCGTTACCATGCCCGATCCGAGGCGGGACAAGATAATCGTCACCGGTCGGCAATCCAACTCGGGCACCTATTTCTATTTCCGTGAAGCTATCCTCGGCAAGAAGGGTGATTTCCGGCTGGGAACTCTGGACCTGCACGGATCCAAGGATGTCACGGAACTGATCGGTCGAACGGTGAATGCCATCGGTTACACGGGGATGGGATACGCGACGCCGCACGTGAAGATGCTTCGGATCAGTAAGAAGGCAGGAGACGCAGCCATTCCGCCCGCGGTAAGCACCACGCTGGATGGAACGTATCCGATAGCCCGGCCCCTGCTGATGTACACGCACGGCACGCCGTCCGGGCCAATCCAGAAGTACCTCGACTGGATCCGTTCACCGGCCGGGCAGGCAATACTGGTCCAGTCCGGGTATGTACCCGTGACAACGCAGCTCGTGGCGACCGGCAGTACGCCAACGGGAGACGCCATATGAACAGGCGTCCTTTTGAAGTCCTGGGTGAGCGCCTGATCGAGCTGGTGATCACGATCTGCGGGATCAGCGCAATCGTGTTCGTGTTCAGCATCTTCTACTTCGTTTTCCGCGAGGGGGCCGCGTTCTTCTTCCACGGGTTCAAGCCGGGCGAATTCCTGGCCAGTGTCGAATGGTATCCCACGTCCCAGAGCCATGTCCGGTACGGGGCACTTGCGTTGATCGCCGGTACCTTCAGCGTGACGGTGCTGGCCATGGCCATTGCCGTGCCGTTCGGGCTTGGAGCGGCGATATTCGTGAGTGAATTCTGCCCGCGGCGCATGAAGGAGACCCTGAAGATCCTGATCGAAATGCTGGCCGCCATCCCGTCCGTGGTCTGGGGATTCATCGGCCTCACGATCATGAACTCCCTGATCATCCGTGTTTTCGATGCCCCGATTGGCCTTACCGTTCTTAACGGCGGGCTGATTCTCGCCATGATGAGTGTTCCAATAATCGTGTCCATCGGTGAAGACGCGCTCAAGGCTGTGCCGGATACGTATCGTGAAGCGGCGATGGCGCTTGGCGCCACCCGGTGGCAGGTGACCTACCGGGTTCTCCTCCCTGCAGCCCGTAACGGTCTGCTGGCCGCGGTTCTGCTCGGCGTGGGCCGGGCTGTGGGTGAAACCATGGCGGTATTGATGGCAACGGGCCATGCTGTCCGGATCCCCGCCAGTCTCCTTGATCCCGTGCGGACGCTGACCGCCACGATAGCCGCGGAACTGGGCGAAGCGGCCGTTCATTCGGACCACTACCAGGTGCTGTTCATCATAGGGATCCTGCTCTTTGTCATAACGTTTGTGATCAACCTGCTGGCGGACTTGATCGTGAAGGGCATTCGAAAGAGCTCGTGACGGGAACAACATGTTTTCTGAAACAGCCATAACGCGGCGAAAGCAGTGGACGGAGCGGGTGGCCTGCCTGGTGCTGGGGGCCATGGCCCTGTTGATGGTCGTGCCGCTTGTCCTCATCCTGGCCCACCTCGTCTACAAGGCGTGGCCTGTCCTCTCGTGGGATTTCCTGATCCGGGTTCCTGCCAACGGCATGCGCGGGGGCGGGATCTGGTCGCCCCTGCTCGGGACGATCTACCTGGTACTGTTGTCGCTGGCTGTTGCCGCCCCGGTCGGGATTCTGGCGGCAATCTATCTCAACGAGTACGCGCGGGACAACTGGTTCACCCGGCTGATCCATCTTGCCGTGGTCAACCTTGCCGGTGTTCCGAGCATAGTCCATGCACTGTTCGGGCTCGGCGCGTTCGTTATTTTTGCGGGAATCGGGAGGTCCATCCTGGCAGCGTCGCTGACGCTGGCGATCATGACCCTGCCGGTGATCATTGCCAGCACGAAGGAAGCGTTGTCGGCGGTTCCGCCGGCGTTTCGCGAGGCCTGCTGGAATGTCGGCGCCACGCGCTGGCAAACGATCCGACACGTGGTCCTGCCGAACTCGATCAGCGGAATCCTTACGGGCGTCATCCTGCAGGTGTCGCGTGCCGCCGGCGAGACTGCGCCGGTCATGTTCACCGGGGCCGTGTTCTACAAGGCAATTGCGGAGAACGACTTGTTTGCCTACGGGCTGCTCGACCAGTGCATGGCGCTCTCGATGCATCTTTTCACGATATCAACGCAGGTGCCGGATGTGCCGGATGCACTGCCTTACGGGACGGCGGTAGTGCTCGTGGGGGTTGTGCTCGTTGTGAACGCCACGGCAATAGCGTTACGCGCGTTCCTGCGATCGAGGAAACGATGGTAACAGGGATACCAAAACTCAGTATTCGCGACCTGCACGTGTCCTACAGCGGCGCAGAAGCCATCCGCGGGATGTCCATGGACATCCCGCCCCACAAGATCATGGCCATCATCGGTCCCGCCCATTCCGGCAAAAGCACTCTCCTGAGGGTTATCAACCGGACAATTGAACTCGTACCGGGCGCCCGTGTGCGCGGCACGGTTCTTCTCGATGGCGAAGACATCCGTACGATGCGTAACGTCTACGCCCTGCGGCGCAGGGTGGGCATGGTCAGTCCGCTCCCGGTGGGACTGCCGCTGACGATCTATGACAATGTCGCATTTGCCCCCCGAATGGCCGGTGTTCGGAAGGGAACAGACCTCGATGCCATCGTCGAGCGCTGCCTGCGGCAGGCGGCGCTGTGGGACGAGGTGAAGGACCGCCTGTACACGCTGGGCACAAAGCTGTCAGGCGGGCAGCAGCAGCGGCTTACCATCGCCCGCGCCCTGTCGCACGATCCTGACGTCCTCTGCCTCGACGAGTTCTCCATCGCTATCGACCCGGTAACAACTTCGCGGATCGAGGATGTGCTGAGGGAATTGCGTTCGAAGATCACCATTATAGTGGTGACGAACCTCGTACTGCAGGCACGGCGCCTTGCCGACAGGACGGCGTTTATGCTGAACGGCGAACTGGTTGAAATCGGTGGTACCGAGGAAATCTTCTCCGAAACTCCGAAGGACCGGCGCACACACGACTACGTTCATGGAGTGTTTGGATGAGCGAAACGCCATCATACGGTATTGTGACACGTGACCTGGACCTGTGGTATGGAAGCTTCCAGGCTCTCAAGAGCGTTTCGGCGAATATCCACAAAGGCCGGATCACCGGTCTTATCGGGCCTTCCGGCTGCGGTAAGACAACACTGCTGCGTTGTTTCAACAGGATCAACGAGCGTTACGGCAACGTGCGGACCACCGGCGAGATCCGGGTGCTGGATCAGAACATATACGATCCCGCGGTCTCGCTGGTGGAACTCCGCAAGACCGTGGGAATGGTGTTCCAGCGGCCCAATCCGCTCCCGATCTCGGTCTATGACAACGTGGTGTTCGGGCTGCGTATTCATGCCGGGCCTGCCGGGTTGCGCCGGGCCGAACTGGATGGCGCGGTCGAACAGGCGCTGTACGACACGGACCTGTGGGACTCCCTGAAAGACCGGCTTGATGAAAAGGCAACATCTCTGCAACTTGAACAACAGCAGAAGCTGTGTATCGCAAGGCTGCTTCCCCTCAAACCGGAAGTGATCCTGATGGATGAACCGTGTTCGGCCCTTGACGCCAACGCAACACGGGCAATTGAGGAACTGATGCTGGCCCTTGCCGG
>Ga0172375_10007912_pt1 | contig 14446 bp, 21 predicted proteins | sample LakKiv1m_FD_114537 | JGI IMG/M metagenome (GOLD analysis project Ga0172375, IMG submission 114537) | Freshwater microbial communities from Kabuno Bay, South-Kivu, Congo - kab_092012_11.1m | ecosystem: Environmental > Aquatic > Freshwater > Lake | place: Democratic Republic of the Congo... | reverse complement strand
GCGATTCTTGAGAGTGCTGAGAAGCGAAAAGCGCAGGCTTTCAACGTTGAGCAGATAAAGGGCTAAAATGGCAAGAGAAAACCTTGAAACTAGGACATGCAAGGCGGTCCTTGAAATCAGAGACATTCTTGTCGACTTGGGCATAAAGCTGACTCATGTGATTGAATACAAGCTTAACGGATACCATGCGCTGCCTGAAGGCACTGGCTACGGTTCGTAAGCTTGTACAAGGCATTTAATTTGTTTTTTGCTTCTTTTCTTTATGGAAGCATGCAGGTATTGCGGGGAAAGAGATCCTTTCAGGTTGGCACTGAGCACCAGAATAGTTAACGGAAAGGCAGAAACGATAAGCGTGTGCTCAAGCTGCTGCTGGAGGGAGAAATTCGAGGCAGGGAGAGATGGAGCTTTACGAGAAAAAGGGCTTGAAAGAGAACGATTCTCCGAGCCAGGGGCTTCATCTTCCTCTATGCGTGAATGAGGTAGATAAGGAAAATTTATTTAAAGAGATTTATTCTAATATTCAGTTGTTCGATAAGCTGGTTTATGAGGCAATGAAAAAATGATTACAAATTCATGTTTCTCCCTGAGGGAATTTCCCAGAAATCCGGATTTTTCTTAATTCGGGTGCCGGGATAGAGAAAAATCCGTAAAATTGGGAAAGGTTTAAAAAAGAGCCTTTCCCAATTATTCTCATGCAGGAATTTTCAAAAAAGGATATTCATGAGAGCGCAAAACAACTGGACTGGTACATTAATAGAATCAAATCCTGTTCCATGTCTGACATTCAGAAGAAAAAGATACTCCAATTTATTGAAGATTTGAAGATAGGGAAAGCCGGAAAAAAAGTCAAGGCATTGCGTCTTGCCTCCTACCTGTCGTTTCTTCTTATGCTCCATTCTTACTTCAAGAAAGATTTTGTAAAAGTGACAGAGGCAGAAGCGACTGCTCTTTACAAGGATTTAATGGACAATAAAATAAAAAGAAAAAACGGGATACAATATTCACAAAACACCAAGGATTTGTTTGTGAGGACTCTTAAAAGATACCTTGGCTGGGAGCTTAAAGGCAGGGATAATTCCCATTACAGGAGCGTTGCCGGATGGATGAAGGAGGATCAGCCCAAGAGCAATAAGAGGGCGATAACTCTTGAGCAATCAAAAGAAATAATAAGCAGAGAAAAGAATGCGAGAAACAAGGCGTTATTCTGTTTCCTTTTTGATTCCGGATGCAGGATTGAAGAAGCATTGAACATAAGATTGCTGGACCTGGAAGTTCACAAAAGAGATAACGGCAGGGATGAGTATTACATGGTAAGGATAAGATTCAGCAAAACCAGGCCAAGAAAGGTATCCCTGCCCCTGTCTTCCGCATTGTTGAATAAATGGCTGGAGGAACACCCCATCAATAAACCGGAAGCATTTCTATTTCCTTTGGAATATGACAATGCAAGAAAGATAATACGCGAAATGAGCAAAAGGGTTTTGGGCTTTTCCATTGCCCCTCATGAATTGAGGCATAGTTCAGTTACTTTTTACGTGCAGAAATTCGGTTTGCGCGACATAGCAGGATTTTATTACAGATACGGATGGGTATTCGGCAGCAGAGAAGCCAAGATATACATTGATGAGCATTTAATCGGGGGAGAGCAGGAACAGGAAAAGATAATCAAAATAGTTGAATCCGACAGAATTGCCAATCTTGAAAGGGAAATCGCCAAATTAAAATCTGAACGCGAGGGCAGCATAAAACTATTCGACAAACTTAATTTTATAACCAAGACTCTATTAAAAGTCATTATAAAGGATAAAAATATCGGAGATGAATCAAAGAGAAACCTCAAAGAAATGCTGTCTGTGCCTGAATAGACTATTCATAATTTTAATTCTGCCTTCAACTCTACGCCCTTTTTGCTGATCCAGTAGGTTCTTTTTCTATTAATCGTTTCTGAATTAACAAGCCCTGCCCTTACGAGCTCTTTTAATATGTCCTTTACGCTTGTTCTTGACAGGCAGGGATTGAATTGGGATGCCTTTTCCCTTATTTCCTCAGAGGTTCTTTTCTCAAAATCTGCCAGTTTTATAATAATCAACTTCTGTTTCGGGCTTGATAAAAGCCAGCCTTTAACCTCCCAATCATTGCCTGCTTTTCTGACTAAAGGAAGATCCAGCAGTTTCCTGGCTTTGTTCGTTAAGCAGTATAATCTTCCTTTCCTTGCCTTTGGATTCAGGGATAAAAGCAGGTTTTTATTAAGAAAAGGGCCGAGTTTCAGTTTCTTTAAGCACAACTCCTTTTCCACTCTTGCAGGCATGTTTGGAACAGAAAAAGCGGCCAGAATATCCCTGTTTCTGGGCTGGCCTGCCCACTCTAAAACACCCCTTTTCCGCATTTATAAGTTCATTTTTCTATGATAAAAAGCGTTGTACAAGGATAGGAGCCATTTGTTTCTGTTTCTTCTGCTCTATTATACTCATCATAAATAAAGAAATAAAAATAAGTATATGTAAATCAATTAGTTAAGTAGGAAAGTTAATCAAAATGGGAGTAGCGGAAGCGTCGTACAATTAAAAAGAAGAAGTGGGGGCGTTTATAGCCATAAGGTGAGTAGTAGGAGAAGCAGAGGCGTTAGCTTATAGTAAAAGAGATGGAGTATTAGAGGCAGAGTATCGTTTTTGCCTCAGAGGATCGTAGTGCCCCCTCGATTGCATCAGCAATCAGAGCTGGGGCACTTGGTAGTCGTTGGATGAGATGGAAAGCCTTAAATTGGGGTTGAGCAATGCGATACCCCTTTTATGGCTTTATATCGATATCGGGGTATATGTTAATGTTCAATAAAGTTTATAAGAATAAGGAGTTTAAATCCGTTATGGTAAAGAGAAAGTGCAAAGTATGCGGTAAGAACAAGGCAGAGGGATATTATAACAGGCATTATAAGGCGTTCATCTGTGATAGCTGTGCAGAAGAACAGGAGTCAAAGCCGTATGGCAGGTATTGCGAAGAATGCGGATGCGATACTTTCACAGAGAAGCATATGGATGGCTGCGGTAATGAATAAGAAATAAAGAAAAAATAAATTAACCTTATTCTGCGCTTATTGCTTCAAGAATTTCTCAGCTTCTGTCCTTTCAGAAGGCATAAACAAAACTTCACCGCAATCAGAGCATCTGAATTCATTTGTTTCATAGCAGTCCATCAGGCATTCATCAATATCCAGAGTGCCTTCTTTTGTCAGGCATGCCATTGCCGTGGCTGTTATTTCTGTGCATAGCAGGGTTATTTCCTCCTTGCATTTAGGACAAATTGCCATTTTAATAAAGAGGGAAGGGCTATTTGCCCTTTCCCTTGTTTGCTTCAATGAGCTCGCTTGCTTTCTTGATTGTTATCCCCGGCTCAACGAGGATACCCAAGTCTTGCAGAAACTTTATCTGCTTTGACGAAGCGGGCTTGTCACCATTGCCGTTGCTGTTGCCATTTGCTCTCGCTGTATTAGCTGCGTCGCCTCTCTGGTATTTGCCAAATTGCTCCAGAATTGCTATGGCTACAATAACTTTATCACTGGCATCTAATCCCTGCATAGCTGAAATCTCTGTAAATGCACTCTCAAAATCCTTCTTGATTTCCTGTATTGTTTTCATTTTCCCTTACCTCCTTTCAACCATTTAACTGGGGAATCTTTTTTGCCCCCTTAATGATCTGGGGGGCAAAAGGAGAGAGGGTAGCAGCCAGCCCTCCTGGAGAAGGGATAATATGTAAGAAAGCTTGAATGAAATTCAAGCCAAAATGTTTTAAGAAGGATGGAATGCGAAGCAAGAAGGCAAATCCCTTAAAACTTTTGCCTTCAATCGCGAGTGAAGTGAAGTCAGCGGAACTTCCTCTGTTTGAAGGTAAGCAATTGTTCATTGTTAATCCCTTCGGGTTTTGAGGAGATGCCCGAGTGAAGCCGGGTAGCGGGCTTTTACACGAAAAGCTAAAAGTTTGGAAAGATTGGAAAAGAGCACGAGAAAAACATGAAGAAAACTCTTTCCATGCAAGGTTGTCTTGAGGTTTGTCTCGAAGTTTGTGCTTTCAGGCTGTTTCTTGGAGTGGTATAATTGACGTTGAGAGGAAGATGATGAATAAGAGATATTTCGTAAGATATTCCATAGAAACGCCTAATGCTCTCGCTAATCGCAAAGAAATAGAGAAGGGCGAGCATTCCATTTACAAATTCAATTTCGGCAGTAACGAAATAGCTTTATATGATTATAAAAACTGTCTGTTTTCGGATTGTTATGTTGATGCCGAGTCAATGGATAAAGCGGAAGAGGCATCTAAAGGGCTGGTTGAGAACATACTGAATCTGATCGATTTTTCAACGGCATCAGCAAGCGCCTCGTCTTTGTTTATCAGCATTTATGATGCCGCGCCTGACTTAAAGGATAGGGAATTCAAGCAGGTGTTTTATGTTTCCATGCTGGACAGGAACGTTTCCCTTATTGACAAGGAGATATTCGGAGAGATTTTCAAGGTTTCTAACAAAAACAAGGACGAGAGGATAATAAGAGCTATCGCATGGCTCAGGAAAGGATACCTTGAGCAGAAACACATCGACAAGTTTACGGCATTCTGGACAGGGCTTGAAACGATTAACGAATTATTGTGTGATCTCTTCAGCGTTCCGCAATCTGAAAGGAAGATGAAATGCAGGAAGTGCGGAGAACTTATAATGCCGATTACGATTGGGATTGGGAAGCTGTTCGTGGATGATATGAAGATTGAAAAGGGGCTGTTTGATAAAATCAGAAGGGCAAGAGGCAAGCTTCTTCACGGCGGAGGGCCGCTGGATAATAGTTTTGTCAATGAAATAAAAGAGTGCAATCCCACTGTCAGAAAAGCGCTGATTATGGGCATTGGCAGGCTGCTTCAAATGGATGGTGGGGTCATAAAAAATATCATTGAGAAAAAGTCAAAGGTGTACAATGAAAGAATCAGGGTTATTCTTAAGGCAAATTTAGTGGACTTTGATCCTCCGCCGATAGAGGAATTCAACAGGCAGCCAAGGAATGAAGTGATTGATAGCAGATTTCTGGACAGAATAGTGGATGAGGAGGGAAAGGTGGTTGTAACAATAAACCAGAAATTCAAAACAAACGCCACGATGAATAAGATACGCCTGGAAGTATGGAGCGAAGATTCCTCTTCATTGGAGCATGGGAAATTCCTTGATATACAGATTACTCCCGGCAAGAAATAAGGGCACCCCAAAAAACCACGAGTTGAGTTATGGGTATTCTTAAAAAAATTAAATTTCCGAAAAAAGATATTCGAGTCGTTAAACTTCCTCTTGATATTATACGGAAAAACATCCTTGGCATAATCAAGCAGAGCGGCTGGCTTGTTGCCAAAGAAGACAATAGGCAATCATCCCTTTTTATTACCGCTACAAATCCCACAATTTCTGTCTTTAAACTTTTCTTAAACAGAGAGCCGCAGGTTGTTCATTGGTGCGTTTCTAACGAAAACGAATATTCTAATATAGAAGTTTTTTTTAGCCTTTTTGGTAATTTCCGCTTTGCCTTCTACTCCATTCTATCTCTCCTTTTAATCGGATGTTATATCGGCATCCTTGGAATAAAATATTTTGTTACAGGACCATCAGATACTATTGAAGCCATAGTTTCCTTTTCCATTACGATAATCTCTTCTTTTTCTGTAACATTTTTTTTCATATGGATTTTCGAGAATAGAAAATATAAGAAATTTTTGTTTGATTTTTATAATAAGTTACAAGGCGATTCCGGAATGCCAGAGATAGTAAGATATAGTTCCGGATCATTCCCGGAATTATTTAATTCCTTTATTTTTATTTTGGCTGTATTAAGCCCTATGTTTTTGATGTTTCTTGTAGACATACATATGTTGTTTCCATTGAATTTCTTATCGATGGTGCTCTTCTTTCTGGGATTGGTTGGCATAGTTTTAATATCTATGCTTGTTTTGCAAATGCTCAGGCCAAGCATAGCATTAAAAGTAAATTTTAGTACAGCAAATCTAATGGCAGGGTTGTTTTTTACATTTTATTGTTCATTCCCATTATTAGTCAATGTGATCCCCCTGCAATCTATGCTTCAGAAATTCGGGAGCAGTCAGTTAAGTTCTAACCAAATTATTTTTTTACTTTCCGCATGTTTAGTGCCTATCCCTTTTCTCAGTATGTTGATGTATTTTTCAATTGGTAACTGTTTAACAGATATGCTGGAAGAATTAAAAAATAGATATTCTCATAATAAGCATATTCTTGCTCGTGATTCAGATAGAAGTTCTGTAAAAAGCATTCATACCAAAGCTTATATAGGACTGATGCTTGTCTTTTGGCTTACAGTCTCTTTTATTACAATATTTGGCATATACTTCTCTTTGAGCGGCATAGAGCATGTTATGTTTGGAAAAAATTATTTTTTCGAAAGGATTTTTGTAATTCCGGTTACAGAGAGAATAGATTTTGGAACTAATTTACTAAATTCTGTTTTTCATAGGAATTTCTTTCCGGGTAACTTTTCTAAAATAATATTATTACTCTATGCTTTGCCTATTATTGGAGTTATCGCAATTTTGATTTTCAGGAAGACAAAGGAAGCCCTCAGCCTTTATAAAAATAAAAATGCTGTTCCTGAGTCTGTAGTACAGAAAGTCAATCTTATATCTGAATCGCGCGGGATGAAAATGCCTAAAATAGTTATAATTAACTCTCCTTTTGTCTTTAGCAATATTAAATGGATTATGCCATTCAGAAGCATCCTCACAATTACTGACAAAACAGCTGAATTTCTCAATGAACAGGAATTAGAGGCTTTGCTGGCTCATGAAATTGGCCACATAAAAAAGCATGCACATATTTATACTTTTCTAAATTTTTTCTCAGAATGGACCTTGTTCGGCAAGGGCTTTCTTACTGCCGTATTAGATTCTAGGCAGACAGAGTATGATGCAGATGATTTTTGTTTAAAATGGCTTAATGAAAGAGGCATGTCCAAAAAAGTACTCATTGATTTATTAAACAAAACCCTCACCATAAATTCTGTTTTTAAGTATGTTGCTCAATCGAGTTCTTTACTTGCATTCAATGAAGCGGAGATTTCTCATGATAGGGCTGATTATGAAAACCCGGGCCTTAAAGAAAAGCTGAAACTACTCTATGAGTTCTACTTTGGCGATTTAATACTTTCCTATGTTCACCCAACCATCGAAGAAAGGGTTAGAAGGATAGAGGCTTTGGCATAATGGATGCTAGACAAATAGCAAAAGAATTCGTTATTTCTTATTTTGATGTGCGGGAGAATTTCTTTGATACTGCCTGGGATTTTGTAAATGTTAACTTTGATAGAATATCCTCGGTTGCCACTTCAGCGAAAGGCATGGATACAATCGGGGGGCCTCTGGCTTTTGGCGGACGGGAAGAACAGGGTGCAGTAAAGGCAATATTGATATTTGCCGATGGTTTCAGGGAAATGCCACTGAAAAGCGATTTTTCCGATCTTGTTGATTCGGTGAGAGAGGCGTGTAGCAAATACAAGGCAGAAGCGAGGCTGACAGACGAGATTCTGAAAAAGGTCACTTCTCTTGAGAATAGGATTGCGAAGTTCATGAAGCCTGAGTTAGCCTCAAGAGCGGTTGAGAGGGAAAAAGAGGAAAAGGCGGAATACGAGGTTTTCCTTTCTGGAAAGAAAAAGGTGTTTGTTTCCTCTGAAAAGGCAGAAGTAATCCGCAATAAGAAAGGCACAACCAGAGGAATTTTCATTGATGATGAAAGAAAAGAGGTGTTTTTTAGGGGGAATATTATCAATGAATTCCAGGGCCAGATGTACTCTATGCTTCGCCACTTTGTCGAGAATGAGGGCGTTGGCGGAGAAAAGACGAGAGTTTATGAATGCGTATGGGAAGATTCCTCAGGCTCTGCTTCTGATGAAAATATAGATGGTGCTGTTGATATTGCCATGAAGAGATTCCGGGATTTGTTGAAGAAATACAAAATGGGAAATATAGTAATCAGGAGCGAGGGGGTGTTTGGAAGCAGGAAGATTTATGTGCTTGAGCCAAAGCATAGCTACCACATTCTTAAGAGAATAGAATAATGATTATTTACACGGTTATCTTTTTGCTTTCTGTTCTGAGGGATAGGTAACAGTATATTTGTAAGGTAGCTGTAGAAGAGGCAGGCCGCTTCCCTTCAACATTTCATTAACAACTTTCCATGTCTTTTTCCCTGCGTAATGTATGGAATAAATGTCACTCTTGGTTAGATTATAGAGGTCCTTGACTTTCCTTATTCTTTTCCCATCGCCTATTTCGTAATTGCCATACGATTTCCCGGCATATAGCTTTCCAACAAGATATCTAAGATAGCAAGGTTTTATCCTCTCGCCTTGTGTCTTTTGAGAGTTCTGTTTTACGAATTCTCTCAAGTCCATATTCATCAAATCCGCAGGGCTTTTTCTTTTGTATTTATCAATATCACCGTAGTCCATTATCTTGCCGCAGTCAGGACATACCACCTGTTCTACAACTTTCCTTTCAAGCCTTTCTTTTACCATAACCAATCAAGACAATTGAAGTTTATAAATCTTTCGTTTGTAACCACCGCACAATAACTACATTTTAACTTGTAAGCGCCGTGTAAGTTGCGCGTAAGCAGATATCGCTATACTTGTAATTGAAGATTGAAAAACAAGAGAAAGGAGGTAAATAGTGAAGCAGGAAGGTTTGGTAAAGACTGAGGTCGACGAAAAAACAATAATAGTTTCTAAAGGAGGACAAAATGAAAGACTTTCGCGGTTCTGAAATAAAATCTGATTTTACCATGTTCATGTCTAAAGAGACGAATCAGCCCTTTGAGTTCTGGCACAACGAGCTTTCAAGAAGAGAAATAAAGCCGTGGAAATTTAGCGCCAAATCCATTGTTGACAGCAAGCTTGAGGCAATAGAACCTTTTGAGTACCGGGATTTTGTCAGGGAGTTCAGGTGTAATCCCGATGCCAGGCCATCAAAGAATGATGTCATGAAATTCATGATCAAAGAGGAAGGGCATACGCCTGAATCAGCGCTCTTCAAGCTCAATTTGCCGAAGATTGACAGGATATTTATTGATGGCAGGATCCGCTCTTCCGGCTCAAATGCCGGCTTTGTAATGAAGGGTTTCTGAGAAGAGGCATTAAAACCTTGATGCAGGAAAGATTTAAATAAATCAAGCCATTCATGGCTGTATGGGAAAGGAAAGCACTGCAATAAAGATAGTCATGGGCGGCATTGGTTACAGCCTGAGCCGTGGCAGTGGTTCAGGATATTCCCTGTCGGGTTCGGGCGGCGGATACAGCTTGATAGGTGCAAGCAAGGGGTACAGCTTGGCAGGCTCTGGCAAGGGGTATGGCTTAACTAACAGGGTAAATGATTCGCCAAGAGGTTATGCAAGTGCAGGCATGAAGATGAAGGGATATTCCATAAGGCAAAGTTTGTATGGGCCAGTAAGCCTCTTCCCTGTGCCATACGGGAAAATTCCGAGTCCGCTGGATGAGGCACGCAGGCTGTACAAAAAGAAATGCCCGAACTGCGGGAATGAATCAATAGCATCCAGTTATGGCTTTAATTGATTTCTTTATGTAGTTTTTAAAGGAGATAAGAAATGAAACTTATAGTCAGAGAAAAACTTGATTGTGGCGAAGACATAAGGTTCGCAGTGGACTTGCCAAAAGAGTTTGACTGCTACAAGCCGGAGTTCCTCATGACTCATTTCTCCCACTACATGACGCAGGCATATGTTGACTTGAGGGTTCCGGAGAATCTTGATTCTGTCATCCGGATGAACGAGGATTGGTTCGCTTTGAAAATGAGGCTGCTTCCAGGACTTGGCAGGCATACTGATAAGGAATTTCTTGAGAAGATAATGAACGAAATCAGAACGGGTTTTATTGAGCCTGAAAGGAGAAAGAAATGAATGATCCAATTGTAATGATTTTTGCGCTGTTCGGAGGGCTTTGCTTTGGCATGTTCCTCGGCAACTTGATTACGACTGGCTTTGGAGGCGGCAGGAGATACTGGGAATACAAGGAAAACGCGGCTGATTCGCAAGAACAGAAAGGAACTCCAAATGAACGAAGACAGGATACGCAAGGAAGACGTTATGAGATTTTTTGAGCAGTACGGCAATGATCAGGTAAGCCTCAAGGATTTCATGACGATGTTCATCATGAGCCCGTTCAGGACTTGCACGACAAGGACTGTGCTGAGCGACGGATCGAAGAAAAAGGTACTCTCAGAGACAAAAGAAGGGATAGTTGTCAGTGCCCAGGGAAGCATCGAGGAGATTAAGGAAACAATTCATACAACCCTTGATGACGGCACTTCATTGAACGGGATAGCGGTATGCCAGTCATGCCGTGGAACAGTGAAAGAAGAGAATCTAAGAAGGTGCGTCTGCGGCAAAACGTGCTGCATACGTCCTGATTGCGGAATTTACGTTGCAGGGAAATGGTATTGCTCAAGATGGCACTCGTTCTTGGGCCCGCTAGGCATGCTTTAGGGGGGGGGGACATGGACGGCAATTTTACGAAGAAGATAAACAGCTCTCTTGAAATTATCTCGCTGATGAAGGACTGCGGAATGCTCAATCCTTTCACCATGAAGCTGATTATGTCAGCACACTTAGGCAGGAACTCATCAAGGGAGATTATGGCATTGCAGAACGCCGCTTTTGTAGCGAAAATGTACAGCTCGCCTTTCAAAAAGCCGGATTCCTCTGTAACGGGGCAGATTAACTTTGCGTTTTCAGAAAACAGGATACCCATAGGCATGAATCCAAGCGAATGTCACGTTCTTATCGCAGGGCAGACAGGCTCTGGCAAATCAACCCTGCTGAGGCTGGCATTCTCACAGGCTCTTGCCATGGGAATGAAAGTATGGCTGTTTGTGAAATCAAAGGAAATGAGAAGCCTGCTTGACGTTGACAGGGACATTCTTGTGGTTAATTTTGACGGACAGATTAAGATAAATCCGCTTGAGCCATGCGGAATGGATGCCGGGGATTTTTGCAATGTTTTCTCGGACATATTCATACAGAGCCAGAGGTTATATGACGGCACGAAGAACTACCTTATGGAGATACTGAATTTTCTTTACAGGAGGCATAGTGAAGATGGAATTCATCCTTCCATGCATGACCTTTATTATTACGTCAGGGCAATGAAGCACAAGCCCATGAGCAGGACAGCGCATTACCAGGAGTCAGCATTAAACAGGCTGGGAGGGATGATTTCAGGGAATTTAGGCAGGGTTTTTGACTGCTCAACAGGGCATGAAAAATCTCTTGTTGAGAGAAGCTGTATTTTTGAGATAGACAGATTAACGGCAGAGCAACAGGTTTTTATTGTTAATCTTTTGCTGACAAAGCTGTTTTATCACAGGTTAAGCAGATCCCGGGACAACTGGATTTTTGCAGGGATAGATGATGCCAATCTTGTATTCGATGCCTCGTTTGAAAAGAGGCCTGATTTCGGGCTGCCGATAATACATCATCTGCTTTCAACTTCAAGAAAAGCCGGGATAAACGTTTTTTGCTGTACACAGGCGCCGCACAAGCTCGGCTCAAGCATACATTCAAATTCAGCGATAAAGATAATGGCGGGGTTTTCTGACGGCGTTGATGCTGAATTCATGCAGAGAAGCATGGGCAGTTTCAGCGATGAGCAGAAGGATTTTTTCTCCAAGCTAACAAGAGGGCAGATTATTATCAAGAATTCACTTAGATTCCCTGAACCGCTTTTCGGGATTATTCCAGTGATTCCAGAACCAAGGGTTATTGCAGAGCAGGATGTAATAACAAACAATGAAAGGCAGATTGCAGAAATGCCTGCAATCGTGCCGCGCTACGCTCCCAAGAAACCGGAATCAGACAGCAAGGGAACAAACAGCGATGAAAAAGATTGGCTCATGGCAGTCAATCTAAACCAGTACAGGAAAACTCTTACAGAAATGCATGGCATTGCGGGATTTTCCATGTGCAAGGGAACCAGAATAGCGAAAAAGCTGGAAGATTCAGGCATGATAAAGATTGTAGGGATTGTTAAGGGCAAGGGAGTAAGCAAGTATCCGATTCTTCTTGAGCCGGCATATGTCCTGCTTGGAATCGAGGAAAAGAAATTCTACGGGAAGGGCGCAGGACACGGGCATGTCATCTGGCAGCATCTTATTGCAGAGCATTTCAAGGAGCATAAGCCAGAGATTGAACTGAACAAGAACGGCAAGTTTATTGACGTTGCAGTTCATCATGAAGACAAGCTGATAGCGGTTGAGGTTGCGATGACTTCTGTCAATGAAAAAGCAAACATCGAAAGAGACATTAATCTTGCGAGGGCTGATTTCGTGATTGTCGCATGCAGGGACAAGAAAGTTTTGCAGGAAGCCGAGGCAATTATCAGTGATTTGGACGGGGAGTTTGAAACCAGGGCGAAAGCACTTCTTTTGTCAAAGATTCTCAGTATGAATTTAAGTGATTTGATAAAGACTGATGAATAAAAAAGAGTTTTACAGGGAACAGGCAGAGAAATTCAGGGATTACGCGAGTAAATTCCCAGAGAGGGATTTGCTGTCTCTTTTTGAGGAATGGGCTGAGAGCAAGGATTTTTCTGATGAGGACATGGATGCCATTTTCAGGGAATTTATCTCCATCGTTCCGGACAGAATCAAGAAACACGTTCTCGCCCCCAAGCTTAACATCCATTTGAGAAACGATCCCATCGCACTGAGGGATATTATCAAATTCATTCTGCTTGCGATTGAGCTTGGCGAAGAAGAAAATGAGCTTGACAAAGATACAGGATGATGTATTATGATACGTATGGAACTGATAAAACAGCTTGAAGTATACAGACTGGAAAGAGGCATCACGCAGGAGAAGCTTGCGAAGATGCTCGATGTCACTTATCTCACAGTAAACAGGTGGTTCAACGGGAAAACGAAGCCGAGCCAGCTGCATGAGTACAGGATAAGGAAGCTTTTGAAAGGCAAGAGATGAACGTAATGGGAAAATTTATAAGCAAGCCTTTTTTGTCTTTTAATATGTCAAAGGACTCCGAGTTGGTTAAGGAAGTAGAGAGTTTCTTAAAAGAGCATAAAATCGATAATTATATTATGAAGTATGACAGGGGAATAGATTTTACAGAGCATAAATCGCATCCGGCATTTGATGTTCAAACAGATGCTTTAGATGCATTAAAAAGTTTATCCCGACAACTGAAGCTTGATCTGAAAAGGGATATTTACAAACGGCATGAATATCTCCAAATAGAAAACAAGGACTATCGCATTTATTTGTATGCCCCGTTTCACGGCTGAAAGGATGTTGTGAATAAGACTTCTGATATAACTGAACATTTTCGCAAATATCAGATTACTTTACTCGGTCCCACAAAAAAAGTCAGGATTGAAGGGATGATAGACACGGGGGCGGATAAAAGCATGATTTCGCCGGATGTTCTTAAAGAAGCCGGCATAGAGATAAAAAATGATTCCCCTTTTGTGGTACAAACTGTTAACGGTACAGTAATCGCATACAGCGTTAAAGTAAAAATTATTGCCGAGGGCAAAAAAATTACACTTATTCCAACGGTTTTCCACGGAACGCCCCTGCCATTATTATTAGGCATGGATTTCATAAAAGCAACAGGGTATCTTCCTCTCTATTTAAAGCAATTTTCCGTGCTTTACAGGTATATACAAAAATATAGAAAGAATTGCGTTCTGATCATCGGCAACGATACAGACAAGGACAGCCTGCTCAGATTGCAGAAAATTCAGGATAAATTAAGAAGTTTAAATTATGAGGGCATACTTTTAAAGGATTATCCCGACATACAGGAACAAACAATTGAAGAGAAATTAAATCTTTTTGGAAGCGTTGCAAGATTTATTATCTGCGAAAATTCCTTCTATTCAGGCCATATTGACGAATTAAGCATCTGCGCAAGAAACAGATTTGTTACAGTTATAATGCAGGAAACCGGGAGATACACCACTTATTTGCAGATGTGTTATCCAATAGATTTCAGCTTTATCAAGAAAATCGAATATAATCTGGATACCATGGAGGATAGCGTTGCGAAAGCTGTACAGATTGGAGAATCGCTTGTGGTCAGGAGAAAGCGCGAACTGAATAAAGTGTATAAATTCAGGAAAGATGCGTTGACTGCTTTATCAAAAAAAGGATAAGGTGATGAACGATAACGGCAAAATCATAAAAGTTGCTTTATACGCCCGAGTCTCAACGGAAGAGCAGAAGGACAATTTTTCTCTTGCCGCCCAGCTGGAATTATTGCGCAAGCATTCCTCTGACAGCAAGTACGAGGTTTTTGACGAATACGTTGATGACGGCTATTCAGGAACGAGCTTTGAACGCCCCCAATTCCAGAGATTAATGGATGAT
>Ga0172375_10007911_pt1 | contig 14446 bp, 22 predicted proteins | sample LakKiv1m_FD_114537 | JGI IMG/M metagenome (GOLD analysis project Ga0172375, IMG submission 114537) | Freshwater microbial communities from Kabuno Bay, South-Kivu, Congo - kab_092012_11.1m | ecosystem: Environmental > Aquatic > Freshwater > Lake | place: Democratic Republic of the Congo... | reverse complement strand
GTTCAAATGTCAATATAGATGGTGCGGTTAATGCTACATCCGGAACTATAGGGGGTGCATCCGGCTGGACAATACAGAGTGGCTACTTGTATAATGGAAATACCGGTATGTCTCCTGCGGACTATCCTTTTTATGCTGGGGCTGCCTATGCCAGTAGAGCAAGCGCCCCATTTAGAGTAACGCCAGCCGGAGCATTGGTTTGTACAAGCGCAAACATCACAGGAACTATTAATGCGACTAGCGGATATTTTGGAGCAGCAGATAAAATCGTAATCCATAGTACTGGAATTGAAATACTTAGAAGTAGCGATAACGCTTTACGTTTTCCTAGTGTAAGTTCTGGAAGTTCATATAGTTTAATTGGTCAGAAACCCTCTTATGGATTTGTCATACAAAATAATTATAATAATGGAAATGTGGATGATAATATACAAATTATAAGTCAGAATGGAAGATTGCTATTCTATTCACACGGAGATGCTCAATTTAGTGGTGTTAGCTCGAATCCTGAGTGGGCTTTTAATGGAGGGATAATAGGCGCGTATGGAAATAGCGGAGGAAAAAGCATAACGGCCAGTTATGATATAGCTACAAGCGGAATATATTGGGCTGGGGGGAATAATGGTGCTACGGCAACATTAAGTGTTCGAAAGGGAGATGACACTGGTGCTGCTACTTTATATTTTACAGGTGGAATTTTAACTGGATATACTGGATTTTAATTACAATTAAATAACATATAATAAAAGGAGTTTTTTGTGATTTATTTAGATAATGCTCAAAAAACAATGCTTTTTGAATCTTATAATATGCTTGAAACATTAAATATATCTGGCAAAGACAATATTATAAAATTAGCCAATGTGTTAGTTCGAGTTGAAGCGATTTGCAACAATATTTTAGAACAAGAGAGAAAGGAACAAGAAACAATTGAAATTAAAAAGGAGGAATAAATGAGTTCGCCTTTTGATATTATACAAGCAAATAACATAAATGAAATATCATTTATAGCTGGGGATAAACAGGTTTTGAATTTTGATATTTACGACAGCGCCAGCGCAGCCGTTAATATAACTAGCGCCTCTGCACAATGGACTTTATCTAGATTTGGTGATCCATCGGTAGCAAATTTAGTTAAATCCGGAACAATAAGCGGTTCGCCAACAAACCGCTTTACGGTAACTTTAACCTATAATGATACATATAATTTAAGCGGTATCTTTATTCAACAACCGATTTTAACAGATATTCTAGGCGATATTTATCATCCAGGTCAAGGTAAGGTCACTATATTTCCTTTTGTTCCAACGAGTTAATTATGCCAACACATATAAATGAAATTATAGTACAAATATCTCATATAAAAGAATTAATTATAGATGGGATTTTATCAATAAATAGATTTTATTTATTAAATGAATATGATGATTTGTATTTAAGCGATATGGATAATTATTTTTTATATGAATTAGATTTTCTTTTGAATTAAAAAAGGAAGGATAAATGGGAAGTACAAATTATCTAGGATTAACAACAAATAATACAGCATCTGGATCATATACTACATTTTTAGATTGGCGTAAGAGCATTAATGATGAAAGTAATTCTAATATGACAATTATTGATACTTTTGCAGAAGATATAGCCACAGCGCCTAATGTTGTATGGGGAACGAGCAGTTCTGCATTAAAAAATGATTTAATTTTAACAGCGGGATGCGGAATTGGCTTATCTTCTAATTTGTCTGGAAGTTCTTTAACTTTGAAATCTAATATTACAACAGGGTGTGGATTAGGTTTAATTAATAATGTATCAAGCAGTTTAATTACTTTAAAATCTAATCTTATTGCAGGAAGCGGAATTTCCATAGACATAAATTCTTCTACATCGGGAATTTTTCTGCATAATGCTTTATTTTCTGGTTCAATTATTAATACTATATACGCTAATCAAATTCAATTCCCTGCAACACAAGTTGCCAGCGCAGACGCAAACGTTTTAGATGACTACGAGGAAGGTAATTGGACAGGAACGCTCGTGCCTGCGAGCGGTAGCATCACTATGAATTTGACGGAATGTTCATATGTGAAAATTGGTATGGCGGTATTTATATCCGGATTTATTTCGGTTACATCGGTTAGCAGTCCATCAGGGGAACTAAGCTTAACAGGACTGCCATTTATTTGTGCGAATAATAATAAATTTTATTCAGGCCTCGGAATACAACCTGCCGGACTCGAGGCTACTGCTGTAGATCAAATCACGGCTCGTACAACCATAAACTCCACAAACATAATTCTACGAAAATATTCCGCTGGGGTTTTATCATCCACGTTGGCTGCCGATGTTAAAGCAGGATCGTCATTTATCATTGGCGGCGTCTATTTTACAAATTAGGAGATTATGAAGATTATTATGTTAGAGGAAAAATTTTTTGTCGATAGGATTGAAATCCTGGAAGATGGGCAAATCCAGGTACGGCGAACAACCGTGATTTTACGGGATGGGATTGAAATTTCGCGCACATACCACCGGCATGTTCTGGAACCTGGCGCATTATTGGATGGTGAGGATATGCGCGTGATCACAATTGCGAAGGCGATTTGGACGTCTGATGTTATACGAAAATTTCAAAATAATATTAAATTCTCCCAAATAGATTTTAAAAATTAGTAAAAAAAATACCTCTATTTTTATAGGGGTATTTTTTTTACTAATTTTTAATAAATTTAAAATTATTTAGTCAAGATCTAATATTATTGTCTTATCATAAATGGAGGATCGGGATAAATATCGTGTATATATTTGAGATTAGGATTTTCATTTTTATCAATATTTTGTTTATTATTCTGACAATTATTTTCTATGATACCACCACATTTCGATCTATTACTTGGATTTGATAATTCTTCTATAGAGACTTCAATCAAGGTAGGAATTTCAATTGATATTAATATTCCTTGAGCTATGCAATCCCCTTTGTCTATTTCTAAAATATTATTTAATGGATTAAAGATTTTTATGAGTATTTCGCCAGGTTGATAAAAAGCATCTATTACGCCTGATCCGATTAAATAATTACTTTTTCCTTTAGGTTTTATTAATAAAACATGTTTTTCGGGTATTTCTAAAGTAATTCCGGTTTTGATAATCCAATAACAATTAGGGTAAATTCTTGCAGAATTATATGAATAAAAATCTAACCCCGCATCCGTTGAATTTTTTCTTGTTGGAGCTATTGCATCTGGATATAATTTTGAAAATTTTATATTTTGTATCATATTTTTTATAAAAGACAAACATCATTATTACAAAATTTTTCTCCAATAGATTCTAATTGCATTGTCGAAAAATCTAATGGTTGCAGCCTCTTAATTAATTCATTATATTTTTCTTTAGTTATTGATTCATATGGCATTTGAAAATAGGCTCCTTTTTCAGTTCTCGGTAAAAACGATACAGCTTTAAGTTTAAACTGGAAATAAGTTAAAGCGCTTATTAATTCTTTTCCTTCAGTTTCAGGATTAAAAGTAACAGTGGCGCTTACAGAATTATCAGACCAATGTTCTTGCATAAATGCGGCTAAAGATAATTGTTCCCACATCGATATATCATTTATTGTTCTAATATTCTCATCTAAAGAAATGGGAAAATCAATTACTGATGTTGATTCTTCTTGTCCTAAAGCATCTTCTACATTATAACCTGCCTTTTTTAAAACAGATATCAATTGTGATGTTTTGCTTATTCTCATTCTTCTTATATAGTAATTATTTTCTGGAAAATGTATGCCTGGTGTAGCGCCCGCTAAAAGAGATACAGTTCCACTAGGTTTTAGCGTTGTCACTTTAATTGATTGAGGAATAGCAAACCAATCTGAATAAATCTTATCGTATTTTTTAATAGCGAGATATCCTTCTTCAGACCATCGTTTTAGCTCATTTATTCCTAATCTACTTAAAAATTGAGCAATACCAGTCATAGAAAGCCCTATTCTTCTATTTCTAAGCATTACCCTATTAGTATCATCCCATTGAGTATTTAATAATGTTATTGATTTTCCATATAAATATGCGTATTTTAATGTTAATTTAAAATCTTCTATGTTTTCGTGATTAAAAGGAAATGTTTCTACTAAATTACATACTTCACCATCTTCGAGAACTTGTTCTCCACAGGGATTTAAACCTTTAACTTTATGATCTATATTAGTTTTTTCATTTTCTTTTATTCTACTATAGCTTCTACTATTTTCTAGCCAAAATAATCCAGGTTCACCATTATTAATAATTCTTCTAGCGACATCGGTATAATCCATTCCAATTCCAGCATAAACACTATTATTAGATGCCCATCCAAAATCTAGTCTATCTGGATTTATTTCATAATTTTTTAAATTAAGAAATTCTTCAGAAGGATATCCTAAAGCGATTTCAGCCGATCTTCTTACATTTCCTGCTACTACCGATTTTGCAATGAAATTAAAAATGTCAACTATATTTTTTTCAGATAATTCCTTTCCCACATTTTTACTTAATAGATTATAAATATTTGTATGTAAATCTTTAAGAGGTTGAGGCCCTGCGGATGTACCTCCGAAAGTTTTTATTGGTTCTCCTTCTTTTCTGATTAAAGAATAATTGAAAGTATAATTAGAATAACCAAAAAATGATAAAATTAATAACTCTAAACTTTTTACCCATCCTTCTCGACTATCTGGAATTATATAAATTTCTGATTTTATTCTAGGTTCTTTTATTTTGACTTTTCCTGCGCCATCAACATCGAAACCTACCCCAATTCCGCACATAAGCATATCCATAGCTGTAAAAAAGGGCTTAGCCGGATTTTCGTTTAATTCTCTAGTTGATAAAAATGCACAATTAAAGAGAGAACTGGTTAATCCTTTTTCCATTACAACAGGAGAACCCATCGCCCAAAGAGATCTTCCCGCAGGTAGCATTTTAAAATTAAATATTCTATCATACATTTCTTGGGCGGAACGTTGAGCTTTTGTCTGATTCCATCCTAATTTATAATCTTCTATATGCTGTTTTTGAATAGAATAAATCCCTTCAACAACCCGTTTAACAGTTTCCCACCAACTCTCATTTTTCCCATCCGATTTTATTCGGCTATAGGTTCGCATATAAACCAATTCGCCAAATCCATTAAAGCCAAAAGGCGGTTTTTTGTTTTTATATTTTTCGATAAACGTTTCTGTTAACTTGAATGTTTGCTCAATGGGGAATTTCATATATTATTCTTTGTATCCTTGATTTTCATAATAATTTTTTATTCTTTTTTCAATTTCTTTTTTACACCTAGAGCAACAATAAATATTTTTAGTAAAATAATTTATTGAGTATAATTCTTCAATAGGTAGGAATTTGTTTTTTAGCCAAATCCACGAGGCAATATCTCTTTTACAAACAGTATTGCAATTACAATATTTTATTTTTCTTTTAAAACCGAACATAATTATAAACTTAATGAAAAATTAATTATAAAATTCATTACAATAAAAACAAGATGATTTACCACACGGGCCAAAATGACCATCTTCTCTAATACCCCAATCTTCGCAATAAACAAATTCTCTTAATACATCTCTGTATATTTCAATCATTTTTACTAACTCTTGAAAATCTACATTATTTTCTAAGGGGCCTGCTTCAGAAGTAAAATTGCATGTTTTTATGTTTTCTATTAAATAATTTATATTCATATATTTCTCCAATAACTAAATAAGAATTTATTGTCTAAAAAAGTGAATTTAATTACAAAATATTTATCATCATCATTTTTAATGCTTCATTTTTTTAATAGCACATTCATTATTTCTATCCTCATATATGAGTTTTCAACTAGCTGATTTATAATAAAATACAAAGGATTTTCCTGTGATTTAATAACAATTTAATTTAAATATTTTTTGTATTTAATATTATTCTTTTGTTAATTTTAATTATAGAATAATGTCTTTCATTATTTTTAATAAACATGGAATTATTATATAGAATTACGAACCCTTCTTCGATGCTTTGCTCAAAATAATTATTCATAATATTTACTTATTTTATGCTTTTCTATCCCTAATTTAGCATTGTCAATAGGTTTTTTGTAGAACATGGCTATTGTATAATCAGAGTCAATATCAAAAATACATATTTCTAAATATTCACCGGTTTCTATGTCTATATAAGCTATACTATATTGCTCGTCTAAATGCCATAATCTTTTAATGGGAGCTAAATATTTAAACATAATAAGAAACTATTAATCTCATTTTTCTAAAGTAAAATCCCAATAATTAAAATGGTTTATAAATATTTTAGAAATATTCTTTACATCATCGATTGCTCTATGATGAAAACCTTCAGCTTCCAGTTTGAGCATCTTCAAGGCTTTCATCATCCCGCAAGGTTTTATGTGCATAAATTCTGCAAATTGATGTTTCAAGCTGATATAATTATTCATCCACATAAAATCATAACTTAATTGATGAAGTATAGAATCCTTAATTATTTGCATTTTATCATAATACCCCCAAGCACAAAAAATAATTTCTTCAGAAGATGCCATTTTATGGTAAAAATTAGGAAAAACAAATTTAAAAGATTTTGCATTATCTACGTTATCTTGGGTAATACTAGTTAAATGCTTACAATAATCGCTTAATTTAGGATTTAGTATGGGTTTAACAAATTCATCAAATGTGTCAATTATCTCTAATTTTTCATTTAATTTTATTGCTCCTATTTCTATTGTTTCATTAATGAAATTTCTATTATCTTCAATACAAGTTGCTTCTAAATCAAAAATTATATAGTTCATTCAATTAATTCCATTTATTTTATATATCTAATTATAATATTAGTTAATTTATCTGCTATTTCTATACAAATAATTATATCACTAATCATAGATATAGTCAATAAACATCCAATATCATTGTTGGTGTTTTTACTTTTTAAAATTAAATAAATTAAACTCCAAGTTAGCATGATTTTTCATTAAAGTAAAAGATACCATTTTATATACTTATCAACTTCTTCCTCTAAATAATTTAAACCAGATTTAGAATTGATTATATAATCAAATTCAAAATCATCTAAATCTATTTCGGATAGATGATTTTTTTGATCAAAAGTTAATCCATTATCGAAATTTAATCTTTCTACTCTAATAGGAAGCACTATATTTCCATATCTGCTCAGCGGATAATAAATCTCAGACTTAAAGCGAACATCTGCTATATAAAAATAATCAAAATCATCTTGCAATATTTCTATGGTATTACAGAGTAATTCAGTCCAAAATAAAGGTTTATTCAATTTTATTTTAGTTTTTTCAGTACCTAATTTTTGTAAAAGGCATCTTCCAAATACGTCCTTTTCACCATTCCAATCTAGATAATTTTTTGCAATAAATTTTAAATAATCAGCATGATGGAGTATTAATCCTTTTCCCGGTATTTTCTTAGATAAGAATTGGGCTATACTTGTTTTACCGTGCTGAGCTTTGCCGCTGATTAAAAAAATTTGTTTCATAGAGAATAACCTTTTATTAAAGAATAGGTTTGTTTCCAATTGAATGATCGGCAAACATTATTATACTTTCTATTCCAGGGGCGATCTACTAATATCCCAAATCCGTCAAAATTAACAACAGTTTCGTATTTATCATCTACAATAATATGTGATTCAATTAACTGCTTATCTTTTGCACAAACATATTCGTAATCTGTTGTAATGAATTTATGTTCAAATAACCAGTTTAATTTTCTATTTTGGTAATCACCTCCTGTAACAAAAATAATTCTATGATTTAAATCCCTTATTCTTTTGATATAGGGTAACGCATCGTCATATGGATCAATACCATAGTAAAGATTTAAATTGGGCATACTTAAAAAATCATAAATTTTTGTTCCACACTTACAAAACTTAGCAATATTCCAGTCAGTTATATTTTCTTCTACTAATTCATCTCTATATTTTTCATTATAAAAATATAGCCAATATTTCATTAAAGGTAAGCATACATCATCTATATCTATAGAGACAATCATTTTTAAACCTCGTATTTAAATAATTTTTCTATTCTTGAAATTTTATTATTATTTTTATTTCGCATATCTGTTTTTGTATTTATTTGAAGTACACATTTAAAATCATCTGGAGCAATATATTCACTAATAAAAACTAAATTATTTTTACTCCACAATCTCATTATATCCCAAAATTCGTCATGATTAAAATTTTTTGTATAATATCCATTGCTAGTGCCTTTATCACAATATACTAAAGCGTTTTTGGGATGACAATCCTGATAATATTTATGATTAAAAATAACATTTATTAGTTTTTTTTTGCTTCATTAAAGTATTGTAGGCATTTAAGGCATAATTTCGATTTATTGAATTTTTGCAATATCCTCCAAACCATTTTCCCGAATAACTACAGCCAATCCCGGCAAAGGCAGTAAGTTTTTTATTTTCATCAGGATTATTTTTAATGTGCAGATATTCCTTAAAAGATAATGTTGATGGGGGTATCCATCCTTGTTGGATACTTTTATATAATTCGATTATATATTCGTTACTATATATTTTTTGAATTATTTTTTAATTCTTCGATTCTTCTCATTACTTTATCTATTGGAAATTCATCCCACCATCCTTCTTCTAGACAGCTTGTAATTTTATTTAAAAAAGATAGTAATTCATTAAGAGAATTTTCTAAATTTTCATTTTTATTTAATAAATCAAATAACATAATAATCAAATCTTCTTTAGATTTTTTCATTAAATATTTATATGTAATTTTAGTAGTTGTTTGTACAATACTCATTTATTCACCTATTTTCTTTTCAGTGACCACAATAGTATCATATCTCGACGCGCCATGACATACCAACAAAATTTCTAGGATTTCAAACCCTCTAGTAATTCCTAATCCATTTGACGACCATCCGCAACTAATAATTATGCCACCCGGTTTAATAATTTTACCCATTCTATTTTTACATTCAGACCAATATTTCATATTAGATACATTTATATCTAATTTTTCTTTTCCATAATTTTTATACATTTGTGATGCTTGGGTTATAGAGTAAGGCGGATCATATAGAATCATATCCGCGTAATCGCTCGAAAAGAGATTTAAAAAAGCCAAAGCATCCAAATTGTAATTAGTATCAAATTCAGGATTTAAATCGTTTGTAATTGTGCCATACTTACAGTTATTAGCAAAAGGATCAATAATGATTTTTGGCGAATATTTGTTGATATATTTTTTTATTAAATTTTTAATAGGTTTTATAGTAAAAGTTTTATTATTTGGCATTGCAAATATTCTATTTATTATCATAATTTATAAATATTTATTATAAAAGCATATTTTTATCAGATTTTAAGTTATTTATTGTTTCTTCTAATTCTTCTATTAAATACTTATTATTTTCCTTTTTTGTTGTTTCATTTAAGAGAGGAATTATTCTATCATCATAGATAAAATAATCTATGCTTTTGTTTAGCCAAGATTTTAATAATAAGTTATTAGAATTAAATATTTCTCTACAAATAATTTCAAAACTTTCATATTGCAAACTTTTATATAAGTATTCAAACGCATTGTAAAAAATATCTTTTTCATCAATTCTGGTTGCTATTATCATTTTCTTTCTCCCGTATCGATTCATCGGCATCACTTATCGCCTTCTTTATCCACATTAAATCTTCATGTACACTTCTGTAAGTGTCATCTTCTATATAATTTTCAGTTCTTAAAAATTCTACAAGAACCACAATTCGAAGCCAGTAGGTAAAATAACTTACAGGGATTTTATTTTTTTGACAACTTTCACATATCATAGTTACTCCTTTTTTTATTTTTTTCTACATAATTATGTCTCATTTCAAAAGATCTACTATCAGGCCAATCATAAGGCCAACAGGATTTGCATATCTCTGGTATTTTTGGTCTATTGAGAATTATTATACTTCCTGATAACGGTGTGATTTCATAACAAGTCATTATGCGATCTATTAATTCGTTGCCATATATACAATCGGTACAATAAACATGTTCATCTTTATTTATTTTTAGAAAACTCATTTTTCGATATCCTGCTAAATACAAACATTTCTATATTATAAATAGCGTCAACCACCACCCGCTAAAGTGGGTGGCTTGTAGCTGTACTCCACCTCAGTTGCGGGCTTGTTTTTACACTGCCTTTGGCAATCGCTCACACTACAACCTGGGCAGACAAGTCAAACTTCTCTCGAATGTCCTTGTGGCAGGCATGATGCAGGTCGTACTGCCGAAAGGTCTTGCTCTCCCAGGCGTAGTCACTAACATACTGACAGGTGGCATTTGCCTGCTCAATCGTTTGTTTGAGCGCATCTGCCTGTTCTGGTGTGGGGAGAAGTTTGACCTGAGCGATGAGTTTCACGTTTCCCATTGTAGCACAGATGCGCTATTTCTTCAAGTATGAATTAATTCATTTTAATCCTGTAACAAATTTTCCACTTCTAAACCACTAAGAACATGCCAATTAGTAAGCCACCAGACTTTTTCTTTATTATCATCTTCCATAAACTCTCCATTTACAAATCTGACAGCTTTTTTATGTTCAAAATTTAAACATTTTATTATTTCACCTGGAACCATATAATTGTTATCAAATAATTTTTTTTGCACTTTTAACATCATTTGTTTACCTGTAGCAAGGCATGTTACAAATAATTTTGGAGAATACTTTTCATCAATGCTATTAACATAAATGTATAATTTGTCAATATCAAATAATGTAAAGATATATCCTAATAAATTTAGTTCAAAATTAATTTGTTCTAAAATGTTTATTTTTTTATTTTTTATGATGTTTTCAAATTCTTTTAATTTACTTATCCGCTTATTTTTTGTGTTATCCTTTAATTTCTTTGTGTATTTATTTTCACCTTTTGCAAATTCTTCATAGATTTCTTGAAGTTTTTTATTATTACCAAATTCAGAAAAAAAATTAAGCCGAATCAGAATATCCATTTGTTTTGAATTTATATTACAATTTTCTTCAACAGAAACTAACAAATCAACAAAAGATGCAAAATATTCATTGCTAATTTTTTGGAGTTCTTTAGCTACCAAAGATGTTATAAATTTAATCGACGCTATACCCCGATAAATAGAATTTGTTTCTTTATCAAAAAAGTATGCAGCTTTCGAATATCTAAATTTCGGGTTTTTAATCACAATTTTCGATGTATCAAGATTATCGAAATCTAATTCTTCGCCGTATTCTTCTGTTGTAGATTCTTCTTCTTTTTCTAGAACTAATGAAAATTCATTTTCTTCAATTTCTTTTATATATTTTAATATTTCTTCTTTGTAAAAATTATAATCAATATCATAATTATTTATAGAAATATTATTATTATAATTATTGATAATAGTTATTTTTCTATCAACATACAAGCCTATTTCCGTATTTTTTTGGGAATCAATCTTTACAAGTTTTCCGCCATTATTACTGATAAAAAATCGGTTAGTTTTTTGTAATTTTGTTGTAACTTCAGGTTCTTTTAATTCAAAATAAAAATTCTTGCCGGCTTTTTGCGATAAACAAAAATCTAAAATATTATTACATTCATATAAGGTTTTTTCTATATCTATATTGTTGACAAAATAATTATAAAGAGCAAGCGGAACAATAGGATAATGATACCCCTTTTTAATTTCTATATCTTTTATAAATCTTCCTTTTTCTTTTATTTTCCCGAAAATATCTCTTCCTAAATAATTATTAACATCTGACTTAACAAATAAGTCATATTCAGTAAATTCCAGGATAAAATTAGTTTCTTTTTGCCACCAGTCACAGATTTCATGATATTTCTCTTCTAAAGAACGGTCAAGTTTACAATCTATTCCATCAGTATTAACTGAAATAACTACTATACCATTTAATGTTAATGCTTCGATAAGCATCAGAAGGTATAACTGACCAGAAACAGTCACAGAGCATAAAGCTTTGGCATCTTGCAGCCAGAAAGTATCACTACCCAATTTACCGAAGATACTATTGATTGTAATTTTTAAACCATCGGCTTTAACCTTTTCGTTATTTTTTTTAGCATCCAATCTTTCTTTTGTAATTTTTTTCAAGATATCAATAAAGGTTTCATCTAAGTGCTTCGGAATAATTTTATTATTGATTATTATATAAGGATAAAAGGATGATACGTCGGCAGATATTATTTTATAATTTTCGTCACTTACAAATCGTCCCGGTTTGTCATCCGAATGTAAACCCCCTATTCCAAGTTCATAATCGCAATTAGCAAAACGAATTTTTTTCTTGTATGCGAAATTATTTTCTGCTACTACAAGTGTGTTAGCTATTTCAAATTTTAAATCTTTTAGTTTTGTTGTTTTAAATTTTATATTTTTCGCAATACATTCTCTCAACCAGAAGAAATTTCTTTTTGTACGTAGATACTTTATTGAATTAACATCAACATTTTCATTAATATAGAATTTTTCTAATAAAAGGTTTGCTATTTTGCTATCACTAGCGTTTCTTAAATCAACATCATATAATGTGCTAAGTTCTTTTCTAAATTCTATTTCTGGTTGTAATTTTTTGAATAATTCATATGAAATTAAAACATCATTAATATTATACTTAATAATTGTTTCAATTTCTTCTTTTGTATTTACGTTATAATCAAAGCTTAAAGGCAAATCTTGTATTTTATGCCACTTCAAGTTAATAGCACATTGCTTTAAACTAACCCCTAATTTATCAAAAGCCATTATTTTCATTAAATCTAATTGCCCCCAAGGAACAAGTTTATCTCTAGCATAGCCATCTCGTCTATCGCTATTAATAATATTTTGAGAAAGGTCAAAAAGATTTTTATTTAAGTTTTGACCATTATAATGTAATATATAATCTAAAATAGGACTATCGTACAAAATAGAATTATATCCAACTAAAGTATCAACGTTTATATCGATAAAAGATTTTAATTTTTCTTTTTCATCTATTTTTAAGTCCCAACAAATAATAAAAGTTTTTATTTCTTCAGGATCATTTGCGTTTAAAAATGTTCCAGAAAAAAAATTTCTTAATATTTCTAAATCAAATATCCAAATATTTTTATCCATTTATTAATTTTTCATAGATTGAGGTATAGGTTTATGTTCGTTAGGGTCATCGCTTCGCAAAGGAGACGAATCTTTATCCCAAGAATATCTTTTCCAATATTCTTTAGGTGATGTATAGAAACGCCTAGATTTAAAATCAAAATATAGATTAGCGTCTCCAGTTCGACCTGTGTATCTATTTTTTAATACACTAATACGGACATCATATTCTATCGGTTCTTTTCCTTTTCTATAGTTTCCTCTGCTGTCTTTTTCACCTTCTTTTTCTTTCTTTGTATATTTATGCACCGCCAAAATGTATTGCGCCAGATTACCTAAATCTCCACTTCCGGATATTTGATCGCTATCTAATTGATATCCGGCTTGTAGTTTTCTAGGATGAGCTATTAAAATAACAAGAACGTTATAAATCCTCGCAAGATTAACCAGCTTAACAATAAAATCCTTTTGTTTTTGAAGAACATTGGTATCGCCGGCATGTAAATCCAGACACATTAGATTATCTAAAACGACTGTTTTTGCACCATATTTACGAATAACATTAACTGCTTTATCTAAAACTACATCAATATCGTTTCTAATATCATCATAAAACCATATTTTTTCTTTATACCAATTTCTTATTTCTAATTTTGCCGAATCATTAATCTTTTGGACAAATTCATTCTTCATCTCTATTTGTGAAGGGCCGGCCATTGTAACTTCAACCCAAGATTTTGTTACTTCTGGGCCTAGCTCAGAACCAAAATAAAATACATCATAGTCCTGGTTCAAACTTTCGCAAATAATTTGATTTAACAAACTTGATTTTCCATGTCCTCTTACTCCTGTAAGTAAAGCTACACTGCCGAATAATAGTTTATACAGAAGTTTATCAATAGTTTCTAAATTTAAGAATAAACCTTCGGCTTTTTCTAAATCGAAATCATCTGCTTTTGATAAATCTAATATACCACTTATAGGTAATTCTTTGGCATTTTTAATTAATTCTAGCAATTTATCTTTTGAAGTATAAAATAAAACTTCATTGGCATCTTTTACCCGCGTTAGTTCTCCATATTTATTTTCAATCGTGAAGGGTAAATCTACATATAAACATCTGTAATTTCCTAACCTAGCTATTGCTTCTTTTCTCGCTTTTATTCCCGGAATATCATTATCAAAAAATATAATTATTTTATCGAATTGCTCTAACCAATCATAGCAAATTTCTATCCATTTCATGTTTTCAGTGCCACCAGGTATTGATACTACGTTTTTATAAC
>Ga0172375_10007910_pt1 | contig 14447 bp, 6 predicted proteins | sample LakKiv1m_FD_114537 | JGI IMG/M metagenome (GOLD analysis project Ga0172375, IMG submission 114537) | Freshwater microbial communities from Kabuno Bay, South-Kivu, Congo - kab_092012_11.1m | ecosystem: Environmental > Aquatic > Freshwater > Lake | place: Democratic Republic of the Congo... | reverse complement strand
CCGGACGAAGCCTGGTGGGCGGTACAGGACTCGAACCTGTAACATCCAGCGTGTAAAGCTGGCGCTCTGCCAATTGAGCTAACCGCCCTGCTTTGCAATCCGCATTTCAGTTTCAACCCGGGTATTGCGGGAAATGCTAATATACTCCAGGGCGCCAGACTATAACCGGCCCCGGCTTGTTTGCCAATGACACTTTGCGACCAAAACCAAACCCGATCAGCTTCTGCATTTCTGCAGAACAAAACCGCACCGGCAGGGTAAATACAATTTCAAACAATGCCGGAGAACATTTTTATCGCGCTCGGGAATTGTAATGTGCCGCTGATCTTGTGCCAGGCGGCCGTGGCCTCCGAACATTGGTTCGTCCGTGTCCAGCACAAGGGTATATTCTCCGGGCAGAACCTCAAATGGATAATCGCTCACCGATTTGTCCGGATGGAAATTGAAGAAGAACAACAACCCCGCCCGCTCAAAAGCAATTATTTTGTCAGTTTCCCGTATTGCGATGAGTCGAGGCGGCGTTTTTGGGATGACATTTTTCCGCCGGATCAATTCAATAATCGCTTTATCGAAATCGGCAAGATAATGATATTTGAGCCCGGGATCGTCCCTGAGGTTCCATAGCCTGCGGGCATGATGGTATGACCAGTTGTTTCCTTCCCTTGGAAAATCGATCCATTCCGGATGGCCGAACTCGTTGCCCATGAAATTCATATATCCGTCGCCGACTGCGGCAAGAGTGATCATCCGGCTCATTTTATGAATGGCCATGCCCCGGTCCACAAGCGGATGCACATCCGAAACGCGCATAAACCCGTATATCGGCTCGTCAATAAGTTCGAAAATAAGGGATTTTCCGCCCACCAGGGCCTGGTCGTGGGATTCGACATAACCGATCGTTCTTTCGTCCGCCCGCCGGTTGGTCAATTCATGCCAGAGGTAGCCCATGTTCCAGTCTTCATCGCGGATATCGTTGACAAGCTTGAACCAGCAATCCGGCACGCCCATCGCCAGGCGGTAGTCGAATCCGCATCCGCCGTCGCGGATCGGAGCGGCAAGGCCGGGCATCCCGCTTACGTCTTCCGCAATCGTGATTGCGTCAGGACGGAGGAGGTGAATGAGTTTATTCGCCAGGGAAAGATATGAAACAGCATCTTCGTCCACGGAAGAGTCGAAGTATTTCCCGTAAGAATCGAACGCCGGACCGAGTCCGTGATGCAAGTAAAGCATGCTTGTGATGCCGTCGAACCGGAATCCGTCAATGCGGAATTCGTCCAGCCAGTACCTGCAGTTTGACAGAAGGAAGTGCATTACTTCCGACTTTCCGTAATCGAAAAGGCGCGAATCCCACGCGATATGTCTACCTCGGTCTCCATCATGAAAATACTGGTAATAAGTGCCGTCGAATCGCGAAAGCCCCTCCACTTCATTGCTCACGGCGTGAGAATGGACGATGTCAATGATTACCGACAATCCGGCGCCATGCGCTTCGTCAACAAGTCTCTTGAATTCTTCAGGTGTTCCGAACCGCGAAGAAAGGGCAAAGAAGCTCGAAACATGATATCCGAAGGAGCCGTAATAAGGATGCTCCATCGCGCCCATGATTTGAATGGTATTATATCCTGCGCCGGCAATCCGCGGCAGTATCTTCTCCCGGAATTCATTGTAAGTGCCTATCCCGGCATTTTCCTGGGCCATGCCTATATGGGTTTCATAGATCAGTGGAACGGCGTGCGTGTGCTTGTATCCGGGATTTGTCCACCTGTATTGCGATTCCGGAGTCCAAACCTGGGCATTGAAGATCTTGGTATGGTCATCCTGGACGACGCGCCTGGCGTATGCAGGTATGCGATCGCCGGATCCGCCTTTCCAATGAATGCGCAGCCGGTAGAGATCCCCGTGTTTTAATTCATCGGCCGGCAGGCTGATCTGCCATGTTCCATGCTCGTTGATGCGGGACAACGCAAATTCCGGGTTTTCTCTCCAATCGGTGAATGATCCGATCAGGTAGATGGCTTCGGCATTAGGCGCCCACTCGGTAAAATTCCACTCGCCATCGCAGCGATGCAGGCCGAAATACTCATGACCGGAGGCGAACTCCTCCAGCGACATCCTGCCCGAAGTGATTCGCTGTTCGACTTCCTCCGCGCGCTTTTTCCGCCGGGCGATCGTCTCCAAATACGGGGCAAGGTACGGATCGTCGGTCAGGACTGAAATCTTGCGGCGTTTGTTAGTCAAAGGAGCCTTTTAGAACGGGTTGATTAAGGGTCTTTGCAGCATTTTCTCGTATATATCGAAATATTGCTTTGCGGTCGCGGCATGGGTAAAGCGCCGTGCCGCATCCGTCATGATACGGGAGATTTGCGCCGACTTGACATCAGGCGGCAAGCCATGGAACTTCATCGCTTCGCCGATGGCCCAGCGCAGGCCGTTTGCGTCATAAGTATCGAACAGGAAGCCGTTGCCCTGGCTCTTCCCCGCGTCGAGATGTTCAATGGTGTCATGAAGACCGCCCGTATTGTGGGCGACCGGCAGGGATCCGTAAAGCATGCAGATCATCTGCGGCAGTCCGCATGGCTCGAAAAGAGAGGGAATCAGCATGAAGTCCGAGGCCGCATATCCCAGGCGGGAAAGCTGCTCGTCGAAATTGCATACCGCAACCCTGCTGCCGATATTATGGAACCGGACGATATCGTGGAAATGCCGCTGGTACGAACCATTGGCGACAACAACGATCTGCAAACCGTCCTTCCAGTACTTGTCCACCGTTTCAAACAGGATGTCGGTGAGCAGTTGGCAGCCCTTTTGCACCGGATCCAGACGGGACGGCCAGAAGAAGATCGGCGCTTTGTCGTTTTGTTCAAGGCCAAGAGTCTGCTGAATCTGGCGCTTGTTCTCCAGCTTTCCGGCGACATGATCGGCCACGGAAAATTGCCGCGCGATATGCGTGTCGGTTTGGGGCGCATACGACGGATCTGGCGCGTTGAGAATACCCAAGGCGCATTCCGCCTGATTTTTCTGGGCTATTTCCTGGCGGATATGAGGCAGGATGAAATTGTGTCTGCCCGCGACTATCTCATCCAGGAAGGCCGGACTGACGGTGTTTATGAAATGGGATGCGAATATTCCGCTGGTCAGCAGGTCGACGGAATTGGTATTGCGCGTTTCTTCGTAATTGTAAGGCACGCGTTTGAAGAAAAGATACCGCCAGAACTCGGCAGCGTCTATTCCCGCGTCTTCGATGGCAGCGAGAGAAATATCATATGTGTGGATGTTGTGAAGAGTGAAAAGACAGGGAATATTCATCCGCCTGGCGGCCGCGGGAATCAGCCCGGTCATCCAGTCGTTACAGTGGATCAGGTCCGGATTCACCAGCGGAATTATGTGATTGAGCACTTCCCGCTGGAAGGCCAGGGCGATCTTCGGATTTTCGTAGGTATGATCGCCGTAGACGGAATCCCGGTAATAGAAAACCCGGTCTTCCGCGAGGTGAATCCTGGAATCCGGCATCCTGCTCTTGAATACGCGGAGTTCCTCGTTGATCAGGTTCGCGACTTCAATATGAAACATGCGGCGATAATGCGGAAGCGCAACATGAACATCCGCTCCGAGTTCAAAGAGGGAGGAAACCAGGGCCGCTGAAACGTCCGCCAGGCCGCCCGCTTTTGCAGACAGCACATTGGCCATGTTGCCCATGCCCTGCGGCATGTAAGTGATTTCAGGCGTAACTATCAATATGCGCGGATTTCTCATAATATTGTCATGCGAGATGATTGGCCCATGTGATATAACCCGGCATAACGTGTTTCCATTCGTTGCCGCGCGGCATCACCCTGGCGCTGAAACCATATCGTCCTGTGGCGGTACATGTCACCTCCTGCTTGTACAGGTAGGTGCCTTCGGACACCTTTGAAACCGGCGACATGGATTCAGACCGGCTTTCAACGATCCGGTTTTCCGAATCCACCGGGCCATAATACACCTCTACCTCCACCTCGTCAGGCTGAAGTCCGCCAAGTGAAACGTGTGAAGTGACCGTGAACTTGTCGCCCACATGAAGAAGCGAAATGTCCTGATCGGCCTTCGGTGCAGTCAGCGAAACGCTGCCCCATGTGCTGTCAAGCCTGTCACGCTGCCGGACGAGGGCATTTGCCTTGGAGGCATTGTCCGCCATCAAGTCAAGGTAGTCATTCCATGCCGGCTTGTAGAAGAGATCGTAGTACTCCCGGATCATTCTGTGGCTTGTAAAGAACGACAAGCCCATCCGGATGGTATTCTTCATCATCTTGGCCCAGTTAATCGGGACATCCCCGGCCGGCCGGTCGTAGAAGAGGGGAACGACCTCGTTCTCCAGCAGGTTGAACAATGCCTGGGATTCAACGGTATCCTGGTATTCGGAGTCGTCATACTCCTGCCCCTCGCCTATAGCCCATCCGTTACCTTCCGCGTAACCTTCATTCCACCAGCCGTCCAGGATGCTGAGATTCAAGCTCCCGTTGATGGCGGCCTTCATGCCCGATGTTCCACTGGCCTCCTGGGGTCTGCGCGGGGTGTTCAGCCACACATCGACGCCCTGCACCAGGGTGCGCGCAATGTTCATGTCGTAATTTTCGAGAAACACCACGTGACGGCGGGCGTCCGGTTTGCGCGCAAACTGAACAAGCTGGCGGATCAATTCCTTTCCCATGTCGTCAGCAGGATGAGCCTTGCCCGCAAATATGATTTGAACCGGCCGATCTTCATTCATTAATAACGCCTGCAGCCTTTGCGGGTTCCTGAGCAGCAGGGTTGCCCGTTTGTAGGTGGCGAAGCGCCTTGCAAAACCTATCGTAAGCGCGTCCTGGTCAAGCATGGATTTGGCCTGCGCCAGTTCCGCCTTGCTCGCGTTTCTGGCCCGGTATTGCTCTTCCGTGCGCTCCCGCGTGATGCGCAGCAGACGCGAGCGCGCCAGCTCATGGGCCCGCCAGAGTTCTTCATCGGGAATGTTCGGAATGCCGGAAAGAACATTTTCGCTGCCGGGATTGTCCCGCCATGATGTTCCCAGATACCGGTCGTAAAGCACGGTCATGTCCGGGGACAGCCATGATGTCACGTGAATGCCGTTGGTCACATGCGAAATCGGAATCTCGTCTTCCGCCTTGTTGGGCCACAGGTTGGCCCACATTTGACGCGCCACACGGCCATGTATCTTGCTTACGCCATTGCTGCGCCTGGCGCCTTTTAACCCTACAACCGTCATTGAAACCTCGTGGGGATGCGGACTTTGCTGGCCCAGGGCGATGACGTCTTCAGCCCTCATCGGCCCATCCCTGCCCAGAAGCGCGTCAAGGTGAGGCTTCAACAGATCTGTGGCGAAATACTCGTTTCCGGCCGGCACCGGGGTGTGGGTGGTGAATACGCCGGAGCGGTTTATCACTTCAACCGCAGCCTTGCAGGAGAGGCCTTTGTTTTTGCACAAATGCAGCATTCGTGCCACCAGGACAAACGCGGCATGACTTTCGTTCATGTGGCATACGATCGGATCGTGACCGAGGGCCAGAAGAGCGCGGAACCCTCCCAAGGTCAAAAGCAATTCCTGGCGCAGCCTCGTTGTGCGGTCGCCTCCATACAATTGCGAGGTTATTTTCCTGTGTTCCGGCGAGTTCTCGGGCAGGTTGGCGTCAAGGAGATACAGCGGCACCCTGCCGATATCCATGCGCCATACCGATGCCTTGAGGCGCCCGTCCGGCAACTGAATTTCGACGAAAACCTGCTGTTTATTCTGATCGCAGGCCTTTGTCAGCGGCAACAAGTGCATTTCGCTGAAGGGATATCCTTCCTGCTGCCAGCCGTCCGTGTTGAGATATTGCTGGAAATATCCCTGGCCGTATAACAATCCGACAGCGACAAGCGGAACATTCAGATCCGAAGAAGATTTCAAATGATCGCCCGCCAGTACGCCAAGGCCGCCCGAATACAACCGGACGCTTTCGTGAATGCCGTATTCCAGAGAGAAATAACCAATGCACTGCGCAGGGGGCGCTGCCGGTTTGCCGTCCTTGGTGCGCAAGACCTCGGTTTCAAAAAGATTCTGGACCTGCTGCAGATGGCTCAGGAAAGCATCGTCGGCAGTCAACGCTTCAAAGCGCTTCTGCGGAATACTGCTAAGGAATTCCAGGGGATTGTGCGAAACTTTCCGCCATAATTGCGGATTGATTCGCCGGAACAGTTCAATGGCGTCCGGATTCCAGCACCACCACAAGTTGCGCGCAAGTGTCTCGAGGAAATCAAGTTCCTGCGGAATCGCCGGCGCCACGTTGAACAGTTGTATCTTCCCGATAGCCATGTTTCCTCCCGATTATTTCCCGGCTTTGTAAACCGGATGTGCCTTCCGGAGTAGCCTTACGGTTGCCGGCATGTTCCGGCACATACATCTTCATCCGGAATTCTCGCGCGGGGAGGCGGAAACATCCCAATGGTTTGCCGTCAAGTTGCCGTGCATCGGCAGAATTTATCGTGCCGGACAGCAAAAAAGAGTACGCCGAAATATGCTGTTCGACGCAAACACCCTTTTAAAAACAAAAAAAACGGCCTCACCCTTGTTTCGTCCTGCTCCAGCTTTCAATCTCCGGAATCAGTTTACCGCGATTACGCTGTTAAGAGACCCGAGCCCGTTCGGCACCCATTCCGGACACTCGGGATCAACGCACCATACGCCGTCAACCGTAAATTTGTATTCATGCCTGCCCTTTGGCAGCAGTATCGTTCCAGTATAGTAGCCGTCTTTGTAGATAAGCTTGTTTTTCTTTGGGTTCCAGCCGTTGAAGGAGCCTGCCACATAAACCTCGCTCCCGGGTTGACCCTGTATTTGGAACTTCATCCGCTTTTTTCCCGCCAATGATTTGCTTTGCATAATTACCTCCACCTCCCCGCTGTTCGACCCCATGAACCGTGATGTTTCCTGCCTCAGCCTTTAAGCGCGATCGTTAATTTGCGGACCAAGGCGTTTCAATAGAACCGATCAACTCCTGCTTTTTTATACCAACGATCGATTAATAACTACTGCTTTCCGGCAAGCAATGCAAGCACTCTGTATAATTCTGTTACCCCCCATGCCTGGGCGCCGCAACCTTTGGGCGGATGGGGGGTGTCGCCATCCGCAAGTTCAGGCACCTGGCCAATACAGCCGCGGTTTATCAAATGCGCGCTGCTCGATAAAATCGAGAGCGCCGTTTCTTTCATACAGGGCCCATGAATATGCGCCAATGCCTCGCAATAGGAGGGGAAAAGCCATGTCCATGCGGTTCCATTATGATATGCCGGCTTGCGCCGGGTATCTTCGTCGCCATCATACCGTCCCCAGTAGGGTTTGGCGGGATCGTTCAGCAGATGCCCGTTGTGAAATACCGGCAAACGATGCTTTACCGCACGGTCGCCGAGGCTTCTGATGGCGCCTGGAACCAGTAACTCCTCGCAGGCTGCAATAACGCGCACTGCTTCTTTATTGTCCAGAATATCCCCCAGCGTGATAACCAACAACTGATTTGGGCGTAAAGCATCATCGGCATGTGCTTTCCCCGCTGGAACACCCGGAGAAGCATGAAGACAGTCAGAAAGGAAATCCCGTCCCTCCTGGATGTATAATCGCCTTATAGACTGCTTCACAAGGTCTTTCATGCTCTGCCACTTTCCTTCGGGCTCTAACTCGGCAAGGAATGCTAGCGTTGCATACCAAAGCGCCTGAATTTCAATCGGATAGCCTTCCCTTGGCGTTCCGGCAGGAAAGTTTGTATCCATCCAACTGAAATGAGAAGGACTGAATATCAGTCCGCTCTCTCGATCCATTCTTATTCCGTTTGGCGTCCCGTGTTCGTAACCTTCTGCTATGGAACGAATTACATCCATAACAGTGCGTCCGCCGACGTCTGCTTTAAGAAAATTCTTGCGTTCGCCTGCTCGCGCCAGATCGCGACAGGCTACGCAAAACCACAATGGCGCATCCGACGTGTCGCGGTTTGAGGCATCATTGCCTCTTAGCATATTGGGCAGTGTTCCCTTGGATTCAAAACGGGCAAATTGCATAAGTATTTGCTCGCTCTCTTCAAGCATGCCTGCCGCGATAATGCCTCTCAGGCAGATCAGGGTGTCTCTTCCCCAGTCAAGGAACCACGGATAGCCGGCGATAACCGTAAGGCTTTCGTCGCGCTTCACGATGAAATGACGTATGGCTGTCAACATGGCCTCATCAAGTGGTACGTCATTTGCATGGACATGTAGTGCTACATCCTCTGCATCCGGTGAATAAATGTTATCCTGGTTTTGCGACAGTATATCGGCAGATAATGCCGCCGATTGCCCTCCCGCGAGTTCCATGGTGAAATAGCCCGGGCTGAACAGGTCGGAACTCCCGTCAAAACCGCGCGCTCCATCAACAGGGTGCCCCACCATGTATTGCCATTCAGGCTCCCATACAAAGGTGCCCGGTGCGATTTGAACGGCCAGCCTGTGTATTCCCGTTGGACTGAACACAAAACCGTTCTTCCTTGATTCGGTTGAGCGCGCATATGTACTCTCCGCGCCCATGAAAGCCTTTGTCTTCCAATGGTTTGCGCGGTCCTCAATGTCGGGCCGTATTATTATTTTCACAGGCGTGGCATCGTCAAGGTCGTCTTGCTTTTCAAGAGCTTTCAATCTGTGCAAGCTCAGAACCACTGTATTTCGATGCTCGATCATACGCAGGGTAACAACGAGCGTAATTTTCTTACCCTGGCCGACAGGGGCGGAGAATTGCCAGGAGAGCGTACCATTCCGGTCTTGCGCGAAATGGTCAAGGCAGTTGATGTCGAGTGGCAAAGAATACCCTAGATTTACCACCCAGCAGCGGCAGCGGGTAAGCAGCGCCTGCCGGTCCACGGGAAAATCCGGATGAAGGTTGGCGGCAAGAATGGCGTCATACTGCGAGCGGATTTCGCCCCATGCGCCCCTGACCTGCGACATGGCGCCCCGTTTGTTTGTGCACAAGCCGTAACAATCGGTTTTTCGAACATCGTTTCTTGAAGCCCGAATGCGCACCGGCGCATTTTCCCGGCGCGCCAGAAAAAGCAGGGGACTTTCAACGCGCCTGCACTCGTCGCCTTTGTAGACAGCGATAGAAAATGACCGCTCGCATGGTTGAACCACCGTTTCCATCGGGATGAATATGGCAAAAAACCTGCCGTCGTCCCGTGGCAGGCTTTGTTCGCGCTGGAGAACTCGGGCGCCGTCCCTGATTTCGGCGGTAAAAGGCAGATCGCTTTCAGCGAGGATCATGTGCTCCGGTGGAACCATCACGGTACGCCTGGTATCCCTCGGCCATTCCCACGCGACAATGAGCGCCGGTTTTCCGGCGGCGGCAGCCGTTTCAGCGCAGAAAGCGCGAGGGTCGGCCGCAAGCCGTCCTGCGACTGCATCAGCTTCGATATCCGAGCAATCGCCCAGGCCGCGGTGACAGGTTATTATTTCCAGCGCTTTTGTCTGCAGATGCTGCCTTGCGCTTCTTGGGGAAAAACCGCAAACGGACGCGGACGGTTTTTCGGCGAGCGCAAAATCGTCTTTTGAGCGCGCCATGCACAGGACTTCACCCGGACCGAGCTTCACGGCGGATATGCCGCCACTGGAAGTCACCCTGATTTCCCGGCCGAGGATAAGATCGTACATCCTGTCTCCTGCGACAGGAAAATCTTCGCTGCGCCATGAAGCCGTGGCCTCGTTCCGGTCATCCAGGTTTGCCGCGGCAAGGAGCGCGGCGTCCGGATCGTGCCGTGTTCTCGAAAGAAGGGCCACGTTTCCATCCCCGACCTGTATCAAGCGGACTGTCGTGCCCGGATGGAAACAGGGATGCGACCTGAGAATCGCGTTCAGCCGCGCAAGATGGTCGATCATATTCTCTTCGTTGCCCCAGTAGAGGGGCCTTGCTTCGTGAACATCGATTTTCCTGTCACAGAACCACTCTACCCCGCTTGTTATTCCAAAGGCTCCGTTATGGGAAAACAAGGCCGACAGCGTGGTGCGCATGCGGGCGTAGGTTTTTGATTTTGCCGCCAACCGGTCATTATCGTGCGTTTCGGCGAAGTGAACCAGCGCCCCTTTTTCCACGGAAATTCTATTGCAATCCGGAAGATACCATTCCACCTGGCCGCGGTCGTAGTTCTGGAACAATTCCGAATATGCCCAGTTTAAGTCAGCCCCGGAAAGAAGATGCTCTACGGTTTCAACCTTTCCACCCAGTCCCTCGAGCAGGAATATAGTATCCGGGTATTCCTGCCGCACCCTGGCCGTGATGTACTCCCAGGCGTCATAAGGAACCATGTAACCGGCATCGCAGCGGAATCCGTCCGCCCCGTGTCCGCACCAGAATAGAAATACATCAGCCATGTATTTCCAGAGTTCATGGTGCTTGTAATCAAGCTGGGAAAGATCGCTCCATACGACACCCCATGCGCCCGGCGAGCGGAAAGATTCGTCCGGATTGTAAGCAAACCATTCCGGGTGGCGGAGCTGCAAATGAGAAGCCCATCCGGTATGGTTCACGGGAATATCGAGGAAAAGTTTACCGGAGCGGCAATGAATCGCATCGGCCAGTTCCCTGAACTGGTCCAGAGGGGTTGTCTTCCGGTCGAATTCAGCCAGTGCCGGGTCAACATCCATGAAATCGAGTGCGGCAAACGGGCTGCCGAACCGGCCCATCCTGGCATAAGTGGTGGGTACGGGATGTATGGGCAGAAGCTGAATAATTCCAAATCCCATTTCACGGATTATGAAATCCAGAGAATGGATCATGTCCCGGAAAGTCCCGGAACGAGGAATCACGGTGTAACCGATATCGTCAAGCATACGGACCGCACGTTCGTGTTCGGCAAGAGCGGCATATCGAGACCGCCAGGGGCCGAACTGCCTGACAAATGCGGAATACATGGTGTTTCCACAGCAATACTCTGCCGGTTCAACCTTGATCCGGGTGTTCGAACCGCCGGGCCATACCGGAGTGCTTTTGTCCGACGGCAGGAAAAACGCCTTGGCCTCGAAACATCCGACCTCGAGCAGGGGCAGGACCACGGAATACATCGACACGCTTGATTTAACCATTGGAACATCGTGCCAGTCCCTGCCCAGTATTGGATTGTCTTCTTCGGCGAAACGCACTATTTCCCGCCGCCGTACCGTTGCGCGGCCGATATTTGTGCGCAGGAAAGCCTTGCCCGCAGTTTCACCCGGAAGCCTGAGGTCAAGGCGCAAAAGGTCGCCACGATAAAAGAGACGAAAACTGCCGGGTTCAGGAGATTGCTGAATTTGCATGTTACACCAGTATGGTTATTATCACAAACACCATGAATTTAACCGAAGAATCCGGGCAAAGCAAATACGATTCCCTTTTCTCGCTTGAATTGCTGATGTTTTCAGCGTACTGAAAAAGACGGAATTACGGAATTGATGAGAACGGACAAAGAAGCATGAAACACGCGCGATTCAAAATCAGGACGTTGGAAGAATTACGGGCAAGAATGCACGACGCCGGCGTGGACTTGCCGGTTTCCGGGAATCTTTCGATTCTCGGTGATAAGGTGGAAATCGCAGGGCGGATTGCCCCGAACCGGTTCGCGGTTCAACCAATGGAAGGATTTGATTCCGATGCAAGCGGAGGACCGGGCCCGCTGTCTTTCCGGCGTTATACCCGTTATGCGAAAGGCGGTTTTGGAACCATCTGGTTCGAGGCGACAGCAGTTCTCGACGAAGCGCGATCCAACCCGCGCCAGCTTTACCTTCACCAGGGAAGCGTTGAATTATTCCGGCAACTGGTTGAAGCCGTTCGCAAGACCGCTCGTGAAGAATTCGGCCATGAGCCTGTTCTTGTGCTCCAGCTTACGCATTCGGGCCGATACAGCAAGCCGGCCGGAAAGCCGCGGCCCATAATCGCGCATCACAGCGGGGTTCTCGATTCCCAGCACGGCCTGTTGCCTGATTATCCGGTTGTAAGTGACGAATACCTGGATCGGCTGCAGGATACCTATGTTGCCGCAGCCGCACTTGCCGCTGCAGCCGGGTTCGACGGCGTGGATGTGAAAAGCTGTCATCGTTACCTTCTTTCCGAGCTTCTTGCCTCCTTCACCCGGGAGGGCCGTTACGGCGGGTCGTTCGACAACCGGGCGCGCATGTTGCTGGAGACCGTTGAACGGATCGGGAAGGAAGTCCCGGGTATATTTGTTACAACGCGCATGAATGCCTATGACGCCATTCCGTATCCCTTCGGATTCGGGGTCAACAGGAACGACCACACGGTTCCGGATCTTGCCGAGCCGCTGGAGCTTGCCGGGCGACTGCGCCGCCTCGGTATACCGGTTCTGAATATTTCCATCGGGAATCCCTATTTCAATCCCCATTACGGCCGGCCGTTTGATTTTCCGATAAAAAGCATGCCGGTTCCGGACGAACATCCGCTTGCCGCCGTCTCGCGGTTGTTTGAAATCACGAGGAGCATTCAGGCGTCGGCGCCGGGCCTGTCCGTGGTTGGATCGGGTTACAGTTGGTTGAGACACATGCTGCCCAACGTGGCCGCCGGCGTTGTCGAGAGCGGAGGGGCGACGCTGATCGGGATAGGGCGCGGCGCATTTGCCTATCCGGATACCCCGCGCGATATCCTGGAACAAGGAGCGATGGATCCTGCACGATGTTGCGTGGCGTGTTCGGGCTGCACCCAGATAATGAGGGATGGCGGCATGACCGGCTGTGTCGTGCGCGACAAGGAGATTTACGGTCCGCAATACAGGGCCGGCCGCCGCTTTGCCGTGGACAGGCTGCGCGAGGAGGCCGCGCGCTGCCGGGATTGCGAAAGCGCCGCTTGCTCGGCGGCGTGTCCGGCTCATGTGGATGTTCCGGGCTTTATCAAGGCGTTTTCCGAAGCGGATATTCCGAAGGCCTACGAAATCCTCCGGCAGGCCAATGTGCTTCCGGAAATGTGCGCACAGGTTTGCCCGTCAGAAGTTCAGTGCGAAGGCGCGTGCCTCGAAAACATCTTCTGCCGGCAAGCCATTCCGATAAGGGATATTCAACTGGTCGTATGCCGTCTTGCCCGTGAAATGGGTGTTACCGGGGTCCGCCTGCCCCAGGTTCAGTCCGGCAGGCAGGCGGTGATAGTCGGCGGCGGACCTGCGGGAACGGCCTGCGCCATCCGCCTTCTGGAGCAGGGTCATAAAGTGACGATCATGGATCGTTCGCGCAAACTGGGCGGAGTGCCGGACAGTATTATTCCGTCGGAACGATACATGGCTGCTACATCTGAAATATCGGCGATTCTTGAACCTGCCGTGAAAAATGGCCGGCTTGTCATGGAACTCGGCCGGGAGCTCGGAAGGGATGTGAGTCTTGAAGCGCTGGTCGCCGCATACGATGCCGTGCTTCTCTCGCCGGGGTTGGGCGGTTCGGCAAGTCTTGGCCGGGGCACCGGTGTGGTGGATGCCTTGTCTTTCCTTGCGGAAGTGAAGAATGGATCGCGAAAAACCGTTCCAGCTCAAGTTGCGGTTCTTGGCGGCGGAAATACCGCCATGGATGCCGCGCTCGCGGCCGTGAATCTTGGGGCGACCGATGTTTACCTTGTCTACAGGCGGTCCTTTCAGGAAATGCCGGCATGGCCGGCGGAAAAAGAAAAATTGGTCGCGAAAGGCTGCCACTGCCTCATACTCACCCAGCCGCTGGGTTATGAAAGGGATGCAAACGGCAATCTGACAGGGATTAGGATTGTCCGGACAAAACTCGGCCAACCGGATACCTCCGGGCGGCGGAAACCGTCGGTTGAGCCGGGTACGGAAAGCGTGCTTGGTGTTTCGCTGGCGATTGAAGCGATTGGCCAGGAATTGTCGCCTGCCATGCGGGATGCCTTGAAAGGAATAGCGTTTACGCCCGATGGGCTGGTTGCAACAGGCGGACCCGCCGGTTCGTTCGCGACTTCCATGGCTAAGGTTTTTGCGGCCGGCGATCTGGTTAGCGGCGGGACAACGGCGGTGCAATGCGTTGCCGAAGGAGTGAAGGCCGCCGCGGAGATGGATGTTTTCATGGGTAAGTAATACGGGGAGGAACAGGACATGTCTTTGAAAAGGAAAACAGCATTGGTTACGGGCGCCGGGCGGGGAATAGGATTGGCCATAGCGCGGGCCCTTGCAAACGAGGGATTCAATATCGCGATCGGCGATATACATGAACCCGGGGTCGTCCGGGAGGCGATTGATTCCCTGAAGGCCGCCGGGGCGGCGGACGTTCTTTACTGCCGTGCGGATGTCAGCGACCGGAACGCGCGGAAGAAAATGCTGGATGACATTCGCTCCGGGTTCGGTTGCCTGAACGTCCTGGTCAACAACGCCGGAATTGCGCCGCGCGTCAGGGCCGATTTGCTTGACGCTTCCGAGGAGAGCTTCGAGCAGGTTATGAAAATCAACCTG
>Ga0172375_10007909_pt1 | contig 14449 bp, 15 predicted proteins | sample LakKiv1m_FD_114537 | JGI IMG/M metagenome (GOLD analysis project Ga0172375, IMG submission 114537) | Freshwater microbial communities from Kabuno Bay, South-Kivu, Congo - kab_092012_11.1m | ecosystem: Environmental > Aquatic > Freshwater > Lake | place: Democratic Republic of the Congo... | reverse complement strand
ACCTCCGGTCATCTTACGACGACAACGGTTTTCGAGACCGCCGCATTCAACCAGCTCTGCCAACTCTCCAGAATTAGCAAATCCTGTTTTAGAAAATTATGCCCTCTGGCCGGCAATATCTTCCTCGTTGATATCAGGATGATGGTAACGTTTCTTGCCCAGGGTTGTTTTCTTATATTGAATAGCCTCTACGGGGCACCACTGCAAACAAGCCATGCAATGCTGGCAGCGGTTAAGCCAAACAGGCTTGCCGTCTTTTATTTCTATATTAGCTACCGGACATACCCTGGCGCAACGGCCACACTTAATACAGGCATCTGTAATCCAAAATCCCCTGGCTGAACCGGGAATCTGCGAAGATCCGGCTCGATACAATAAAACATAAATTAAGAAATTAACAAGAAAAGGTTTCTCTTCAAAAATACCGTATTTACGTTGAAGGATAAACTTAGCTATCTGTTTAACCTTAAGCTTCTCTCTTTGAAACATTTCATCCTGCAGTTCTTTGGCAATAGCGCCATATAACGGGGTGTAATTACCCGGCATAGTTACTGAAAACCCGGATGCCAGTTTAATCCCGCACTTCTTAAGTATATTTCTGGCTAAACTATGCGATCTTCCGGGCAGGCCTCCCAAAGTAGCTACAGTAAAAACATAGGCGCCCGGCCTGACTTTGAGCGTCCTTAAAAAATCTGCCACAATAAGCGGCAAACCAAACATATACACCGGGAAGATTATCCCGACTGTATCAAATTGCCCGGCACCACCGGAATCAAAAGACTTAGTTATGGGAACCAGGCAGACATCCTTCAATTCAGACGCAATATCTCTGGCTACTTTCAAAGAATTACCGGTAGCTGAAAAATAATATAAAACCGTGCTCATAAAAACTCCAGCTTAATCCACTTAGTTTCTCAAATTACTGGCGGTGGGGCAGAGATTCGAACTCTGGGTGGACTTACGCCCACAACGGTTTTCAAGACCGCCGCTTTCAACCACTCAGCCACCCCACCCCTAAAACAAGAAAAGCTGTTTAAAGATAGCGTAAAATATGCTACCGGCTATCGCAAAAGAAACATTGCAGAAATTAACAAAAGAGTATTCCTTAAAAATTAGGCTAAACCCTAAAGCAAGCAGCGCCAGGTTAAGGATAAGAATAAACGAAAATCCAAAGATATAATTTCCTTTCAGGAAATCCCCTTTTTTGGTACGGATAGTTTTAGCTGAAAATACCAGGTGCAAAATAACGCTGAAACCGGCTAAAAAAAGTGTGTATTCAATCAACCAGCCGGCTTTAATCATTAGAGATAACAATCCATAGATAACAAATATTAAAATCGTGTATATCGGTAAAAGAAATGGGGCTACATTAACCATCGGCTTAAAAAAACTGAACACAGTTTCTAAAAGCTTGTGCTCATAATTATAAATAACCAGCGGCTCCCAGATAAATAGATAGATTATCAAGAAACAAACCGCGCCATTCCAAAACACGGACTGAAAATGCTTATCAATCAGGCCGGTTTCATTAAGAAAAGCTACTACGCTTGAGTAAACAAACGGCAAGAGGGCTATACCCAGAATGAATTTAATTATTCCAAACGCCTTGCTTGATAATCCAGATATTTTACCGGATAAATCTAAAGAGGAACCGGATGGTTCCCTGGACAAAGGGCTGTCTTTAATCAATTTTTTATCGGGTAATTCTTTCTTGGCCATTTAAATACGGCTGCAGGGCTTTAGGGATCAAGACCGAGCCGTCCTCCTGCTGATAATTTTCCAATATCGCTACTACTGTGCGGGCTAAAGCAATCCCTGAACCATTCAGGGTATGCACAAAATCCACTTTCTTGCTTTCCTTGCGCCGCATCTTTATATTTGCCCGCCGGGCCTGGAAACTCTCAAAATTACTGCAGCTGGATACCTCCAGCCATTTATCCGCCCCAGCGGTGTAAGCTTCAAGGTCATAGCATTTGCTGGCAGAAAAACTTATATCCTGGGTGGAAAGCAAAACTACCCTATAGGGAAGCCCTAAAATCTGCAGCACTTCTTCAGCATTAACTACCAATTTCTCCAGCTCATCATAAGAATCTTCGGGTTTAACAAATTTTACCATTTCTACTTTATCAAATTCATGCACCCGAATTAACCCCCTGGTATCCTTGCCGTATGAACCTGCTTCTCTTCTAAAACAAGCTGTGTAGGCAGTATAACAGATAGGTAACTTGTCCTCTTCTAATATTTCATCGCGGAAGATATTGGTTACCGGAACTTCCGCGGTAGGAATAAGAAAAAGGTCATCATCTTTAAGCTTATACATATCCTCTTCCAGCTTGGGGAGCTGCCCTGTGCCTAACATGGACGCGCGATTCACCAAAAACGGCGGGAATATTTCAGTATAGCCGTGCTTATTGGTATGCAAATCCAGCATGAAATTAATTAATGCCCGCTCAAGTTTCGCCCCCCAGCCTTTAAAAAGGATGAAATTGGAACCGGTAATCTTGGTCGCCCGGTTAAAATCTACGATATCTAAATTTTGACAAAGCTCAATATGTCCAAGCGGCTTAAAATCAAATTTCCTCGGCTGAGACCAGCTGCGCACAACTTTATTGCTGGAAGCATCGCCTACCGGCAAAGAAGAATGCGGCACATTGGGGATACTTAAAAGCAGTTTATTCAATTCTGCTTCCTGTTCTTTTATCTGCGGCTCAAGCTCCCCGATACGCTTAGAGATATCTTTCATTGAAGATATCCTGGCTTTAGCGTCTTTCTTTTCTTTCAATAAAACGCTGATTTCATCATTGGCCTTATTGCGTTTAGCCGCTAATTCCTCAAATTCGCTTAAAGCTTTACGCCGGGCGTCGTCAATCTTGATAACTGCCTCAATATCAATCTTTAAAGCCCGGTTCTTTACCGCCTGTTTAACTAAATCCTTATTTTCCCGGATAAACCTTATATCTAGCATTTTCTAACCCTTCTTTATTCCCAATAGAAGTATTTTTATAAGCCGAAGAGCCTCTCTTATCGGCGTGTTACAGCCCAAGGCTTGCATTATTATACCTTTAGATTATAATTCTTTCAATAATATATCCGGATTTAAGATATCTTATAAACTGACAAAAACACTAATTACTTCTTAAGCAAAGCGTTTATCTTATCCAAAAGCACCTTGGAATCAAACGGCTTAGTAATATAAGCATCGGCGCCTACCTCCTGGCCCAGCTTCTTATCCTGCTCCTGGACCCTGGCAGTAAACATGATAATAGGTATTTTTTTGTACCTCTCATCAAATTTTAACATCCTGCATACCTTATATCCATCCAGTTTGGGAAGCATCAGATCCAGTATAATTAAATCCGGTTTTTCTTTACGCGCCATATCCAGGCCTGCCTGGCCGTCTACAGCACTTAAGACTTCACAATTTATTGCCTCCAGCTGAAGAGTCAGTGCATAAACCATATCCGCTTCATCTTCTATAAGTAATATTCGTTTTTTTGGCATGTTTTAACTCCTTAAGCTTTATTCATCAACCTTCTGCAAATGGCTTTTTTATACTTTGGCTCCAGGCTTACAAATTCCAAACCAACTTTATATTTATCGGCATCGTCCCCGAAAAGAAGATCAATCTTCTTGATCCAGGCCACCCGGACCTTTGCCTCAATAATAAACTCCTTATTTTCCGGAAAGGCAAAACTTAACTTCAATAAAGAATCTGTTTTTAGAAGGCGTTTGATGACCAGGCAAATCCCTCCCTCGGATACATCCACGGATTCGGATAATTCAACTTTCTCCCCAGGCAAGAAAATTTTGATATTCGTCTTAAAAGACATCCTCTTGAAACGCCTCATCTCTGAGCCTATATATATTTCCTTGATTGAAAAACGCGAAGGAGAAAGCCCGTCGTCATGCGAAAAGATCTTCTGGGAATAAGAAAGCGAACCGATGGTTATAAAAACATCCTCAACTTTATTGCTGGCAAAATATTGCTTAATCTTAAGCTTGAGCAGGCTGGAGATATCGGCTGCCTGCTTATTTGATGAACCAGGAAGAATTATGCTGAATTTGCCTGCCTGGGGGTTTATTACCGACATCGCCTGTTTATCCTTATCCCCAAACTTGGCGCTCTTCAGGGCCGACTCAAGGATGGCGTGCAAATCTTTAAATAATGAGCTTGAACCAATTCTCATCCTTTTCCTGAATTCGTTGCAATTTAAAATCAACAAACTGACAAAATGCATAGATATCCCGCTCTTCATCAGCCGGCTCACTTTATTCCTCAAATTTTTACCCAGCATATCAAGAGTATAAAAACGGGGTAAAGTAAAATAGAATTTGCTTCCCAGTCCGGCCTTAGATTCAACCCAAATCTCTCCCTTATGCCTTTCAACCAGCTTCTTGGATATAGACAGGCCCAGCCCTACGCCCTTATTTTCCGCACCTGGAAGTTTGGAAACCTGGGTAAACTTATTAAATATTGAAGGCATATCCGCTTTGGAAATACCGATGCCAGTATCAATAACCCCTATCCTGACCTTTGCTTCCAGAATTTTAACTTCTACCCTTATCTTACCGCCATCCAGGGTGAACTTTATAGCGTTATTAATAAGATTGGAAATAACCTGCCTTATCCTGTCGGCATCAATAAAAACATTGACCGGCTCAGAAGGATAAATATATTTTAGGGAGATGTTCTTTTCTCCGGCCAGCTTTATAAAAAACCCTTCCGAATCTTTCATAAGGTCAACAATATCTACCAGGGAATAATGCAGTTTAAGGGTATTCCTCTCAATACGCGAGATATCCAAGAGATCGTCAATAATCTTCTTCAGGCGTTCGGCATTATCCAGCGTTTTCTGAAGAACTTCCTTTTGCTTGCGGTTGACCTGGCCGACCACCTCATTAAAAACAAGCGTAACTAACCCCTTAATTACCGCCAGCGGAGTACGTAATTCATGGGAGACGGTAGAGATAAACTCGGACTTCATTGCGCTGAGTTCCTCTAAAGCCTCCAGTTTCTTTTCAATGCTTAATTTATCCTTTCGCAAGCGCTCAAACTGCATACGCCGGGTAATATCCCTGGTGATCCCGATCAAGCCGACAACTTTTCCCTTGTTATCATAACGCGGTATCTTGGTAGTAGAAACATAGTTGTCTATTCCATCCGGCCGGGTGGCCCTTTCAACCTTGTCTATTATCGGCCTGCCGGTATTCATAACCTGGGCATCATCCTGGATCATTTTTCTCGCCCGGTTCCTCGGAAAAAGATCAAAATCTGTTTTTCCTACTAACGCTTCCGGCCTGACCCCCAAGCCTTTAGCATGGGCCTGGTTAACCATAACAAACCTGCCCTTTTTATCTTTAAAGTAGATTACATCCGGGATAAAGTCCATCAAATCCCTGAGCAGCTGGTATTTTTCCTTTAAATCCCTGAATTCCATTTTATCGGGTTGTTTTGCTTTTATTGTTTTATTCATTGCCGCAAAAAGAGGAAGTAATAAACGTTAAGATATGGTGAGCTTATAATTAAGTGGGCCATGATGGAGTCGAACCATCGACCTTGACATTAAGAGTGTCCTGCTCTGCCAATTGAGCTAATGGCCCTGAGATCTCAAGTTTCTATACATTCCATTAGCGAAATCCTCCGCAGGAGGATGAGCTGCTAATGACCCCAAGATTAAGGAGTATTCTAACTTAAAACCGCTGAGTTTGCAACTTCAATTTACAATAAATAGCTTGGGATAGTTTTAATGCAGGAAATCGTCAAATACTTCCTGCAATATGGTGTCGGCGGCATTCTCCGCCAGGAGCCTGTTGCCAACGCCAGTGCAATGCCCAAAATCCCCGCCAAACATATCATTGAAATATTTCGCCCGGCCGTCTTTTTTCAAGGCATCCCTGAATACCTTTTCGTTATCAACAAAAATAATGCCTTCTTCATTGCCTTCAAATATCTTCCGTAATGGCTCAATATTGCGCACAGGGTATTGCATACAAACAAATTTTATTCCCTTACTATCTAAGATTGCCCTAAGTTTACGATAATTATAAACCGTAACCGGCTTGTAATATTCTAACTTCAATCTGTCCGCTTGCCTGGCACATTCTTGCGCTAATTCCGTTTTACCCATTCCTTGATAGAGCAGCGGCAATGCCGACCGGGCATAGTCGTTTTTAGGACTAAATTCCAGAACTTTCCTGAATATTTCTTCAGCCTGGGCAAATTTACCTTGGTCTTGATACAATTGCCCTAATCCAACATATGCTTTGATGTTTTTAGGATTAAGCTGTATGGCTTTTTTGAATGTTTCTTCGGCCAAAACGAATTTACCCTGTTTACGGTATGTCCATCCCAACGTATTATATACTGGGCAATTTCCAGGGTTAAGTTTTAAAGCCTTCTTGGATAACGCCTCAGCTTGGATAAAATGCCTCTGTTTAAGATTAAGCCATGCCAACGCGCTATAAGCAAGATCGTTTTTAGGATTCAGTTTTAAAGCCTTATTCCATAATTCTTCTGCCCGGGAAAGATCCTCCTGCTTGCGATAAAGCCAGCCTAATTCAATGTATATTTGTTCATTTTCAGGGCTTAGCTCTAATGCCTTGGCAAATGCTTCCCCGGCCTCAGCAAACCTCCCCTGTTCACGGTAAAACAACCCCAGATTAAGATACGCCCGGTAATTACCGGAATCAATCTGCAAATCTTCCTTTAACGACCTTTCAGCAGCGATAACCTCGGAATGAAATTCTTTTAATCCTCTATTTGAGCAATAAACTTTAACCTCATCCGCCTTGGCCAGCATATGCAGCCAAATAAGCCTTGCCAGCTTGTAGATCTTCAGTGATTTAAATGTAAACCTGTGCTTAAAATCCGCTGTTACCCCGCAACTAACAAACTTTCCTGAATCGTTTATCCCCATCATCGCGATTACCATATCAGGACGGTAATTGTTAATATTGGACTCAAGGTTAGCCAGAATTAATGTTGTATTTATCGCACTGACGCCCTTATTTACTACGCTAAATTTAATCCCGATATTGCGCTGATTTAATATCTCTTCAAGAAAAGCTGGATATCTGCCTGCGGTAGTAGATTCACCTATGCACATAATCCGGTAGGCGCCCTTTTGTTTTACGCTTTGCAGGTTTCTATATTCTTGCATGGACAAAAGAATAAAACCGGCCAGGCGAAGCCCTGTTTCCAGCAATATGAGAAACAGGCATAAACCAAATATAATCAGGGAAATCTTTTCCCTGGAACTAACCTTTACTTTATTTGAATTATTATTTTGCATCTGGAGGGCAGGTTTTAATCTAGAAACGAACTGTCGCCTGGAGCTGTCTATATGGAAACGGCTACGCTATGAGGTTTCCGGACCTTCATTTCCCCATTCTCATAGGTATCAATATATATAATCTCGCCCGATGGCTTATATGTCTTAGAGACCCCATCTAATTTCCCGTCTTTATAATCCATCTCGGCCTGTAATTTACCGTTTTCAAAATAAAATTTGGATATGCCGTCTGATTGGTCGTTTTTATAAGTTACCCTTGCTTGCAGCTTGCCGCTTTCAAAATAAAATTTAGCAGTTCCCTCTTTCTTCCCGTCCTTATAAATCATCTTTAATTTTAAATGGCCGCTTGGATAATACGATTTAAATAAACCGTTAAGCTTGCCGTCTTTTGTCCTGCCTGTTTCCCGCAGCTGGCCGGCCGGATAATATGACTTGAACGCTTTCTCACCATTTAGGGTGTCCCTTGCCAATAAAAACCCTGCAATTAAAATAGCGACGGATATGCCAAGTAATATTATGGTTTTTTTCTTCATTTGTTTCTCCTTTGACATCTAAACAGCCAACTATATAAAGTTATTATCCCGCCATTATAGCTTAAAATCAACTATTTTTTAGCATAAGAACGCGCCTATAAAATTGTTAATACTACAAAACTCAACAGTATTATAATTACTAAAGCTATAAGTATTGCTGTATGCTTAGGGTATCTTAATCTACCCATAAAACCTGTGTTACGGCCAAGGCTCTCCCCGCAATAAAGGCAAAGCAAAGCGTCATCATCATAAATAGTCTTTTTACAATGCGGACAAAGATAACCGGGCATTTGTTATTGTAATCACCTTTCCCTGCCGGAAGCCTTTTTTAACTTTTCAACCAACTCTATAAATTTTAAATCAACCTTAATCCCCAATGCCTCTGCTTTATGTATATCCTGCCAGCTTTTATCATAATCATGCTTATGATAATAAGCAGCTGCCCTGTTATAATAAGCGCCCGCATAATCAGGCTTGTGTTTAATCGCCTCGCTGAATACAGCGATTATCTCATCTATCTCCTTAGGATCAACAATAACAACCTCCTCGGGCTGTATCGTCTCCGCCGGTTTAACGGTCTTTTTAAGCGCACTGTTATCTTTTGAAATTGTGGCGCATCCGGCTAGAGCTAAACATAAAAAAAAGATAATGGTCTTCATTCCCGCCCCCTTTTTAATCAATTATACCACTTTATCTTAAAAATAACTAGAATTGCAACGTATCCCCTACTTCTAACCCGGCCTTATCTGAAGCGCCGGCGTTTAATTCTAATACATACATCGCTTTCTCCTGCGGATGAACAGTCTCATAATCATTGGAATTCCCCGGCCGGGCGTTCTTCTTTATAAAAACTGCTTTCTTCTCTTTATCAACCCAGATTATATCCAGGGGGATATACGTATTCTTCATATAAAATGACCTGCGCTCCTCGTCATTATAAACAAAGAGCATCCCTGAATCGGAAGCAAGCCTTTCGCGAAACATTAAACCTCTCTCCTTTTCCTGTTTTGTTTCCGCCAACTCCACGAAAAAAGAGTTATCTTTAATATAAACCTGTTTCTTCCCCCCAGCCAGTGATTCGCCAACCCGAATGGCAACTATGCCTATAAACAGAATTATAAATATAATTAAAAGGCGAACTTTTCTGTAAATACTGTCCATCTGCGGGCTTTTGCGCCTAGGTGGGCTCGAACCACCAATAACCAGTTCCGAAGACTGGTGCCTTATCCATTAGGCAATAGGCGCATCAAATAATTTCTGCTTTGTCCCCAAAAAGCCGGCGGATTTCTTCTAACCTGGCTTTTGCAAGAGGAAGAACATTTTTCTCTGCGGTTGAACGCACCGGGGAATTAAGCTGAATCTTGTCTGGATTTATGCGCTGGATTATTTTATTTAATTCCTCGATGTGCTGGATGCCGTCATTGACTCCGGATACAAGCATTACTTCAAGCCAGATTTTACCCCTGAATTCCTTGCGTAGAGCGACTAAGCCATTAATGATTTCATCTAATTTTATACCAGTGTGTGGACGGTCAATCTGCTTGAATATCCCGGGGTCTACTGAATCTAAAGAAGGGACGATCAGATCCGCCCCAATAATTGACTTACGCACCAGAGGATCTCCTAAAAGCGTGGAATTCGTGATTACAGCTATGCTGGCTCCGGTTACCTCTCTTGCCTGGTTAATTAACTCTTCAATACATGTGTTCAGTGTGGGTTCTCCTAAACCGGAGAGGGTAACAAAACGCAGGTTTTTGGCTTGCTGGGGGTTATTTTTAAGCCAGGTTTTTAACTCTAGGATGATTTCTTCTGCCCTGACATACTCTTTTCTTTCAGAAACAACCTCCGGGGTCCGGCCCCATTGACAATAGATACAATTCAGGTTACATTTCTTATCCCGGCTAAGGCTCAAGCCTAAAGATAACCCTAACCTGCGTGATTTTATCGGTCCGTAAATATATTTCATAATAGACAGGGCGCTACTTATTTAGCAGCGCCCTTTAGTTTGGCTGACAATCCATAAAAAATTCAATTACTTTACTTCAACGACACAATTGTGCGTCCCAAGCGAGTTAGCGACGCAGGAAGTACAGCGGGGGTCATTTACCCATGAGCCGTCGACAATAAACTTATACTCATGCTTGCCCGGTTTAAGGCCGGCTTTCACCATCCAGTTACCCTTACTGTCCTTTTTGGCAAGTAATTTACTGGTATTCCAGTTATTGAAGCTTCCGGCAAGCACAACCTTCTTAGCACCGGGGGCATATAACTTAAATTCTGTTAGTTTTGTTCCAGCTAAACGTGGCATAACTCCCTCCTTTGTATATGCTTATTTTCACACCACAACCAGGCGATGTCAAGAAGTTTATGAGCACTTGACTTACATCCCATCCCACCTACACCGCAACGATTGAAATACCCTTCTTGTCAGCAAGCCTAAGGCTTTTCTCTATATCAATAAACAGCGTTTTGTCGGCTTCAAAAGCAAGGCATCTGGCTTTTGCCTTAACCAGGCTTTTTATGGTTTTTAAGCCTACAACGGGAATATCAAAACGCATATCCTGCTTCGGTTTGCTTACTTTAACCACTACAATCTTACCGCGGCCGATTTTACCTGCCCTGCGGATTAGATTATCCGTACCCTCAAAAGCCTCCACCGCGACTATTGCCTTGCTCTTTACCGCAACTGTCTGGCCAATATCCAAATCAGCCACGGCCTTTGCCAGGTTCAAACCAAAGTAAATATCCTCCCAGGTATCAAAATCAGGCTGAAGCCTTGTAAGCGTGCCCTTCCTGGGTAGATGATCTTCAACAAAAGTAGTGGAATCCATAAGCTTAAATCCGGCAGCCTCCAGCTTTTGAGCTACAGCGCCAAACAGGGTATCCGTTTTTTTATCTTTCAGGCTTGCTAATATCTGTTTTAGCTCCTCGCTTTTATTAATCTCCCTGCTGAATAAACGGAATGGGCTGACCTGGCCGGCCATAACTACGTTTTTAATCCCTTCGGATTTAAATATATCGAAAACTCTGTTAAATTCAGAAAGGCCTATCCAGTATACTTTATCAGCTAGCTTCCTGATGGCAGCAGAAGTATCGCCTTTAATAGCGACAACAATAACAGCATAGCCTTTCTTTTTAGCGCTGGCGGCAAAAAGCAGGGGGAATTTTCTGTTTCCGGCGATCAAACCAATCTTTTCCATTAAATGAGCGCTTAACTTACGAACATGATAATGTGAGTAAGTTAATGCGCGAATTTATCCCGAGCTTACGCAGAAAATTTCTTTGAAATTTTCAAGTGTTTAAGCGAGGGAACATACTATCTTAATTTAGCGGCAGGAACGAGTCAGGCCGCGTTCTGAACTTTTGATAAAATTAACCAGATAGCTTATCTCTTCGGTTATAGTTAATTCCTTCTCCACTTTTTCAGCAGCGTGTTTTACGGATAAACCGGAATTAAATATTAACTTAAACGCCTGGTCAATTTGCTTGATGGAGTCGCGAGAAACACCTTTGCGTCTCAGGCCGATAAGGTTTAAACCATAGACCCGCGCAGGATGCCCGTCGCAAGTGGAGAATGGAGGGATATCTTGGACAACCTTAGAGCAGCCGCCGATAATAGAAAGCATGCCGACTCTGACAAATTGATGGATCGCAACAATCCCGCCGATAACCGCCCTGTCTTCAATAGTAACATGGCCGGCCAAAGTGCTGTTATTTGCCAGCACACAGTTACTGCCGACCCGGCAATCATGGGCAACATGCGAATAAGCCATTAATAAATTATTATCCCCGACAACTGTCTTTCCGCCCTCTCCGGTGCCCGGGTTAAGCGTGCAATACTCGCGGATAATATTATTGCTGCCGATTTCCAGAAAAACGTCTTCGCCTTTAAATTTAAGGTCTTGAGGCCGGCTGCCTATAACCGCGCCGGTAAATACCTGGCATCCGGAGCCGATAGCAGTATTGCCTTCAATTACGCAATGCGAACCAATTATAGTATTAGCCCCGATATTAACATTATCGCCAATTATACTAAACGGGCCGACAACTACGCTGGATTCTATTTTTGCTTTTGGGGAGACTATGGCGCTGGAATGTATCTGCATATTTAATCACTCACTAAGGCACATACAAAATCCGCTTCTGTTACCACTTTGCCGTCTACTAAAGCCCTGCCGCGGACCTGGGCTGTCTTTGATTTTACTTTTATTGCCTCAACCTCAAGGACTAACTGGTCCCCCGGGACTACCGGCTTGCGGAATTTTACGTTATCAATGGATAAAAAGAAAGCTAATTTCCCTCTATTTTCTTCGGAGGAAAGCATTAATACCCCGCCTACCTGGGCCATCGCCTCAACAATAATTACTCCAGGCATTACCGGGCGGCCGGGGAAATGCCCTTTAAAAAAGTAATCGTTTATGGTTACATTCTTAACTCCCACCGCGCGCTTACCTTTTTCTAAATGGGTTATCCTGTCCACAAACAAAAATGGCTGGCGGTGCGGGATAATCTTCATAATCTCGTTGACATCCAAAATACCTTCACCTTCCATGGCATTGGCTCCTTGTGCTTTTGTTTTCTGCTCATAAATCTTCTGGGCAATTTTCAAATTTAACGAATGCCCGCTCTTTAACGCGATTACATGCCCGCGAATAGGGCAGCCCGCCAGGCAAAGATCTCCAATCAAATCAAGTATTTTATGCCTGACAAATTCATCTTTAAACCTCAAATTATTTTTGATTACCCCGGTTTTGCCGACAACCAGGGTATTCTCGTAATTAGCCCCCAGGCCTAAACCCTTGCTTTGTAATTCAGAGGCCTCGCTCTCAAGGCAAAAAGTGCGCGCTGGGGCGATCTCGGCCTTGAATGACTCCGCATTAACAGATACCTCTAAGAATTGCGCCTCTAACAAAGGGTGGTCATAATCCAAGGTATATGAAATCCTGAATTCTTTTGACGGAACAATGGTGATTGAAGAACCCCTGTCTTCAATACATATGGGCTCCTTAATTACATGAATATATTTTTCCTGTTCCTGCTCGGCTATCCCCGCTTTTTCAAGTGCCTCCACAAACTTAATTGAACTCCCATCCATACCAGGAAGTTCATTACTGTCAATCTCCACATCTATATTATCAATACCCAGACTGGAGACTGAAGCCATAAAATGTTCTATCGTTTGTATTTCAACTTCATTATTCCCGATTGAACTGCGCCGGCTGAATTTAGCCGCCAAAAACGATTGCACGTCCGCCTTAATTCTGGCAGTCCCGGCTATATCCGTACGGATAAAAGTCACCCCGGAACCCGCTTGCGCAGGCTTAAGGGTTATATTTACTTTATTGCCTGTATGTATACCGATTCCTGAAAGCGAAACCTGGTTGGCTATTGTTTTTTGTCTTTCCATTATTTTTTATTTAATCTGGCTTCCAGCTCTTCAACCTTTTTCTTTAATTCTTTAACCAGGTCAAACAGCTTGGGTAAATTCTGAAGGCTGGCATTTACCCTTTGAGTAGTCATAAATGGCCTGGCAGGATAACCGGAAACCATGGTATCCGCAGGCACGGATTTAGCTACTCCGGATTGCGCGGTGACAATCGCGTTATCCCCGATAGTAATATGCCCGACTAAACCCGCCTGGCCGGCTAAAGTCACGTTATTGCCGAGTATCGTGCTGCCGGATATGCCCACCTGGGCGACAATCAATGAATTCTCGCCGATAACCACATTATGGGCAATCTGCACAAGGTTATCAATTTTAGTCCCGCGGCCGATCATGGTTTTATCAAAACGAGCGCGGTCAATAGTTACATTTGCCCCGATCTCCACATCATCGGCAATCTCCACTGTCCCCACCTGGGGAATCTTATGGTGCGAGCCTTTGATCGTAGCAAACCCAAAACCATCTGAACCAATAACGGTGCCGGAATGTATAATCACCCGGCTGCCGATACTAATCCGCTCGCGTATTGAGACATGCGGATAAATTAAAGTCTGGCTGCCTATTTTTGTGTGGTGGCCGATAAAACAGCCGGCGTAAATTATAGAGTTATCACCGATAGAAACATTATCACCGATAACCACATAAGCGCCGATAGCCACATCTTTGCCCAAAGTCACGTTCTTGCCCATAACCACGGTATAATCTATACCCTGGGGATGACCGGTGTCATCAGGCATAAACATAGAAATAATCTTGGCAAAGGCTAAAGAAGGATTCTCGGTTAGAATAACCGGCTTTGAGGTTTTCTGGGCTTCGGTTGAAGTAATAATTGCCGCGGCCCGGGTCTTCTCCATAAGCGGGCTGTATTTGGGATTAGCTAGGAATGTAATATCCCCCTCGGCCGCCTCTTTAATCCCCGAAATACCGGTAATCAGGATATCCCCGTCGCCGACAACCTTGCCGTCAATTAACTTGGCTATTTCATTTAAAGTTTTATGCAACATTGGCGATATTTAACCTACTTGCTGTTTTTGTTTAAACCCTCGATAACCTGATTAGTAATCTCTAAGGCCTTATTCTGATATACCAGCACGCGGTCATTAAAGACCATAGTGTAGCCTTCTTTTTCAGCGTATTTCTTCACCGCATCTTCAATATCTTTAAGTATCTCCTTCATTCTT
>Ga0172375_10007907_pt1 | contig 14450 bp, 12 predicted proteins | sample LakKiv1m_FD_114537 | JGI IMG/M metagenome (GOLD analysis project Ga0172375, IMG submission 114537) | Freshwater microbial communities from Kabuno Bay, South-Kivu, Congo - kab_092012_11.1m | ecosystem: Environmental > Aquatic > Freshwater > Lake | place: Democratic Republic of the Congo... | reverse complement strand
TCGAATATAGACTTCGGTAATTGCGGAAGGTAGAATGCCGCAACAGTAAAAAGTATGGGTGCCGTCTCCCCTGCAGCGCGGCCAAGGCCGAGTATGGTGCCGGTGAGTATCCCGGGAATGGCATTAGGCAGGACAATACGCCATATAGTCTGCCATTTGCTGGCACCCAAAGAAAGGCTCACATCGCGAAAAGTATGCGGCACACTTTCCAGGGCCTCGCTTGAAGCGGTGATAATGATAGGCAAGATCATTATCCCCAAAGTAAGCGAACCGGAAAGTATGGATGCGCCGAATTTAAAAAAGACCACAAATAAAGCCAGGCCGAAAAGGCCGTAGACGACCGACGGGACTCCCGCAAGATTCACAATAGAGAGTTTTATCATGCGGTTAAGAAGGTTTTCTTTGGCGTATTCGCTTAAATAAATAGCTGCCAGAAGCCCGATTGGGAGAGCAAAAATAATTGCGCCCAGCACAAGATAGAGCGTCCCGATTATCGCCGGGAATATCCCTCCCGCGCGCATACCCTGCCGCGGGATGTCGGATAAAAACTGCCAGTTTATCGCCGGCAGGCCCTTAACCGCGATGATGACGACAATAAGCCCGACAGGTACAACGATAAGAAGGGTCGCCAGTAGCAAAAAGAAGAAAGCGACTTTCTGGCTGCGCGCGCTCTTTCTCATATTCTCGTCTTCTCCCGGTGCAGGAACATATCTGCCCCTACGTTGATCACGAAACTTAATACAAAGAGGACTATGCCGACCGCAAAAAGCGCGAAATAATGCTCACTCCCCACTACTGCCTCCCCCATCTCCGCTGCAATTGTAGCGGTAAGGGTGCGGACAGGGACCAGGATGCTCTGCGGGATGACCGCGGAGTTACCGGTTATCATCATAACCGCCATAGTCTCTCCGATGACCCTGCCAATACCTAACATTACTGCCGCAACTATTCCGCTGGAGGCAGCCGGGAGCATCACGCGGTAAATCATCTGCCATTCAGTTGCGCCTAATGCCAACGCGCCTTCTTTATAAGACTTTGGCACGGAATAAAGAGCGTCTTCCGCAATAGAAACAATGGTAGGCATTGCCATGAAGGCGAGCATTATCGAACCCGACAAAGCCGTAAGCCCCGTAGGAAGATGGAATATGCTCTTAACCCACGGGACAAGCGTCACCATACCTATAAAACCGAGGACCACGCTGGGTATGGCTGCCAGAAGCTCGATGCCGGACTTAAGCGTTTCTTTTATTCTCTTGGGCGCCACCTCTGCGATGTATATGGCGCAAGCGACCCCTATTGGGATAGAAATCACTGCCGCGCCTATTGTGACCACCAGCGAGCCTAATATAAGTGGCAAGATGCCTAACTGCGGGGGCTCGGAGATAGGATACCAGTTTTTTCCGGAAAGGAACTGAAAAGGTGTAGTGAACTTAAAGAGCGCCAACCCCTCTTTGAGCAGGAAAAGGAAAATGAGGATAACAAAGAAGATGGAAGCGAGCCCGCTAATCAGGATCAGTTTTTCAATAATAAATTCTTTGAATTTACGCATGCTTTTATTTTACAGGAACAAAATCAGTCTTAAGAACGATATCCTGCCCTTCCTTAGAAAGGATAAAATCGACGAATTTCTTGACCAACCCCTGCGGCTCTCCGTTTACATATAGAAAAAGCGGCCGGGAAATAGGATATTTCCCGTTTACCACATTTTCAATACTCGGAATTTCGTAAGGTGACTTATCATCCTTAGCCACATGTACGGCTTTTTGTTTAGTCGAAATATATCCCATACCGTAATAGCCTATCGCCGAAGGATTATTTGCTACCTCATCGGCTATTGCCTGCGAAGAAGGAAGCATGAGCGCTCCGGGAGCAAACTCCTCTTTTCCACTAAGATCCATCTTCCTCAAGACATGCTCTTTGAAGTAAACGTGCGTCCCGGAATTTACCTCTCGCGAAAGCAGGGTGATCTTTGCGTCCATACCGCCGACTTCTTTCCAATTGGTAATCTTTCCGGTGAATATTTTTGCCAACTGATCAATAGTCAGCTTATCCACGGGGTTCTTCGGACTGACTACTACCGCCAGGCCGTCGAGGGCGACTTTGATTTCTTTGGGATTAATCCCTTTTTGTTTAGCAAGGGTGATTTCTTTATCCTTAATACTTCTTGAAGCCATGGCAATATCGCAAGTGCCGCTTATCAGGCTTGAGAAACCCGTTCCCGAACCGCCTCCGGTAACCGCCACAAAATCTCCGGAGTTCTTTTCCATATATTTCTCTGCCCAGGCTTGGCCCAGGTTGACCATTGTGTCAGAGCCTTTGACCTGAATTGAATTGGCTTTCGCGCCATAAGCCAGGCCGAAAAACATTACTGCGATTATAGTGATTAGTGATTTCTTTAACATTTGGTTTATCCTTTCTTAGAATGACATCTTTATCTTTGTCCCCAGAACGTTCGCATCGACCCATTTTCCCGAACTCTTAAAACTCTGCAGCATATAATAGACCTCGCCTTTCATGTTCTTTATAATATTAAAGGCGAGCCCTGCGGTAAACCTGTTCTGGTTGAACTGTGTAGATGGCCTTCCAAAGACCATGAGGCCTTCTTCCGAAAAAACCGGCTGGATCTCAAACTTGGTGAACTTCCAGGGAAGCTTTACGGTAAATTTGTTACGGTACCTCCAGAAATCCGTCTTATAGTCAAAATCGTTGTATTCCATACGGCTGCGGTCCTCTAACTTAAAACCTTTTATCTCGCCTGATAACGTTGCGGTCAGATATGGGTCATAATCCGGCTTGAAGTGATTGTTAACAAGATCGAGAATATGGCGGTAACCCACTCCGACATTAAGCCACTTTGTTACGTCATAAAATAATCCCAGGTCATAATGCTGATAAAAGAACTGGCTGGCATTATTACCCCAACGGAACTCCTGCTCATAGATCAGCTTTGTTTTCTTGTTTAGCTTAATCTCTCCGAAATCCGTGTTCCATACCTGGAAATCATGGTCGTCGTAAGCACGCGCTATACAAGCAAAACTCATAAACAAAATCGCCATTATTAATATCTTCTTCCCCATCCGTTACTCCTTTCCTTAAAACTGCTGTTGTTTATACTCTTCTTATCCTGCCCAAAGTATAAACAGATAGGGTTAAAACGGCTTATAGGCTAAGTAAAAAGTATGTTAAATCGAACGCGCGCTTAACGCGAGATATTGAGGATTTTGTAGCGTAATGTTCCTGCGGGTATTTTGATTTCAGCTATCTCCCCGGCCTTGCGGTTTAGGAGTCCGCTGCCGACAGGAGAGGTTACGGAGATCTTATTCTGGGAGTAATCTGCTTCTGCTTCGGCGACAAGCATATAAACCAACTCTTCTTCGGTATCCAGATCTTTGATCTTTACTGTTGCGCCGATCAAAACTTCATCGGAAGACATGTTCTCATCGTCGAGTATCCTTGCCCCTGAAAGCTTCGCTTCCAGCTCGGCTATTCTTTTTTCATTCATCCCCTGGGCGTCTTTTGCCGCGTCGTAGTCTGCGTTCTCCGAGATATCCCCGTGCTCGCGCGCCTTGCCGATAGCCCTGGATATCTCCCGGCGTTTAGTCGTCTTCAGATACTCGAGTTCTTCTACGAGTTTTTGATGGCCTTTTTTAGTCAGATAAATTTCGCTCATATCAATCCTTAGGGATTATAAAGAAAAACTTCGAACCGAGCCCTTCGATGCTCTCAACCCCAACGGTTCCTTCATGCAGCTCGATTATATGTTTTACAATAGACAAGCCCAGGCCGGTCCCGCCGAGCTCGCGCGACCGGGCCTTATCTACGCGATAGAATCTCTCAAAAATGCGCGGGATATCTTTCTCCGGTATCCCCTGGCCGGAGTCTTCGACAACAACCTTTATTTTGCGCCCTAAATCTTCGCTATAGATACGTACCCCGCCTTTTTCTTTGTTGAATTTTATGGCGTTATCAATAAGGTTGATGATTACCTGCTCTAATTTCATTTTATCCGCTTTAAGCGCAAGTCCGGGCGCTAAATCATTATTTAGGGTAATCCCTTTCTTCTTAATCTGCGACCTGAAACCCAGTATAACCACGTCGAAAACATTCTTCAGGTTCACTCTTTCGAATTTCAAAGCGATTTCCTTAGATTCGATATGCGATAACTCCAAAAGATCGTTAATAAGGTTATTCAACCTGTCGGTATGGTCTTGGATAATCCTTAAGAAATTCCTGCTCTCTTCCTTATCCTCTAAGGCGCCCTCCAGAAGAGTCTCCACAAATCCCTTTATTGATGTAAGAGGGGTCTTTAACTCATGCGAAACATTGGCTACAAAATCCGAACGCACCCGCTCCAGCTTCCTTATCTCGGTTATGTCATGGATGACTAACAGGCAGCCGCTAATGCGCCCCCCTTCAAAGATCGGAGTGGCGTTAACTTGAAACACCTTCTGCACCGGCCAGGATAAATTCAGTTCTTCCGATATTGCGGCTTTGTTCTCCAAAACACCGCTAATTACTTCCGCCAACTCATTATTGCGTATCGCCTCCAGGAATAATCTCCCTTCAGCCTCATTTTTCTTAACACTAAACGTGTCTTCAATGCTGGGATTTATCGAGATGATGCGCGTATCCTTATCCACGGCTATAACGCCCTCGACCATGCTCGCCAGAATTGCCTGGATAGCGTTATTCTCCCTCTCCAGAACAGCTATCTTACCGCTCAAAAGTTCCAGCGTCTTTTCCAGCTCTTTTATCTTATCTTTGCCTGCCGAGAACATCACTCTTCCGCCTCGAATCTGTATCCGTAGCCTTTGACTGTGACGATATATTTGGCGCAAGCCTTCAACTTTTTACGGAGCGTCCGGACATGCACATCCACTGTCCGGGTCTGGATTTCAATGGCATGGTCAAAACCCCAGATAGTATCCAGTAAATAATCTCGCGAAAGCACCCTCCCCTTCGCCTGGATCAATGTTTTTAATAGCTCGAATTCTTTTGCGGTTAACACCGCCGGCTTATCTTTAACCGTTACCGCAATCTTGGAAAAATCTATCCCCAAATCACCGATTTTTAATACCTCGGGCAATTTCTCTTTATCTTTGGCCCTGCGGGTCACCGCTTTGATGCGCGCGATAAGCTCGCGCGGGCTGAAAGGCTTGGTCACATAATCGTCAGCACCCAATTCAAGACCGACGATCTTATCCGACTCCCGCGACTTAGCGGTAAGCATTATTATAGGTATCCCCGAGGTCGTCCGCTCCTTCTTTAACTCTTTGCAGACTTCCAAACCGTCAACACCGGGGAGCATAAGGTCAAGGAGGATCAAATCCGGGTGCTCACGCACAGCCAGATCAAGCGCATCTTCTCCGTCGCGTGCAAGAGAAGTCTTATAGCCTTCCTTTTTAAGGTTATAATCGAGCATTTTAGCGATATCCTTTTCGTCTTCAACAATCAAAATCTTTTCTCTCATTTTGCCTTCCCCCTGCAGACATTGACGCAGACGCCGCAGATAAATTGCTCGACCATTTTGCGCCGGTTAAATTCTTTTAATTTTTCCATACAGCGTACCGGGTCAAAATCTTTGACTTCTTCCCTGATCGCTCCCGCAGGGCACATTTTAACACAGATTTGGCAAGGCGAGCACTCTTCTTTTCCCGGCTTATCCGCTTTTCACGGCATATTGGTCAATATCGTAACCAGGCGCAGCTGGCTTCCGAAATCTTTATTCACCAAAAGATTGTTTCTTCCTATCCAGCCTAATCCTGCCATAACCCCTAATTTCTTATGCGAAACATGCCCGGACTGCTTTTCCCAGTCAATGATCTGCGAGCTAGGGATAGGAATGGCAAAATAGCCTTTCTTTTGTATCAGGTTCGCGAGTTTAAGCGCAATCTGGTCTAATAATAAATTGACCATACGGTAATGATAAGAATACAGACGAGTAGGCGCGTCAACTACCTCATTAAGGATGCTCGGAGATAACCTCGCTCCTACGCATATTGCCTTTTCGCAATTTGCCAGCGTCTCCTTTTTAAGAAAGAACTCTTCTTTGATGGCGCTGATATCCGCCACACCAAAAATATCCGCGCCCTGGTCCAGGCAAAATTCTTTCAACTTTGAATAATTATCGGTTCCAGACGCCATTTAACTTCCTCAAATAGACCATCAGAATTGAAATCGCCGCCGGGGTCACCCCGGATATACGCGAGGCCTGGCCCAGATTAAGCGGCTTGAATTTAACCAGTTTTTCCTTAATCTCCCGCGATAGGCCGTTGACCCGGGAATATTCCAGTTCAATAGGGAGCCTTATTTTCTCAAGGTTCTCAAAACGCTCCACATCCTTAAGCTGCCTCTGGATGAACCCGCTATATTTTACCTCGATTTCCACTCCCGCGTGAACATTTTCCGGAAGACTTAACTTCACCCCGTACACTTTCTCCAAATCGTTTAGGCTGACTTCCGGCCGCTTTAACAGCTCTTCTAAAGTCATAGCCTTTTTTAATTTATCCGAGGCCTTCAGGCGCGTATCCTTTAAGAACTTTATCCCCTTTTCAATATTATGTATTTTATTTTTAACAATCTCGTATTCTTTTTTATCAAGCAGCCCTAAATCATAACCTATCTTGCCTAAGCGCGTATCCGCGTTATCCTCGCGTAGAATTAAACGGTATTCAACGCGAGAAGTAAACATACGATATGGTTCATTCGTCCCCTTAGTAGTCAGGTCGTCAATAAGGACCCCGATATAGCTCGAGGCGCGGTCTAAGACCAGCGGCTCTTTTCCTTGAACGCGCAAAGCAGCATTTATCCCGGCGATCAGACCCTGGGCTGCAGCCTCTTCATATCCCGTTGTCCCGTTAACCTGTCCGGCATTATAAAGGTTTTTAACCAATTTAGTTTCTAAAGTCGGATAAATCTGCGTCGGCTCCACCACATCATGCTCTATGCCGTAGCCGAAGCGGATTATTTTTGCCTCTTCCAACCCCTCAATTGAATGTATTAAATCCGTCTGCGCATCTTCAGGGAGGCTTGTGGATATGCCGTTAGGATAAATTTCATCCGACTTAAACCCCTGCGGCTCCAAGAATATCTGGTGGCGCTCTTTATCCGCGAATTTTACAATTTTATCTTCGATGGAAGGGCAATAGCGCACTCCGGTGGATTTGATCTTACCGCTATAAAGCGGAGAACGGTCTAAGTTATCGCGGATGATCTGGTGCGTTTTAAGATTGGTGTAAGTAATATAGCAGGGGATCTGCCGGGGCTTAAACTCTTTAGTCGAAAACGAAAATGGCTTTGGCGGCTCATCGCCGTATTGGGCCTTAGTTTTGGAAAAATTAATCGTCCTTCTATCCAGGCGCGGGCAGGTCCCGGTTTTAAAGCGTAAAATATTAAAACCTAATTCTCTTAGATTGTCCCCCAGTCCGACTGCTGCCGGCTCATTTAATCTGCCGCCGCTGGTATGCTTTAACCCTACATGAATTAACCCGTCTAAAAAAGTCCCGGTAGCAATGACTACGGCTTTGGCGCGTATCTCTTCTTTATCCGTAACTACGCCCGCAACCCGGCCATCCTCGACAATCAACCTTTTAGCCTGCGCTTCTTTAATTTCAAGATTATTAAGGCCTGTTGTCAGCTCGGTCATGTATCGATTATACTGATACATATCGATCTGCGCGCGCGATGACTGCACAGCCGCCCCTTTTGAGGCGTTTAAGATCCTAAACTGTATGCCGCAGGCGTCCGCAGCCTTTCCCATCTGGCCGCCTAAAGCGTCGATCTCTTTGACCAGCTGGCCTTTGCCTACCCCGCCGATAGCCGGATTACAGCTCATCGCTCCGATAGTATCTTTATTTAAGGTAAGCATGAGGACGGAGCAACCCATGCGGCTAGCCGCACAGGCAGCTTCAATCCCGGCATGCCCGGCTCCGATCACAATTATATCTTTCATTATTTTAGCGGCGTTTTCAAACTCGTGCTCAGGGTGTACCCCTATTGCGCAAGTTTGACCAAAAGCGGCATTATCTCGCGGCCGAGGATCTCACCGATGGAGCCGAGTTTCGCGGCTTTCTCGGAGAAACTCATCGAGCCGTCGGGCTTGATCGAACCCCCGGAGACTAAAATCGGCACAGGGTCGGCAGAGTGGGCTTTGATGGCGCAGACCGTAGAGTGGTCTGCGGTGACCGCGACAATCGTATTCTGGATGTCTAAGGCGGGGATAAGATTGGCGAAGAAATATTTATCGATTGCTTCAATAATGCTTTTCTTTAATTTATAATCTCCGTCATGCGCCGGCTCATCCGGGCCTTTGATATGGACGTAGATCGCGTCAAACTTCTTAATTGATTCCAGCGCTACCTTCGCCCAGACCGGATAATCCACATCCAAATGCCCGCTTGACTCCGGGATATCGATGACATCGATACCTATCAATAAGGCAATGCCTTTTTCTACCGGCATCTGCACGAAAGAGCCGAATCTTAAATTAAACAGGCTCTGCATGGGCGGGAATTTGGGAAGATGGTCGCCAGCGTCGCGCGAAAGAATCACGTTTCCGGGCATTTTGTTCTCTGCAAGGCGTTTTTTGTTTACAGCCGCATCATTCAAGACCTTGTTCGATTTTTTGGTAAACTCGTTCAGCAACTCAGCCGCGGCCCGAGCTTCAGGCGAATTCTCATATCCGGGCATGGGAACGGAAGTTGCTACAAAATTCTCAAACTTCTCTTTTGCCACTCCGAAGACGCCTTCGCGGTCATATGCCGGATCGGTATTAGTGATCCAGCCGGATAATTTGGAGCGTATCCCGCGGATGACTAAAATACCGCGGTGCCCGATGGTATTCTTAAACTCGAAGGTCCCTGCGGATAATGTCACTTTGGAATTTATTTCTTTAGCCAGGGCCGTCGCTTCTTCCGTAGTAAGATTTCTTCCTACGCGCCTGTCCTTTATGGTGACTCCGTCCTCGGCAACCGTGGCAAAATTAACACGGAAAGCCACATCACCGTCATTGACCTTTAAACCCTCGGCAAAAGACTCTAATGGCCCGCGTCCGGTATAATATTTATGCGCATCATACCCTAATAAACTGATGACCGCAATATCTGACTCGGGGGCTATGCCTTTGGCGACCGGATAAACCAAACCGGTCATTCCCTTTTGGGCCAAACGGTCCATATTCGGAGTGACCGCAGCCTCCAAAGGAGTCTTATCCCCTAAGTCTTTTATAGGCAGATCGCCTAAACCGTCTAAAACTACATAGATTATTTTTTTCATTTTAGCACTTGGAGAAACCGCAGGCGTGGCACTTCTGGCAGCCTTCTTCGTGGCGTAAAGCGCCTCCGCAGTCAGGGCAAACGCCTACGATATCCCCCTGGTCATCCAGGTCTTCGGCGGAAAGATGCACATCTTCGGAAGAATGCTTCATCGGTATAGCCTGGACTTCGGCCGCTAATTTTGCCGGGGCATTCACCAGCCTTCTCTCCACAACCCGGGCAATAGCGTCGGCGCAAGAGAATATTCTCTGGCCCTTCTCCCACGAAGGCGAGGGGCAGCGGATATTGCGCAGCTGTTCAATTATCGCTTTGACGTCGATTCCGGAGCGAAAACCCAGAGAGACCAAGCGGCCCACTGCCTCAAGCTGGGATGCCGCGCACCCGCCGGCCTTACCCATCTGGGTAAATAATTCAAATGGCCTTCCTTCTTCATCGACGTTTATAGTCACATACAGATTACCGCAGCCCGTAGCTACTTTTGTAGTCGTCCCGATGATCACTTCCGGGCGCGGGCGCGGGGCTATCTCTTTCTTCGACGGAAGAGCTGCCTCTTTCACTTCCTGCTTCTGTCCCGCAACAGGCTTACCCACATTCAAAACCTGCTCTTCGCGGCTCTTATCGCGGTAAATGGTAAGGCCCTTGCATCCTAATTCATAAGCTAAAATATAAGACTTTCTCACATCCTCGATACTCGCGTCATGCGGGAAATTAATGGTCTTGGAGGTTGCGTTGTGGACATATTTCTGGAACGCCGCCTGCATGCGCACGTGCCATTCGGGAGAAATATCATGAGAGGTGACAAAAACGCGTTTTACATCCGCGGGAATCCCTTCGACATTCTCGATCGAGGCGTTCTCCGCGATCTTTTCCATAAGTTCGCGGCTGTAGAATCCCTTAGCCTTAGCCACTTCTTCGAATAACGGCTCGACTTCCACTAATTTATCATTATCCATGACATTGCGGTAATACGAAATGGCGAATAACGGCTCGATACCTGAAGACGAGGGCCCGGCGATGATGCTGATGGTCCCGGTGGGCGCTATAGTAGTCAAGGTAGCGTTACGCATTTTAACCGGGGCATCCTTTTTATCGTAAATGCTCCCCTTGAATGCCGGGAAAGCCCCCTTAGCCTTACCTAATTCAATGGATTTCTTATTAGCCTCATTCATGATAAAGGACATCACCTTCTCCGCCAAAGCCACTGCCTCTTCGCTATTATAAGGTATACCTAAGCGGATCAGGAGGCTTGCCCAGCCCATAACACCTAAACCTATCTTGCGGGTCAATTTAGTCGCCTTCTCGATCTGCGGGAGCGGCGATTTGCTGACGTCAATCAGATTATCCAGAAAATGCACTGCCAGGCGGGTCACTTCTTTTAACTTATCCCAATCGATCTCGCAGCGGTTACCGACATGCTTGCACATGCGGTCTAAATTTATCGAGCCTAAATCGCAGCTTTCATAAGGAAGCAGGGGCTGTTCGCCGCAAGGATTAGTACTTTCGATCAAACCCAACTTAGGTGTAGGATTATACTGATTGATACGGTCGATAAAAATAACTCCCGGCTCTCCGTTTTTATGCGCCTGCTTGACGATCAGATCAAAGACCTCTTTGGCGCTTATGCGTTTAACGGGTTTATGCGTATGCGGGTCGATCAGATCATACTCCTCGCCCTTATTTAGTTTCTCCATGAAGACATCGGTGATCGCCACTGAAATATTAAAATTAGTTATCTGATTGTTGTTCTCTTTGCAGGTGGTGAATTCCATGATATCCGGATGGTCAACCCTTAATATGCCCATATTAGCACCCCGGCGCGTCCCGCCCTGCTTTACCGCTTCGGTGGCCGCGTCATAGACTTTCATAAATGAGATCGGGCCCGAGGCAATACCACCGGTGGTCTTGACCATGGCGTTTTTCGGACGCAGGCGCGAAAAATTAAATCCCGTGCCGCCGCCGCTTTTATGTATGAGGCTGGTGACTTTCAGAGTTTCAAAGATGGATTCCATGGAATCGTCAATAGGGAGGGTAAAACACGCGGAGAGCTGGCCTAAATCCTTACCCGCGTTCATCAGGCACGGAGAGTTCGGCATGAATTCGAGCTCCGTCATGATGCGATAGAACGCATTCTTAAGATTTTCGATCTCTGCGGGACTCTTTGAGAAAAGCTTATCCGCGCTGGCTATGGCAGTCGCTACTCTTAAGAATAATTCCTCGGGCGTCTCTATTACTTTGCCGGATTCATCCTTTACCAGATACCGGCGCTCTAAAACCTTTAAGGCATTCTCGGAAAGTTTCAAACCCATAGCAATTCCCTCCGCGTTGACTGAAATTTATAAAGACATTCGAACTATTTGACCCTGTTAAAGTATAGCTTAGTAATTATTATTGTCAAGAAGAAAATACAATATATGGTATCCTAATTAAGGATAGCCACAACTAATTGTATTATGAGCTAATCGGTTGACAAGACTCCCTGACCACTAATTCCGTAGGCAAGGTGATCTTTTTTGTCTTGGCTTTTTTGTCCGCCAGGAGGCGGCTTAATTCTTTTACGCTGTCTTCCGCCATCTTTATCAAGGGCTGCCTTACAGTAGTCAGCCCCACAGGCCCATAAAGCCCCGACGGATTATCGTCAAAACCCACTATGGATATATCCTGCGGGATCTTCTTGCCGAATTCACTGGCCACATTCATCACCTCCAGGGCCATAGAGTCAGATCCCACAAAAACAGCGGTAGGCGCCTCTGCTAACTTAAACATTTTTTCCGCGGCCCCGCGCGCGGCCCCGCGCGAATAATCCGTATTTAAAATATACTCTTTCTGAACGGGGATATTGTGGTTCTTGAGCGCTTTTTTATAACCCTCAAGCCTTTGCGCCGCCGCCTGCGTGATTATATCTCCGGTGATATGCGCAATCTTCTTATGGCCCAAGGAAACCAAATAATTTACCGCCGACTCCGCCCCTCCCACATTATCAACCGCGATGCAACTCACATCCAGGTCATCAACGTAATTATTGATGACGACCGAAGGGATCCCCTGGCTGAGCGCTTCTTCCAATTGCGGGCGGTTAGAGATAATATCGGCGAAGATTATCCCTCCCGCGCCTCTTATGTTTAACGGCGATCGGGAATCGGTAAGATGCAATAACAGATCAAGTTTCATCACCGCGCAGAGTGTCCCGATACCCCGGATCAGTTCCAGCGCGTAAAATGAATAAAATACGCCCTCATAGCGCGGTATGACCAAAGCGATGACATTGCTTTTACCCGTAGCCAAGCGCTGGGCAAATATAGACGGAGTGAATTTCAATTGCTTGATGGCATCCATCACCATCACTTTATTTTTTTCTTTAACGCTGGGGAATTTATTGATTACGCGCGAAACCGTGGTAATGGAGACACCGGCGAGGCGGGCGACATCTTCAATAGAGACATTCTTGGAGGGGGTTTTTCTGACGCGAGTCATAATAATATGAAGACGCTGCTAAAACTTTATCTGACAGTATCGCCTATTTTTATAGACGTGGATTCGCTTTTAATATCGCAGGCCGAGATCGTCTTTCTCACCTGGATGACCTCAACCGCGCCTATCGGCTTTTCATCGCGGTAGATGCGGAAAGTATTTCCCACCTTGGCTCCTGATTCTTCGCCCAGGTCGACGACGACAAAATTGTTATCCCGGTTTATCGCCAGGACTTTACCCTTGATGCTCGCCTCTGTCGAAGCCATCCCCTTGCTGGAACTCATATCCTGAGAAGGCCTCACCACTATCGCCGGCAATTCCACCGCGCTAGGCACTGCGTCGGCTTCACCGGGTTTATTCTGGCGTATGGCATCAAGCTTATTCTTTAATTCGCCTATCTGGCCGGATTTACCGGAGAGCATAGTCTCCATCTCGTTGACGCGCCGCTCGAAACTCGACTTTTCTTCCTGCAGATCCTGGATTCTTCTCTCCAGCGCTATCTTCTTGTCGTTTAAGCTCTTGATCTGACGCGTGAGGACCTGGTTTTCTTTCTTAAGCGCGTTAAAACTGTCCGAGATCTGACTCTTGTCATTCTTCTCCCGCACCAGCTCGCCGGCGATGCTATCGGATAATTTCTGGTTGTAATCTAACTGACGCTTAAGGTCATCGCGTTCGCTGACCAGGCTTCTTATATCAATCTCCAAAGAAGATTTCTGCCGCTGGAGCTCTTCGTTATTGATCTGAATATTCCTTAACTGGTTGCGGATCTCGCCTAACTGCATCTCCAGGTCGGTCTTGGCCTTTAAAATACTTCCCCAGTAAGCGTCGGTCTCTTGAGGCGCAGCGGCCTGGGGCATCGGGATATTGTTCCTTGTCTGCAATTTCTCCGCGAGGCTATCCCTCTCTCCCTTGGCCTGATTATACCTGTTCTCCATATCCGCCCTCTCCCGCATGGCCGCCTGCAGGTCGTTATTCAGCGAGCCGATCTTTAATTCAAAATCGCGGGACTGCGACTGGAGTTTTTCTATCTTGCTGCTTAGCGAAGTATTCTCCGCTTTCAGGTCATCGCGCTGGCGCATTACTTCGCGCTTGGAATTCAGGGTAGATACGAAAAGAAAAAAACAGACTACCGATATCCCCGCAAGTCCGATCAATATAAACTTTGTTTTCTGCTCCATTACCCCTCCTTTACCATAATTGAGCAAACATTTTTTGCATCACCAGGCTTGCAGCTCCGAGCGCAACGGAATTTTCCCTTAACTGCGAATAGACTATCTTTAAATTATCCGCCGCTTCCCGGAAGGCCCACTCTTTCACGGTAGAACTTACTTTATTAAGAAAATCTTCCCCGGCCTCTTCAAAACCTCCGCCGATGACGACTACTTCCGGGTTAAGGACATTGACTAAATACGCTACTTTTATCCCCAGCCTCTTGGCCGCGAGGTCCAGCGCAGCCTGGGCGATAGGGTCTTTGGCTTTGCCCGCGATAAAAACGCTCTTCAGGTCCACGTTCTCGATATTGCTGGCAGTAAGCTTAAAGAATTTTGCCGCGCCTTCTTTGTCTTTATTGAACCTCGCCTTTACGTCATCGACGATACCGAGGTCGACTTCCCAGCGCTTGATGAAGCAGGAGTTTCCCATCTCGCAATTAAAACTATCCTGCTCTTTAAAATTATATACCGATATTTCTCCGGCGTAACCCTGCGAACC
>Ga0172375_10007904_pt1 | contig 14451 bp, 14 predicted proteins | sample LakKiv1m_FD_114537 | JGI IMG/M metagenome (GOLD analysis project Ga0172375, IMG submission 114537) | Freshwater microbial communities from Kabuno Bay, South-Kivu, Congo - kab_092012_11.1m | ecosystem: Environmental > Aquatic > Freshwater > Lake | place: Democratic Republic of the Congo... | reverse complement strand
CTATTAGGTTCTTTATATAAAACTTTCACCATTTAGACGACTTTTATTTTTGCGATCTAAAATATCACGCTTTTTCCTCTCGATATATTTTTCACTACACAAAAACATCTTTTACAATATAACATATGTTTAACCATCACTTCATCTTAAAATTTAGGTTTCTCTATTAAGAAACTAGTTTCTTAATGAAGAAACTTTTTCCGGAAGGTTTCTTAATCAAGAAACCTGAAAGTTTCTCCATACACAAACTTTTTTCCCCTTTTTTCCTGTTTATTTTCATCGCCAATATATTTTAATCATTAATTATGCGATTGTCAAGCCCCAGCGAAACCACCTCGCGATAGGGCAATTCCCAATATCCACCCTCTTTATTCCAACGCCCGCCGGCCGACTTAACCAAACGCCCCAACCCAATTTCTCCGTATTCAATCCTCAAATGCACCGTCTTATTATAGGAAATCTTCTTGTTTTTCCTGCGCCAGGGCTTTTCCTCAATTAAAATCTCCGCCGTTTTCAGCATAATCTGCTTCTGCTCATCATATATATAACGAACACTCAGCAACCGGTCACCATACTGCTCAACCAATCGCTTGGTTCCCTTCTGACCTGGCTTAAGTTTCCTGTTAAGCACTCTGTCCTAAAGATTATCGGCCGGGCTCTTAATCCCGGCTTTGCGCTTGCTCATCACGTGCGTATAAATCATCGTCGTTTCCACATTCGTATGTCCCAGCAGTTCCTGAACTGTCCGGATATTCGTTCCGTCTTCTAAAAGATGCGTCGCAAACGAATGCCGGAACGTGTGGCATCCACCCGGCTTGCGAATTCCGGCTTTTCCTATGGCGGATTTGACGGCCCTCTGTAAAGCCATATCTGAAATATGATGCCTTTGCACTACGCCGGTGCGCGGATCGGGCGCCAACTCTTCGGCCGGGAATAAATAATGCCAACCGATCTCTTTCCCGGCATTAGGATACTTTCTTTCCAAAGCATAAGGCAGGTACACTGAATCATAACCTTCCCGAATATCCTGCTGATGGATTTTTACAACCGCTTCAATGTGTTTCCCTAATGCTTCAACTACTGCCTCAGGTAAAATCGTCACCCGGTCCTTTTCACCCTTACCACCCCGCACCGTTATCGTCCGGTTCTCAAAATCCACATCCTTAATTCTTAATCTCAGACACTCCGTCAGGCGCAATCCTGCCCCGTAAAGCAGCATTGCCATCAGTTTGTACGTGCCCGTCATTGCATTCAAAATACGCCCAACCTCACAGCGCGTAAAAACCACCGGCAAACGTTTCGGCCGTTTCGCCCAGACCACTTCACTGAACTCACCTAATTCCGCCTTAATCACATTACGATACAAAAACACCAGCGCGCACAAAGCCTGGTTCTGAGTCGCTGCCGCCACGTTCCTGTTCACTGCCAGATGATTCAGAAACTGCCTGATCTCCGGCTCACCCATCTCGGCCGGATGGCGTTTATTATGAAAAATAATAAAACGCTTCACCCATTGCGCATAGGCTTGTTCCGTTCGGTAGCTGTAATGTCTGATACGCAGCTCTCCTCGCAGCTGGTCCAGCAGTCTGGGCTTAGATTTTGGCTCTTCTTCCATCATTTAAAACCTTTTAAACCTTTTTCCGGGCTCCGCTCGGGAACGGCCCAACTCAGGTGATTCCGCTCCAGAGCGAAGCCCTGGAGCGAGATTAGAAAAACATTTCGCTTACTCTTTTCCAATGCACAGCCCCGTCAGCTACAGGCTACCGAGGACAAATCGAAATATTTTAATCCCGGGAAACAATCCGGATCAGTAAAAAAGAAATCTATCTGAACTATTTAAAATTCCTTCCTGAATCGTAACATCCATTTGAACAGAATCTAATCACCAAATTAAATGGTTGCAAGAGGTTTTTTCGGGGAAAAACCGTTAATTAACAATCCAGTTGGTTTGGTACCCCCAACAGGACTCGAACCTGTGCTCCCGGCTCCGGAGGCCGGTGCTCTATCCATCTGAGCTATGGGGGCATTAAAAAGCACCTAAACTTACATTCAACATTTCTAAATCTCAACAATATTTCTCAGATAAATGGCTATGAATTAATTAATTTCTTTCCTAATTTCGACCGTTTTTAGATTTATTGGAATAAAGGAGTATTTTAAATGCGAAAAATTCTACCCATCTTGTTAGCCGGCTTGTTTATCGTTTCGTGTGGGAAACATGAAAATAGCGTGAAATTAGACAAAGAATCTTCCCTCTATCAGTTAGCCCAGGAATTATCTCAAAAGGTTCCAATGCTCGATCCTGAGAAGAACGCCGCCATCATCACCACCAAAAAATTCGACATTACCGTCGGTGACGTTTTCTCGACCTTTCAGCTGATGTATGGTGAAGGCGTCCAACAGTTGAAAAACATCGACGCCGTTCAACTGACCGAAATATTCAAAGACAATGCCTCCGCTCTTGCCGAGAAAAAACTAATGCTCGTCGCCGCTAAAAAAGCCAAAATAGAAGTTGCCGAGACTGAAATCGACAGCATCCTAGAATTGCAATATGCGCAGGTCGGCGGTAAAGAAATATTCCTCAATTATCTGAGCAATGCCAACATCAATTTCAAAGCTTTACGAGATGACATTCGGGATAACCTGGCAATCAATCATTTCATAGAAAACACCCTCAAGGACTCTGTCAATGTTACCGAAGATGATATTCAGAAATATTACACTGATGTCGAGAAAACCGCGACGGTCCGGCATATTCTGATGCTGACTCAGGGTAAATCACCCGAAGAAAAGGTCGCAATCCAGGCCAAAATGCAGGAAGTATTAGACAAAGCCCGCAAAGGTGAAAATTTCGAAGCACTGGCCAAGAAATATTCCGAAGACCCCGGCTCCAAAGACAACGGCGGCCTTTATAAAGATTTCGGACGCGGTGATATGGTCAAAGCTTTCGAAGATGCGTCCTTCAATCTGCCAATCGGCAGCATCAGCGATCTCGTCGAAACTCCCTACGGTTATCATATCATTAAAGTTATTGACCGGAAGAAAGAAGCCCGTCCGTTAGATACCGTTCGGGCCGAAATCGAAATGCAGATTCAATCTTCCCGGCAAAATGATCTGCTGACTAAACTATTGGATAAATTAAAAGCCGATAACGAGTATAAAGTCGTCATTCCCTGATGATTTTTCCGGAATGTTTAAAGGGCTGAGCAATCGGCCCTTTTTCATTTCAGGTTCGGAATCAGACAAAGAAAAACTAACGGCTCGTTTCCGGTATTGAGAAACTGATGCTCTTCATTCGGCAATACCAGAACCGCATGGTCAGGTCCGATCGGGATTTCACCACTTTGACTCCAGGCGGTTCCTTCTCCGGACAGAACATAAATTTCATGTTCGTAGTTATGCCTGTGCCGCATCGTAAAGCCGCCCGGAGCAACCTCGAACCGGCGCATCGTAAAAATTGGCGCGCCTTCCGCCGGCGAAAGCAGAATCCGGCGACTGACCTGATGCGCACCCGGCTCGCTAACCGGTTCGGCCGGAACGTCATGAACATTTCTGATAATCATCTTTTTCCTCCTCAATAATTGCTAAGATATTTTCAATAATCGTATCGCAGATAAACCAGCCGCGCGGCGTCAGCGTCAGACTGCCGCTCCGTAAAGTAATCAATGATTCGGTCTTAGGACCGAATTTTTGTAATAATTTCACGAAAATCCGGCGGAATTCGATTCCGGTCAATCTTTCAAAGCCGGCGACATCCAGTCCGGCCTTCATTCGCAGTCCCAGAAACAGCATTTCGGTTATCCGGTCGGAACGGGTTAATCGTTCTCGTTCTGCCACCGGCAGACGATCGTTTTGCAAGGCTTTGAGGTAATCATCGACCGCGCGTTCATTCCACCAGCGCCATTCGCCATTGAAAGAATGCGCCGCCGGCCCGCATCCGAGATACGTTCCGCCTTTCCAGTAAACCGAATTGTGTTTGGCCTCAAATCCCGGCCTGGCCCAATTGGAAATCTCGTAATGTTCATATCCGGCCTGCTTTAGAATATCATGTGCCATTGCATACATTTGCCATTCCTGTTCATCAGAGATCGATTGAACTTTTCCGTTCATTCTCGCCTGATATAATGGCGTACCGGCCTCATAACTCAAACAATACAGCGAAAGGTGCTTAGCGCCAGTTTGAACAGCTTTTACGAGCGTTCTTTGCCAGGAGTCAGGCGTTTGTCCCGGAATTCCATAGATAAAATCCAGACTGACATTGGAAAATCCATTCCGTTTCAATTGCGCCAGCGTTTCATCGATTTCAATGGTAGAGTGAATCCGTCCCAGAGTCAGTAATTCGCCTGCATCATACGACTGGCATCCCAAACTGATACGGTTGACGCCTTCGGCTTTAAGAGTTGCCGGAAAGTCAGTTGTAATCGCGCCCGGATTAATTTCAACGGTTATTTCTTCGATTTGGTCTGTATTAAACTGCGCCCGGATGGCTTGCATGACTTTCCGGAAATTTTCCTCGCCGATCAGGTTGGGCGTCCCGCCGCCGAAGTAAAGGGTTCTTACATCCATAGTTTGCCTTTGCCCGGCGCCGAGCAATTCGATCTCTTTCACCAGAGCAGTGGTATAGGCCGGGATCCGTTCCAATTGCCAATCTTCAGAAGCGAAATCGCAGTAGGCGCATTTGCGCCGGCAAAACGGAAAATGAATGTAGAGACTGACCTTTCCCAATTCGTCAGGTGAATTCAACTGTGTCTTCCCGGCCAATGCAATCATGCCTTAATATAAACTCTACCGGGAAATAAACTAAAAGGTGACTCTTTACAAGGATGATTAAAATAAGGGAAGAATTTATTGTTTGTTGATGAATTGAATCGCGTGTGAATAAAATATTTTCCGATTCTATTATATTTTTTCACCTGCTTTGGAAAGCAATATTTCAACCGGTTCGATAGTCATCAGGCAACCCTTGGGCATCTTCACGAGGTTCGGTTTGATTTTATCATAAAAAGCGCCAATCACATCGGTTCTGTCGACAATCTCAATCACAACCGGAAGTTTCTCGGTCAATTCCCAGAATCGCGACGAACTGATGTGTTTACTACTCGCTCCGTATCCCATTATTCCACGATAAACCGTCACTCCGGCAAGATTATTCTCTTTGGCTAAATGGACAACGTGTTCATATAACAATTCCGTACCTATCTTATCCGTTGTACTGGCATAAATTTTCAAAATGCTATAATTATTTGTATTCATATTCACAGTAAATTGGTTGAAACATAACCCAGATAGACGGCGGTAAAACCTAAAACGACACTGAGTACGGTGTATAAAAGCATCGCCATAAATTGTCCGCTATGAATTAACATTAAATTCTCGCTGGTAAAGGATGAAAATGTCGTAAAGCCGCCGCAGACTCCAACCATCAGCAACATTCTCATCTCGAACGACAGGATCACGCTTTTTTCCGAAACGCCGGTTAAAAAACCAATCATGTAACTGCCCAGAATATTAACACAGAGCGTCCCTATCGGAATTGACAAAAAATTGATTTGAACATTAAGTTTCGACAGAAAATATCTCGCAATGCTACCAATGAATCCACCGGTTCCGATCAGTAAAACATTCTTAAACATTAAAATCTTTTTCTGTTAGGATTGCAACAGATCAGGCGACGATACGCCCGATCCGCCACCAGCGGATTTTTTTCGTGATCTGATAAAGCGGGCGCTCCTTGTCCCAGGACATGTAGGTAATCAGTCCCTGACCCATAACATTATCGAACGGCACAAAACCCCAGTAGCGGCTGTCCCAGCTGTTGTCGCGGTTATCGCCCATCATGAAGTAATGATCCTGTTCGGCAATGTAATAATCGACGGCTTTACCATCGATATACATCTGGCCGTTCGAGACGCGGAAAATATGTTTTTTCAGTTCGACGACATTCTTGATGATACCGGTTTGAATCTGGCCAAGACGCAGTGTATCGCCCTGAGCGGGGACATACACCGGCCCGTAATTGTCCTTATTGCCATTGCCGTCCGGGAATGTTTCGGGATCGTTCCAGGCGTCCGGATAGGTATACGGCGAGATAAATTGGGAGTGTTTGGGATTCGGAAAGGTTTTACCGTCGATATACAGGACTTTATTGTGAATCTCGACAGTCTGACCGGGGCCGGCAACACAGCGTTTGACATAATTCAAGGATGGATCGACCGGATATTTGAATATCACAACCTCACCCTGCTTCGGTTTCTTGAAGGACGGCAGGCGAAAATACGGAATATGAAAACCAATTTTTGTCCAAGGGATACCAATCCAGTCCGGGGTACGCGCCCCGTAGACAAATTTCTTCCCAAGAATAAAATCACCAATCAGGATCGTGCTCTCCATCGAACCGGTCGGAATCTGATAGGCTTCGATGATGGTCGCTTTCAGCCCTAATGCAATTAAAAGGACAATACCCCAGGATTTTACTTCCTGCCAAAATTTGCTGTCGTTCGTATTCTTTTCTTTCATATTCTCTTTCAATATTTCAATGGCATGAATTTACAATCTTTAACCCGGACTGACAAAGAAAGTTCATAGTTTAGTAGTTTCGGGTTACGAGTTGTCAAAAGTCAATGGCCGCTGGTGCGGCTTCATTCGTAGTCATTTTTTTGTCAACCTATTTCGGGATATAACATGCCCGCGTGTCCGGCGCGGAAAGCAGTCAGCGTTTATTCTTATAAAAATCCGGCTTGCCGCAGGTATCCTTGATATTGGTCGAAACGAGTTTAATTTTATCTGAAACCGTCAGAGACTCACCTTTCATATTACTATGTTCTTTACAAAGCGGAACGACGTACCAGCTTTTATCATAGATGTTATCGACCTGCACCAGCGCGCCGACTTCCGGTTCATTATAACAATTATTCGCCGGACAATAGGCTGACAGAGTCTGCCCGCTGCAGTAAACCCAGTGCTGCAGCCAGCTGCCACATTCACAGATTGGGAGTTTCGTCCCGTTAATATTCCTGATCTTCACGTTTATTCCTCCATGCTATTATTTTTTAGATAAAGCATACCTGTCCGAATATATCGAATGTCCCGGCGGTTGTCAAGGTTTTTTCAGGCGCCGGATGCCGGAAATTCGCCAGCGTCGGCATCAGTCCGACCGATTCCGGACGCTCAATTTGAAATTTGAATTCTAAAATGTCGTATTAATGCGCCATAGAGCAGAGCCTTGTAGCGAGATTGTAAATTATTTCATTTGTTTCCTCAATTTTCCCGAATTCCTAACTTTAATGCAGGATTTAAAGAGTCTCGGTGAAGTTTTTCCGACTGGTATTCTTCCCGAATAATTTGAAATCCGATATTTGAAATACACCGTGAATCAGGCCTCCTCCGACACAATCTCCAATTTGAAAAATAATTCTGGCATGTTTAGCGATTGTTTCCGAATTTCAGGCGGTGAAATCAAGATCATTATTAAACCGGCTTACTCCATATAAAAAATTAATGAGGTAAAAAATGAAAAAAGTGCTTATCTTCAGTCTGTTAGTTATGTTTGTATTAACCGTAATGGAATCGGCTGTTTCCCAGACCCGCGACCGGGCACTGGTTCCCGCTCAGTATACCTGGGATCTAACGCCGGTTTATCCGTCGGACGAAGCCTATCAAAAGGCCAAGGAAGCGGTCGTGAAGAAATTCGACCAGATCGTAGTATATAAAGGCAAACTCGGCCAGTCCGCCGACCAGCTGTACGCCTGCCTGAACTTGGACAGTGAAATCGGTAAGGAAGTCTCAAGGCTTGGTTCCTATGTCAGTTTCAAGGCCGATTTGGACACACGCGATACCAAATACCTTGGTATGCGTCAGGAACTCTCGCAGCTGATTACCGATTACAATACCAAGGCAGCTTTCGTTCAACCGGAAATTCTCGAAATCGATCCGGCCAAACTGAAGAAATTCATCGCCTCCAAAAAGGAACTGAAAGTCTTCGAGTTCTACATCAAGGACCTGATCCGCAGTAAGCAACATTTGCTTTCCGAGAAAGAGGAAAAAATTATCGCCGAGACCGGGCTTTTCGCAGGGGCGCCATCCACGATCTATGGCCTATTCAGCAACGCCGAATTCCCGTTCCCGGAAGTCAAGTTCAGCGACGGCTCGACCGCTAAACTCGATCTGGCAACTTTCTCGAAATTACGCTCTCTGCCGGTGCGCGCCGACCGGGAATTAGTGTTCGAGACTTTCTTCGGCAAGATGTATGATTTCCGCCGGACATTCGGCGCCACGATGGATGCCAATGTCAAACGGCACCTGTTCACCGCCCACGTGCGCGGTTACAAGGGCTGTCTGGAAGCTTCATTAGATGCCAACAACATCCCGACCGACGTTTACACGGCTTTAATCAATAACGTCAATGACAATCTGCCGACTTTCTACCGCTACCTGAAAATCAAACAGCAGATGCTGGGCGTCGATACATTAAAATATTCCGATCTCTACACTCCGGTCGTCAAAGACCTGGATATCAATTACCCGGTCGAGACCGCTCAAGCGATGGTACTGAGCGCCTTAAAACCGCTCGGCGCGGACTATACCGCCGTCATCCAGAGAGCCTTCAACGAACGCTGGATCGACGTCTATCCCACACCCGCCAAACGCAGTGGCGCTTATTCTAACGGCTCGGTTTATGACGTTCATCCCTATATTCTGCTGAATTACAATGAAAAATACGACGACGTTTCAACCATGGCGCACGAACTCGGTCACACGATGCACAGTTACCTTTCCAATAAAGCCCAGCCCTATCCGCTCTCCAATTATTCGATCTTTGTGGCGGAAGTGGCCTCGACTTTCAATGAAATCCTGCTCTTTCACGATAATGTTAATAAAATCACCGACCCGAATCAGCGCCTGACTCTGCTCATGAATTATCTGGACGGTATCAAGGGTACGATTTTCCGCCAAACCCAATTCGCCGAATTCGAACTGCGTATGCACGAAATGGCCGAACGCGGCGAGCAGTTGACCGGCGACTCGCTGACGGAACTTTATAAGCAGATCGTGCGGGCTTATTATGGCCATGACAAAGGCGTCTGCATAGTGGATGACGTTATCAATATCGAATGGGCCTACATCCCGCACTTCTATTACAATTTCTACGTTTATCAATATGCAACCTCCTTCACAGCCGCCACGGCTTTAGCCAAAAAAGTCCTGGAAGGCGACAAAACCGCCCAGGCCAGTCACCTGAAATTCCTCTCTTCGGGCGGCTCCGATTACCCGATCAACCTGCTGAAAACCGCCGGCGTGGATATGACGACGGCCGATCCGTTCAACCTGACCATGAAGGAAATGAATTGGGTTATGGATGAAATCGAAAAGGTGCTGGCCAGTCAGAAGAAGTAATCCATACAATTATAAGAAACATTGGACAAGAGAAGATGGTCAAACAGTTCTAATACCATGTTCCAATAAGTCATAAACGGATGTCTTCCAGACAAGAAGATATGAGTATACGAATACATAGCAGGGGCGAGAAAGAATCTTATGGCGGCCAATAGAACAAAGTTCAAGCCGCGAGACCTGATGTAACGGGCTATTGAAATCATGCGCCAGTCTGTCTCTGAACCTCGAACTGATGGTAAAGTCGATCCGAAAGTTGGCGCAGTGTTATACAAGCCTAATGGAACGATCGAAACTGCCTGTCGAGGAGAACTCCGATATGGCGATCATGCCGAGTTTACTCTTCTCGAACGGAAGAACCGCGGTAACAAACTGGACGGTTCGATTCTGTTCGCAACTCTGGAACCCTGCGCGAAAGGCGCACGGAATTTTCCGAAAATGTCTTGCGCAGAACGCATTTTCCTGGCCCGAATTAAAGAAGTTTGGGTTGGAATTCAGGACCCCGACCCGACCGTCGCACGTAAAGGTATCGGGTATCTGATACGCCAGGGAGTAACTGTTCACATGTTTGACCGTGATCTCCAAGAGGTAATCGAAAAAGAAAACGAAGAGTTCCTTAAACAGGCGACGGAAAGGGCTTCCCAGATTATAGAGGAACCAAGAAAAATCACTCTTTCTCCATTGGAAAATAGTCTGCAAACGATCGAAATTAAGGACTTTTCCGGTGAAGCTCTGGAAAAGTACCGCCAGAAAGCGATGATCCCGGATAGTGTCGGTACTGATGCATTTAATAGACGTCTTCTCAGGCAAGGTCTTCTGAAGCAAGAAGATGGTGTTCTTGTTCCAACGGGATTCGGATTCCTCTTGTTTGGTAAAGAACCACGTAGCGTTATGCAGCAAGCAGGTTTGTTAGGTCTTATCCATTACCCAAGTGATCAAACGGAACGCCGCGAGTTCGACGAGCCAGCAGTAATGATTCCCGACCAAGTTGAGAAATGGCTCATGGATAAACTTCCCAATGTATTTGAACGAGACCAAGCGCACCGGCAGGAACGACCGGCTCTACCATTCGAAATGGTGCGCGAGGCTGTAGCTAATGCCCTCATACATCGTGATTACAGTATCGATGGTGCTAAGTGTCAAATTGAAGTTACAGTGGACACTATCGTGATTCGAAGCCCCGGTAAACCGCCATCACCGATCACATTGAAACAACTCCAAGACTTCAGCGCTCCTATGCTAAGCCGAAACCCAGAACTACATTTCGTATTCGCACGGATGGGCATGGCAGAAGAGCAAGGCCTCGGTCTGGCCTCGCTTCGCGATAAAGCAATGGCGCTCGGTCTACCCCGGCCACAGTACACTTGGGACGAGCCTTATCTGGTTCTCACATTATATCGTTCAGCGGAGAGTGCAACAAAGGCTCTTGGCGAAAATGCTCTCAAAGCCCTGAGCAAGTCTGAACGGATGGGCTGGCAATGGCTTACCACCCAAGGCAAGGTAAAATCTGGTGAATATGCCAAAGCTATAGGCGTCGAAACCAGGACGGCGCGGCGCCACTTGGTGCATTTTGAAGAGCTTGGATTGGTTAAAAAGACCGGCTCCGGTCCTTCCCAGAAGTATGAGATAAATTAGTACAGAGCCAGACATTTACCCGGACACAATGTCAGAATAGACACCCTGTTACCGAGTTGAATATTCTAAGCGGACATTTAACCGGACACAATGTCCGCTTAAATGCTAAAAATGAACTCAACGGCAATTCTTAAATCTCCGGAAAATGCTCATGGTAATTGAAGACACAAACACGGTGGGCAGACCACAGAAGGAATTTGCTATATCGACAAAATTTAGCAAACGATGTAAAAACAGCGTAGAAAAAGGCTATCGTTATTAAAAAACCCCCGACTTTGCGGGGGTTTTCTTTTATCAATAAGAATTTCCAGTCAGTTTCGTATTAGCGTTTATTAACGACGACTTCCTTGATATAGGTGTATTTTTTTGCACCGGCCCGAGTGGCATCCCAGACCGTGACAGTCACTTTATACTTCCCGGCCATGGCAAAGGTGTGCTTGACGAATTTGCCGGAAGCCGTGCCGCCATCGCCGAAATCCCATTGGAAGTTGAGCAGACCGACATAACCAGTCGTATTGGCGATGAAAAACACTTCGTCGCGGGCACCACCGGCATAGACATTATCCGGACGGTTTTCAATAGCGACTACCGGCACCGAATTGACTTTGACCGGAACAACCAGGACCTTCGGCTGCCCGTTGCCGATTTCCTGGTAAAATACGGATAATTGTGCTGTGTACTGACCGGGCTGTTTATATTGATACTTCACCGAATTCTGATCGAATTTCGTGCCGTCGCCCGTGTTCCACTGCAATTTCACCGGTGTCTTGAACGGATTATTGATTACCGGTGTAATGCTGACGGTTTCGCCAAAATCGACGGTTACCGCTTCGGGAATCGTGATAATTGGCATGTCGTAGATCGTGATCTGCTGGGCCAGGCTGACGCGTTCGCCGATTTTGACCTGAGCCTGAAAAACACCCGATTTCGTAAAAGTTTTTTTGATATTCAGGCCGCTGAGAGTTTCGCCATCGCTGAAGACCCAGACCGGATTGGTATTTGTCGCGGCAATACTTTTTTCAATAACCGGATTGAATGACACCGGTTCATTCACGAATGCGACTGCGGGGGCTTCAATGCGGATCAGGGGTTGATCGAGCACGACGACTTTCAGGGTATCATAACTGTAATTACAAACTGTGTGGCTGTTGTCTTCGACGTTCAGGATCGCGCTGTAAGTTCCGGCGGCTTTGTACTGATGCTGGACGGTGATGCCTTTATCTTTGCCGCCGTCGCCGAATGTCCATTGGTAATTTTTCAGCAGACCGTCGCTGTCGCGGCTCTTATCTCCGCTGAAATTCAGCAGCGTTCCGGCGAAAGTCTGATAGGTTGCCGGCGCCACCGGATGTTCATCGGCGGTGTAAACTTCGATGGCAGCCAGCGGCTGGGCATTGATCGTAACATTATCCTCGGCTTCGGCGGCGTTGCAGCCTTTGTTCGAGTCGGTACGGACTTTCAGACCGATTTTATAGACGCCGGGTTTAGCATATTTATGACTGGCGATCTGGCCTTTCCCGGTGGTGCCGTCGCCAAAAGTCCAGGCATATTCGATGATTTTATCGGTCTCGGCCAAGGACTGGCTGGCGTCGAACTTCAGGTCTTCGCCGGGACAGCCTTCGTTATTGACCGTAAATGAAGCGGTCGGCGCGGAAATCACCCGAATCATGACGGTTGCTTCGGAAGAGCTTTCGCAATCGCCAATGTCCGGTACGGTGATTGTCAGGCAGACATTATAGACGCCGGGCTTGGCGTAAGCGTGAGTCGGACTAATGCCGCCGCCCTTTTCGCCATCGCCGTAATCCCAATCGAAGCTCTTGATCGTACGTCCGCCGCCAGTCGATTTGCTGGCGTCGAACTGGACAATCGTATTGGCGCAGACTTCCTGATCGATTCCGGCATCGGCAATGGGAGCATCGATGACATGGATTAATTTTTCGGCCAGTGCGGTATTGCAGGGCAGATTACTGTCGTCAATAACCCGCAAGGTCACGATAAAATTGCCGCCTTTCTTGTAGGCGTGAATCTGGTTAATGCCTTCGGCCGTGCCGCCGTCGCCGAAATCCCAGAGGTAACGTAAAAGCCCTTTTTCATTATCCCAGGATTGCGCGGCGTTGAGCAACAGCGGCTCACCGGCGCAAATCGTATCGCGGTTGGCCTCGATATAGGCGTGCGGCGCGGAATTGACATGCACTTTGATAATCGTCTGGCGAATCGAATTTGACAAACCCTGGTTATCGTTGACCCGCAGGGTGACCGGGTAAATTCCCGGCACGGCATAAATGTGGCTGACTTTAGCGCCGCCGCCGGTCGCTCCGTCCCCGAAATCCCAGAAGTAGCCCAGTACATCGCCGTCGGCATCGGTGCTGTTGGAAGCGTCCAAAGCCACCTGCTGAGAACAGGTTATGATATCATTGCCCGCATTCGGTTCGGGAGCATAATTCACCGCGATCAGCTGTGAGGTTGAAATAGTGTTGTTGGTCGTGGCGGTATTATCGCGCACGGTTAATTTTAAAGTATAACGCCCGGGATTCTCGTAAACGTGTTTGACCTTTAAACCAGTCGCCGGCTTGGTACCATCCCCGAAATCCCATTCGCTGAAAACGATCCGGCCGTCGGCATCGGTCGAGAGCGAACCGTCGCAATTCACGGTCTGCAAGGGTGCCACGCGCGAAATCGGCGCAATTACCGGCACCGGAGCAGCATTGACGAAAACCGTCGTGTAATGAATGTCCTCGGCGCCGTCATTATCCTTCACGGTCAGCGCAACCTGGTAAAGACCGGTCTTTTTGTAAGTATATTCGACGGTCTTGCCTTCTAAGAAAATTCCGTCTTCGACCTCCCATTTATATATCGCAATGCGGCCGTCCGGATCGCGCGTAAAGCCGCCGTTGAATTTGACTTTTTCGTTGACGGCCACGATCTGGTCGCGCCCGGCGTCGGCCACCGGCGCATAATTGACGTTGATCTCGACCGTATTCGATTGGCGGGCGCTGAGCGTCCCGGACTTATCGGTCACGTAGAGAGTAACGTTATATTTACCGGGATAAGCATAGACATGAGTAGTTTTAATTCCGTTGCCATTGGCGCCATCGCCATAATCCCAGGTGTAATCGATGATCGGATCGTCGCTATCGGTTGATTGGCTGCCATTGAATTCAACAATACTGTTGTTGACCATGCGGCTACCGCCGGCGTCGGCGATCGGCGGATCGTTAACGCGGATTTTAGCGGTTATCTCGGCGCTGTTATTGAGAGTCGTGGTATTGTCGATGACCTTCAGATTAACCGTAAAGGTGCCAGGTCTGGCGTATTTATGGTCGATGCGCCCGCCTTCGACGCGCGTGCCATCGCCCATATCCCAGATGTAGCGTGTAATCGTACCGTCATGGTCGACCGAACCGGTGCCGTCGAAATCGACTTTCTCCT
>Ga0172375_10007902_pt1 | contig 14455 bp, 12 predicted proteins | sample LakKiv1m_FD_114537 | JGI IMG/M metagenome (GOLD analysis project Ga0172375, IMG submission 114537) | Freshwater microbial communities from Kabuno Bay, South-Kivu, Congo - kab_092012_11.1m | ecosystem: Environmental > Aquatic > Freshwater > Lake | place: Democratic Republic of the Congo... | reverse complement strand
CTTAGAGGGATAAAGTCTAAGCGTGAGGCAAAATACCTGTTGGAAAAATTAGTTAAAACAGTTAAATCTTCGCATTCTCCTTTCACAAAGATAGTTGCAGCCGGATACGCGGATTATAAAAAGATAGGGAGCATTTGTCCGCTAGATATCCCTGAGATAGCTTTGGAATCAGGGGTAAAAGTAGTGATGATAGATACTTTTATCAAGAACGGCCGGTCTATCCTTGATATCATGCCCGTTTCCGAAATAGAAAAGTTTGTCATGGTGTGCCACAAAAACGGATTAACCGCAGCTTTGGCAGGTTCATTATTATTAAAGCATATAACAGAAGTCAAGAGGATTGGCGTGGATTTCATTGGAATAAGAGGCGCTGTTTGTTCCGGGAATAAAAGGACTAACGGCCTGAAAGCGCACTTGGTAAGGAATTTTTATAAAAAAGCAGCTATTATGCGGTAAGATCCGTTAATGCAGGTGGTTCCTCGGTATAATTTTTATCTATAAAGATTTCATGTAACAATTCTAGCGTAAAAAGGCTCCAGAGTTTATTCTCCATCCCAAATTTCCCCAATCGAAAATAATCTTCTATTTTTAAAGAATCTCTGATATAGCCCCTTTTTTTAAATTTTTTAATATAAAAATGCAATATACCAGTATTGGATTTTATCCAATCTATTGTTTGGACATTCCAATACTCTTTTCTTCGTTTGATAATATATGCGGGCAGGTTACCAGCCATCATTTTGCTTAAAAGATAACGGATTTGGTTGTTCTTTATTTTTATTTTGTTTGGTAAAGCATATAAAAAATTTAAAAGGCCCTTGTCCATATAAGGATTTGTCAACTCGTATCCCATTGCAGGGAAAACATCGCTAAGGTAACCGTTCTTTAATACAAGAAAAGAATAATTTCTAAGAAGGTTGTTCCCTAGGTACTCCTGGTTAGCAGCGCGTATCCTTTCCAGGGAAGAATTGTTATCCAGGAAATATCGTTTGTCCAGGATGTTCTCCCGCTCTTTTTCTGTAAAAGTTTCCCTCATAGAAATATACGTATCATAACAATCGCGAGCGCAATAAACGTTTAATAACTTGCACATGCGTGATTTATTGGGAATCCCCCGCAGCCTTCTGTTAAGAATCCCTAAAAGCATAGAAGGGGACATGTTTTTTACCAGATCTAATTTATCTAAAATAACATAATCATGCCTTCCAAAAAATATTTCTTCCGAACCCTGCCCCCAAAACATAAATCTTTCTTTCCAGACGGTTTTAGACAATAAATACTGAAAAGCATCAGGCCCGCAAAAAGGAAGCTCCGAGTGCCAAAGGGCTTTCGGGGAAATGGAGAACACGTCTTTTGCAGAGATATCTATTCCGATATTTTCAATATGAAAAAAATCCGAAACTTTGCGAGCGAATAGAAGGTCTCCTTCCAGCCCGCCGGCTGTATATGTTTTAATATCTTTTGTATTACAAGATAAAAAATATAATAATGCCGAAGAATCTATCCCTCCCGATAAGAAAAGGCCGGCTTTTTTAGCCTTTTTCATCCTTATATCTATGCTATCGTTTAGCTTTTGCCAAACCGCCGCCAGAGCGTCTTTTTCCGACAAATTACGGATATCATCTTTTATCGAGACATATCCCATGTCTTCTTCTTTTAAAAGCCTGTTTTTATAGTCATAACTTAAAACGTTTCCGGCGCTCAGGCGTTTAATATCTTTAAAGAATGTGTGTGGGGAGGGGATGTGCCTGAAGGTAAGAAAATTATTCAGCGATACGATATCAACCTCTTTTTTTATAGCAGGATAAGCCAGGAGGGCCTTTATTTCTGAAGCGAAAATCAGAGTTTTATTTTTATAATAATACATATTCTTATTATTAACCAATGATTTTGCCATATGCAGCTTGCGCGTATGTATGTCCCATATAATAATTACAAAATCGCCATTAAGAAATCGCAACATTTTTATCCCGTATTTTTTATAGAGCAGGCCTATGATTACCTCATCATCAGCGTCATTTTTTTCATCCATAGATATGAATTTTTTCAGCTCATCCCTATTATAAATTATGCCGTCTATCAGCAGGCAGATAAATTCATCCCTGAAGAACCCTCTTTCTTCCGCCCCCTGAAACCCCATGATTAAATCATTTTCCAAATAGATATTTCTATATTTGTTACCTCTATGCTTTAATATTTCCAGCATATTATTGATGATTTCTTTCGGAGAACCCTGTTTTTCTTCGATTATTCCGCAGATACCGGCCATTTTTATCCTGTTTTTATTTAAAAATTTGCAAATCTTCTTTCTTTATAAGACCTTTGTGTAATGCCGTGCCTATCAGTACGCCTTTAATCCCTATTTTTTCTAATTGTGCGATATCCTCAACAGATGTTATGCCCCCGCCCATGAATATCGATATATCCGGATACTTAAAGCAATTCATAAAATCATTTAACTTTTGAGACGGGCCCTCTAGGGTTCCGACTTTCGCAAGATCCAGTATTATAAAATTCCTTACGCCGGCGTCATATAATATTTTCAGAGAAACCTCCGGGCTAATAAATTCTTCATATTTTTTAAGAATTTTCCCTTCCTTCAAATCTATGCTCACTATCACTTTATCCGCAGTTTTTATCTTTATGGCATATTTTACAGTATCCAAAGAAAGCAGTGTTTCCGTCCCTAGTATCAAATAATCTATGGTATTTATTATCTTCTTATTTAAATCATGCCTGTCTCTTATCCCCATATCGACCATTATCTCGATTCCCAGCGGTTTCAATGCTTCCAGGGTTTTAAAATTATCCCCCTTTTGTTCAATCGAATCAAGATCGGCAATGTAAAGTTTATTTAAGCCTAACCCCTGTTTAAAAACAGACGCCATTATTAACGGATCACTTGACATTGCTAAGCTGGAATCCTCAAGCGGAAAGTATTTGCTTCTTTCCCCTTTAATTGCTTTTACCACTTTTCCCTTTAGAATGTCGATGACAGGTATTATTTCCATGGCGTTAAAAGTATTATATAAAGCAATCCTTCCTGAAAAGTATAAAATTTATCCCACCTATCCCTGAGCCTTATAAAATTTTCCTGCACAGCGGGTATCCTTGAAAGTTTATATAACCGTATTGCCGAAAATACTGCCGGGGTGATAAAAATTAATTTTTTGGCAGGGACGAATATTAAATACCATATGCCTGCCAGAATGACAATAACCAGGAAACATCTTGCGATATCCACGGTCCCGCTTATTCCTATTTTTGAAGGAAGAGAGCGAATCTTGTCCCGCCCAAGATGCGCTATCTGGTGTATAAGCTCGTGAAAGGCCAGATAACAAAAGAATAATATTGTAAAAAATCCCCCCAAAGGATTAAGCTTATTTGTCAGAAGAAGATACGGGTACAGAAAAAGAATAGATCCCAGGCAAACGGCGTTGATTACAATAGAAAATAAATAATTGTTCTTCAGCCTGAATGGAGGGGCTTGATACAGATAGAAAAGGAAAATATACAAAAATAATAAATAAGAGTACGCTTTATAGATCGAAACTGTAATTATAAGGAATATAAGCGGTAACAGGGTTAAGAATAAACAGAGCTTCAGGCTGACCCCTGTTTTTTTCAATCCCATGATATAATTCTCTTCGCCAAAGGCCTCTAAATCAAACAAATCATTTGCGGAAAATGAATGCATTTGAATTAACAGTATATTGGACAGAGCAAGCAAAGATAACTTGATATCAAATACCTGCCCGGAAGAAAAGATTCCTATAATCCCTAACCCCAGATTACGAAGGCAAAAATCAAGCCTGTAAAACTTAAAAGGGTTGAATTTCATGCGATAATCCTGGTAGATATGCCGGCTTTGCCGTCTAATATATCCATTATCCTTCCCGGATGTAAACCAGAGGCTATATATATATCTTTTTTATACCGTTCCGCTAATTTTGGCAGATAGCTGTCAGTGCAGGATTGCTTCAGGCCTTTCAGCTTTTTAGCCGTTATGCCGCTTATGATTGATTTTTTATTATTGTTTTTATAAATACCCGGCACATCCTTCAATAAAATAACGTAGTCGATATTCAGGATATGGGAGATAAATAAAGCTATTGAATCGGAGGTTACTTCCCAAGACCGAGGCAGGCTATCAGTTTTCTTTAAAAGCCTGTATGGCAGAATCACCGGCACATAACCCTTGCTTGCCGCGCCTTTGTACTCCAGTATGGTCTCAACGGCTTTGAGTTTTTTATTTATTCCTGCGAACAGCATGCCATTGATGTCCATGGCTGATATAGCCATCCAATGAGCTGTGGACTGACAGATATGGAATTCGTTATATAACCCCCTGACAACATCAGCAATGCCTCCTCCTCCAAGAACTACGATTACCCGGTATTTACCGCTTAATATAATCGCGTGCCTGCTTATTTCCGACAAAACAGAATGCCCTTTTCTTACGAGACTGCCTCCAACTTTAATTAAGACGCTCTTCTTCACCTTCATCAGCATATACTCCTGCCTTTACAGGCCGGGCCTTTCGCTGGATTAGTAGCATGGCTTATATGATTTTGTTTATTATTCGTCCAGAAGCTTTATTTGAGTAGGATCGGTCACTATGATTTCCGGTTTATTCTGGAACTTCACTATCCTACCATAAACTATTATCTTCTTATTTTTGTATGATTCTTCAATGGGAACGGGAAATTTATTAAAAGCGCGCGATGGGATTACTATCGTGAAACTGTTTTTGTAATCTGTATCAAAATTCATAAAACAGAAATTTTCTGTCTTATAAGTGTTTATTATCTCCCCGGTTATCTTTACAACCTCATTATAATGTTCTCTGGCATCTTGCCAGGCAATTGCCGCAGGCTTTTCTTCCGAAAAACTTAGCATTGGCTGAAAGCTGAAGCCAGATAATATTAATAACAAAAATATTATAATATTGGTTCTTCTCGGCTTTTCCATACTGCACCTCCTGTTTATTGATAGCCGTGGCAGGCAATTTCCATAACTAAAAACATGTTATCAGATGCGCCTTCCCAAGTCAAGCCTGGAACGCCTGACGCTCAATGGCGGCTGATCTTAAGGTTTTACTCCGACGGGAGCAAGTTTCCTGTGCCTTCAGAAACATAAATATGTTATACTATAAACATGCTATTAATAAAATAAGCGCGTATAACCGGAACAATTACAGGTTTTAGCCATGCAGGAAATAATATCGGATATTAGCTTTGTAATCATCGCATTAAACGAAGAATTCGCTATAAAAAAGTGCCTGGATTCAATAGCGAAAATGCCCCTTGTAAATTGTGAAATTATATGCATAGATTCGGATTCTACCGATAACACCCTGGCTATAATGAAAGACTATAAGCCTGAGTTCGAATGTTTCAGAATTTTTGTTTTAAAAGGATACGCCAATCCTGCCATTGCCAGGAATACGGGTTTACGGCACGCTTCTAAAAGATATATTTTTTTTGTAGACGGAGATATAGAGTTATCCGGCGAATTTATTAAAAAATCCGTTATTAAATTAAGCGATGGCTGGGATGTCGTTACGGGGAGGCTGGAAGAATATCAATACTCAAGCGGTTATAAAAGATTGTTAAATAAAGTTAAAGACAGGATGGCGATAAAAAGAGAAGGGGCCGTATATTTTACCGGCGGGGCGTTTATCGCGAAACTGGAAGCCGCAAAAGAGGCCGGTAAGTTTGATGAAAGGCTTGGCAACAGCGAAGACCTTGAATTTACTTTGCGGTTATCCAGATTACACAGGTTAATCGCAATAGAAGAATCAATGGGGATACATCATACGATACCTTATTCAAATTTAATAAGAATTAAAGAAGGCCTTGCTAAATTTTATGGTATTTATTATGGCATGGTCTTCAGGAAAAACCTGACCTTCAGGAAGGGGATATATGCGTTAATCATAAGAGGCCACGGAACGATCTTTGGAGTGTTCGCAGTATTTTCTTTTGCGGCCTTGTTGTTTTATTTGAATAGGGAAACCGCTTTTTTTCTTATTTTGTTAATCTTACTTCTCGATATCTTATATATGAGTACCAAAAAAAAGGGCGTGATAGCCACTATCTATGTGCATTATGTCTATCCTTTTTACTTTCTTTTCGGAATGCTTTTTGATATTGATTTGACAAAAAAATATTCTGTTCTCGAGGTTAATTAGAAATCCTAATCCCGGGCCGGTTATCGTATGAATAAAAACGTTATTATTCTGGTAGCTTTGTATCGATATAGGAATTTTCCGGTTCGGATCATGCACCCTCTGCTTAAAAACGTAGATGGAGCCGAGCCATACGTTATTTTTTTTAAGAATTGCGACACAAATGAATTTAATTTTCCGACAGAGCGGGAGGAAGGGTTATTCGCAAAGCTTATAGCTGAATTAAGTCCAAGGCTTGTCGGTTTTAGCGTTCTTTCGCCTTATGTGCCTATAGCAAGACGGCTAACCAGGATTGTCAAAGATAATTCTTCGTCTTTAGTAATTTGGGGAGGGGCCCATCCTACGATATCTCCGGAAAGCTGTATCAACGAAGCTGATATGTTATGCGTAGGAGAAGGAGAGGGAGCGATTATTGATCTTGCGAAACGCCTGGCGGACGGGGAATCCTGCCGGGCTATAAATAATTTATGGGTAAAAAACAACGGCTATGTCATTAAAAATCCCATGAGGTCTTTAATACAGGATTTGGATTCCATGCCTTTCCCGTCCTATGGGGATAAATCATATTATTTTATAGATTCTAACAGAATAGCAAAAGACGACCCTCTGCTTTTGGACAATTCTTTCTGGGTCCAGGCTTCCCGGGGTTGCCCTTATTCATGTTCATATTGTATCAGCGGCCTCTTACAGGGGCTGTTTAAGGATATTGGGCCTTATACCCGAAGGAGGTCGGTAAACAGCGTTATAAAAGAGATAAAAGAAAACTTACGCTTACCAGGGAACAGGATAGATAATGTATTTTTTATTGATGAGGTTTTTGGGAGCGAAGAATCCTGGCTTAATGAATTTGAAATACGGTATAAGAAAGAAATTAAACTGCCTTTTTACGCCGCATACAATCCGCAGATTTTGAATCCCGCCATCCTTGGTAAATTGGCCGGGGCAGGCCTTTATAGGATAAATTTTGGCATTCAAACAGGTTCGGACTTTATCAGGAATAAAATATTCCGCAGGCCCGGGATAAACAGCGAAATCATTGACCTGGCCAAAGAAATAGATAGTCATGGCATAAAAATAGAATACGATTTAATAATGGATAATCCTTATGATACCGCGCAATCTTTAAAGGGCACTATTGAATTCTTGCTAAAGTTACCCGGGCCGTTGCGTTTTAACTTATATTCACTTCAATACTTTCCTAATTATGCTTTAACGAAAAAAGCCATAGAAGACGGGTATATTGCGCCAAAAGAAGCCGAGGTCGATACCTTGATAGGAAAAACAACGAAGAGCTGGTCGTATGCCCCCAAATTATGGCCATATACAGAGAAGCAAATACTCCAGAATATTATCTGGTTAATGGTGTGGAATTGCGCAAAACCGGACATTGTAAAATTTTCTGTATTCGGCAATTCATCGAAATCCAAATTATGTTTAAATTATTTAAATCTCAAGTCCGTTGTTTTGGGCAAGATGTTAGGCATGGGAAGGTTTGTCCGGAAGAATTACCGGGCCACGTTTCGTAAAAAGGATAGCCGGAAGCGTCAGCCATCGGCGGCTATTTGCTAAATGAGAACAAGACATCCAAAGCCAATCCTTATCGGCTGTATTTGTTTAGCTATTTTTATTTTTGGGGAAATAATTATACGCAGCTTCGGGCATTATGATGATGACGGCAATTTCTTTTTTTACTCGAGGAAGTTAAAACCTTATAAAATACCCATCAGAGCCGTTAAAGAGAATATCGGCATATCCCTGTCTTCTCCCGATACCTGCATTATATACGATTCTGAACTTGGCTGGGCGCCTAAACCGAATACCAAAACGATAAACGGGCTTTATGACTTAAATAAAGACGGCATCAGGACCGTCTCCGCTGACCGCAGCGTATCTTATGTCCCGGATAAAGATGTACTGCGGATAGCAATTTTTGGAGACTCGTTTACTTTTGGTTACGATGTCCCTTATGAGAACACCTGGGGGTATTATCTTGAGAATGACTTAAAAAGCCTGGGAATAAAAGCGGAGGTTTTAAATTTTGGCGTAGGCGGCTATGGTTTTGATCAGGCTTTTCTCCGCTGGAAAAAATCAGGATATAAGTTCTCCCCGCATATCGTAATATTCGGCTTTCAGCCAGAAAACGTAAAAAGAAATAATAACTTAATAAGCACGCTGTATTTTCAGGACGCGGTGTTGCCGTTTTCTAAGCCGCGGTATATTCTGGAGAAGGATAGATTAAAGCTGATAAATTGCCCTACCCCGGATCCAAAAAAAATAATCAATATTATGGAAAATATCGGTTCATGGGATTTAATCAAGTATGAATATTGGTATAAAAATTATCGGGAAAGGCTCGGCTTTAAAAGCAAGCTGGCCTCGGCTGTTTCGTATGTTATTGATAGCGTATATGGCTTATTAACGCAGGATAGATACTTTTATTGCCTCAACAAAGAGCCTGCCATAGTGAGTTTGAAAATTATTCAGCTGTTTAAAGATGATGTAGAATCCCGCGGAACGAAATTCTATATCGTACATCTTCCCACCAAGTTTGGGCTAAAGATGCTTTTACATGGAAGAAAGTTATATTACGCGGATTTTATGGGTAAGCTGGAAGACACCGGCAGGTTTATTCATACGGAAAATGCTATTATCGATGAAGTGAAAAAATCAACGTTATATAAAGTTTGCCCAAGGCATTATTCCGTTCCCACGAATAAAATAGTAGCCGGTATAATCAGCAAATTTATTTTAAAAGATAATCCATAAAATAGCAAAAAAGGAGATCTTATGATGGAGAATTATTGGAAGATGGTGCATATGCGCAATGCAAAAAACAACAAAATGCGGAAAGCCCTCCAATTTTACCCGCTTACTGATTTTAAAAATCCTTCAGAGATACATCGCTTATACCTGCGATATGCTCTTGATTCGCATAGCATATTGGACTTTGGAGCCGGAGATTTAAGCCATAAGAAATTTATTCTGCAGCACGGCTACAATGGAACATATAAAACACTGGATATCTCATCCGGCTTCACATATGATTATAAAGATATTTCCGAGGTCAAAGAGGCATTTGATCTAGTGTTTTGCCTTGAGGTGATAGAACACTTATCCCTGGATACTTTTTTAAATCTTCTTAAGGCATTCAAGAAGATATTGAATAAAAACGGGAAAATTATTATCGCTACCCCGAATGCGTATCATGTCAATTTTTTCTGGGCGGCAGATATCACTCATATACGGCCTTATCCCTGCCACGATCTTTGCAATCTTCTGGATATACATGGCTACAAAAATATTATATTTCACAAAGTGACGCGGAGAACGCCGTTAATGAAATTATTCATCAAAAAAATATTAACGCATTTTTTAGAGGTGGATTACGCAACGAATATATGCGTTATAGCAGAGAACAGCTGACTTGCGCAGCTAAAAATTAAGATATGTCTATACCCGCGCTTTTGTACCACAGGATCTCCGAGATAGAAAATGATGCCACGTCGGTATCGCCCGTTCTCTTTAATCAGCAGATGGAATACTTGCATAAACAGGGTTATCATGCAATCTTACCGGAAGAATTGCTCATGCATCTTAGAACAAATACAGAGCTCCCGGATAGGCCGATCATGCTCACCTTCGACGACGGATATGAAGATTTTTATAAAAACGCTCTGCCTGCAATCTTAAAATATGATTTTAAAGCCGCCGTCTTTATAGTGGCTGATTTGGCAGGCGATATTAATCTTTGGCGTGTAAAAGGCGTTTGGCAAGAGGCCAAACTGTTGACCTGGGATCAAATAAAAGAATTATCGGATAGGGGTTTCTCCGTAGGTTCCCATGGTTTAACGCATTTACCGCTTACAAGGATTTATTCCCCGGTTAAACTCATTAGTCAGATAAAAGGCTCAAAGATTAAAATAGAAAGCCATATCAATAAACCTGTAAAAGTTTTTAGCTATCCTTATGGAAAATTTAACGGCCTTATCAAATGGTTGATAAAATTATATGGTTATGAAATGGCGTTTTCTATCTGCCCGGGGGTTAATGAAGAGATTAAAGACTTGTTTTCTCTCAAAAGGATAGAGATAAATAACCATAATGCCGGGCTGGAGAGTTTTGTCAGGATACTGAAATCGCAGGTTGGCGGGGCGTCTATGGATAATATAAATATATGAAAGTTAATCTGGAATTTTGCGATTATTACAAATACCCGGAAATTATCAAAAACCAATTCAGGGAAATATTGAGCCTGTGCGAATCGCATAGAGTGAATTCTGTAATATTAACGGGAAGCGCCGCTACGGGCGGCCTTCAATATGAGTTTAGAGGGGAAGAATTAAGGGTTGATAGTGATTATGATATTCTGATTGTTATAGATAAGAATACGGCTTATAGGCAGTTGAGGGCCGGCCTTATAAGCTTGAGCTCCTGTTTTAGCAAAGATTCGCTGTCTTCCGGAATAGATTTCAGCCTTATCTATCTGAATCAGCTCGGGAAACTGCCAAGAAATATTTATACTTACGATTTAAAGAAGAAGGGCATAACAATAGCCGGAGAAGACGTGAAAGGGCGCCTTCCTTATATTGATAAAAATAATATTGATATAAAATCGGAAAACGAGTGGATTATTTATATATTATGGTCTCTTTTATCGTACTATCCGCTGTTGATGCCGGATGAGAGGACCGGGTATAAAAATACGGAAAAATTTTACAGGCGAATTATCTCTAAAGGAATCCTGACCCTGGTACCTTTATTGCTGTTATCGGAAGGGGAATTGGTCACGGATGTCCCGGAAGGAGTTGCTTTAATAAAAAACAAATATCTTGATTCCAAGATAGCGTATTTTATGGGGAAAGAGTTTGCCGGCCTGCTGGATGCCTGCCTGAATAATGACAGCCGTCCGGAATGTATATTCGAGACAAAAGTATTATATAAAAAGTTAATGGAATGTATCAATAATATATTAAGATATTTGATTTATAAAAAAACCGCCAGAGACATTAATGATCAAAAAGAAATTATTAAAACAATAATGGGGCACCCCGATTATTTATTCAACGATAATTGTTTAAAAACGATAGTTAAAAATGCCGTGTCAATTTTAATAAACATTAAGCAATTCAAGGATTATGAAATCGTATTTCTTTATTCATACGTTATAAAGAAATCCGCGTCGTTGCTTTCAGCGTTACTTGGCTTCCACCGGGCCGCTGTCAGCCATCCGGAATCTATCCCGGAGGCAAGGCGCCGGTTATTGATTTTCTTAATAAAAAACACGCCATATCCATGGCTTGTGAATTATGATTTTCAAAAAATTCTTTTTTTGCCCGGCGCAGCTATTGCGGAATGATCTCTATGGTTTTTATTTCATATTTGTTAAGCCGGAAAGAGACGGGGTTTTTTGGCGATAAAGACGATCCTTGTTCCTCAAGCGCATCTGTCAGAAAAGAATCTTTAACTTGTATAGAAATATTTATTTTGCCAAGGCTGTCTTTACCCCCGGCATCATAACAACGCAATATAACACCTTTCCCGTCCTCAGATAATTTTAATGCGGAAATAATTATATTAGCAGGTTCGACTTTGCAGAAGCTGAAAGATTCCGGAAGGGCCGCATCTTTTTTATTTTTTATATTTATCTTCGCAATCAGCGGACAGTTATATTCCCAGCCCGCCCTTGTGGCTCTGGCAGGGTCCAGGGGGCCTTTGTGAGGCCTAAGGCTCAATTCATAAGTGTGAGTACCGGACGTGTCAAAAAAATAAGGATTACCGCCAAAGTTTTGATCGGTCTTAAAGAACGCCGATTGAATGATATAGCTATCTGAAGAGTTTTCGCTATTGTTTTTAATTTCAAAATAATTCCAGCGGGTGAGAAACGTTACCCCATAGGCATCGTCTGATAAATCAAGCCAGTTTTTTACGAAAAGGTAGTTATGTATCCTGGATGCCTGATCAGGGGTTTTCCAGCCGGCGCAGGGGTGGATGCCGGCAGGATAATTAATAAAAGCGTAAGGGACTTCATAAAACAATTTCGCTTTCGATCCTATGTTTAAAGGGAACGCTTGTCCCGGCGAAAGCTTATTTTTTTTAACTTTATTTTCCCAGTTTATAATCGTTGTTTTAAAATCTATCCGCTTCAAGTCCTTATAGATGCTAATTTCTCGGATAAAGTCTTTATCTTCAATAAACCTTGTTTTTGTTCTTATTGTTGAGATAACCGGACCGTCCTGCACGGTTTCCGTTGATGACGGATAAGAACGGCTTTTCCATTCTTTCCCGGTAAGATGCGGCTGTGAAGCCATATGCTTTGATACGTATTCTTCGGCAACCAACTCAGAAAACGCGGGCTTTCCGGCATTAATCAGCCGGCGCCCGCGGCTTTTATCCACGATACTTGTTATATCTCCGGAGTTTGAATCGATGCTTACCCTGAAAAATTTGTTTTCAATGACGATTTTTTCCAAATTCAACCGCGGTTTTTCCGCCCGTGTATTTAACCCGGGATATAGATAATATGTCGCGTAACCGATAGGCGGAACTTGCGCTATAAAGATAATTTCCGTACCGTCATTTGATGATTGAAATACCACGGTATTTTTATCTGCATCAAGAAGCGTTATTCCCCCGCCTTTATTTAATTTCTGCAGAAAGATTTTTGGAATTTTTAAGGTTACCGTGTCTTTTCTGGGCCAGGACAGGGGATTAAAGATAACTATGGGAAAGCCGGATTGTTTAAACCCGATATTTTCGGAAACTGCATTGGCCGCGTCGTTTATGGCCCGGTCCATGATCCGATTTGCTTCTCTCAGCCTTTTCATTTTAATGGCATCGCTGACTTGCCCGTCTTTGCCTCCCCAATTATGTTCTCTGTTAAGCAGCCAGTTTTTCCAGGCCATACGGATATCTTCGGAAGGATAATGGTACCCGGGCGCCATTAGTTTGGCCAGGGTTGCTATCTTTTCTCCGGTCAAGAGTTTATTCTCAAGAGGTTTTGCCAATAAGCCGTATCTCGGAACATAAAGGTCGATAAAGTCCCAGGCAGAAGGGTTTTCCCCGCTAAAAGAAGGGAGTTTGACGCCTTCGATTTTTTCAAAAAATTCCGAGCTGTTAAGAAGTTCGATATCTATCAGCCCATTTTTATTATCCCTATCCCATTTTTTTATTGTATTGATTATCTTTGAATCAGGCATACCGCAGTCTCCGCCCACGGCTCCTGCCAGAAAGTCCGGCAGGCTGTATTTTTCAAGCATTGGTTTGAATTTATTAAAAAAGGCGGATGGATTTTTATAAGAGAGGTGGTTATCATAACCGCCCGGTAATTCGCATTGCACTACTTTTGAGCCATCCGGGCTTATCCATTGTGAAAGCCAGGGGCCCTGGAACGCTCTTTGTGTAACAAGATATTTTATGCCGGATTTACAAAGGATCTGCGGCAATTGCGAGGTGTGCCCCGGCAGGTCCACGTTCCAGACAAAATCTGTTTTATATCCTAATGTCTCAGCCAGCCATTTTTTCCCGAAATATAGATTTCGGATAAGCCCCTCGGGCCCGGCCAGGCCTTCGCAGCAGCCGACATAAAAACCCCCGCAGTCTATGACTTTTTTATTAAGCAATGTTTGGATGATATCTTTTTTCCCCGGGTATTTTTTGAGGAATTCTTTCAGCACTGCCACTGTCTCAATGGTATATCTATAATCGGGATTATCTTTAATTATTTTTAAAACCCCGTTAATTGAATCTATGTTTTTTTCTATGCAATATCCGGGCGTTCCCACCCAGCTTAAATCCGTATGCGTATGGGGTATTATATAGATCTTTTTATCTTTGGGTTTATCATAAGATGTTGTCTGCCGGGCAAAAGAAGCAGGGGAGATTAAAAGAAGGTGCGCCATGGTTAAAAAGGTAACCGCGGCTATCTTAAGACATAAGGGTATAGATGTCTTTTTTTTCATTATCGAGAATATTTTAATATAGTTTTGAGGATGTGGCAATAAAATACTTAAATAAACCTGCAATGCTTTCAATGTCAGGTAACGCTATAATAGCCAGCTCCGGCAGGCCTTCGAAAAGACGCTCGGACGCCCCGGCGTGGCGTCCTTCGCTCCACGCCAATTCTCGCTCGCCCTGTTAGGCTGGGGTCTGAGGCGCATTGGAAAAATTTTGCCAAATGTCCGCGAGGAGTTACGGCGAAGTTTTTTATACTGTCAAGACTACCTACAGTATAAAAAACAAGCCGTAAACCGAAGCGGACGGCAAAAT
>Ga0172375_10007900_pt1 | contig 14457 bp, 12 predicted proteins | sample LakKiv1m_FD_114537 | JGI IMG/M metagenome (GOLD analysis project Ga0172375, IMG submission 114537) | Freshwater microbial communities from Kabuno Bay, South-Kivu, Congo - kab_092012_11.1m | ecosystem: Environmental > Aquatic > Freshwater > Lake | place: Democratic Republic of the Congo... | reverse complement strand
GTGTCGATGGAGGTTTCTCTGATCACGCCGATAGCGATGGAGAAGGAGTTGCGGTTTGCGATCCGCGAGGGTGGAAGGACCGTTGGCGCGGGCGTTATCAGCGAGATCATCGAATAAGGGAGACATTAAATAAATGCGCGATATCGTCACCTTATCCTGTGAGCAATGCAAAAACAGGAACTATACGACGACCAAGAATAAGCGAAAGACGCCGGACAAGTTGACCTTCAAGAAATATTGCCCTTTCTGCATGACCCATACCCTTCACAAGGAAACCAAATAGGTTGGGTAAAAGAATGCAGGCCAGTAGCTCTAACGGTTAGAGCACCGGACTCCAAATCCGGGTGATGGGGGTTCAAATCCCTCCTGGCCTGCCATTTTCGTTGATGGGTCTGCGCGGGATTTCGGGATTTTCGATGGGCGTTGATTTCATAGACCAGCATGCCGCATATTCGACAGTCGGCAGGAAAGGAATTCCGCTATCTGTAAGCGTTCACAGGTCCAGTAGAGCCAACTAAAGGGGCCTGTTGCAAGAACGTAACCTGAAACCCCTGAACCTCTGAACTTTTGAACCCGTAATTGGTTACCCGTATTCACATGAAAAAGCAGAACCAGAAAATAAAAGGCAAGAGGGGCCCCAAAAACAACGGTACTGCCTCCACAAAGGTCAACGAGACAGTTAATGGGCAACCCAAGAGGTCTGGAGAAAACCAGTCTTCGACGGAAAAGGCCCCTCGGGCTATACAGAAAATGCCAAAGAAAGCTCCAGATGCCGATTCCGGCGCCATAGGACGGTTCATCGGCAAGGCAGGCCAGTTTTTGAGGGAAGCCAAGGTCGAACTCAAAAAAGTCAAATGGCCGACGCGGAAAGAACTCTTGGCCTCTACGGCCGTTGTCATTGTTCTGACGCTCCTGGTGGCTTTTTTTCTGGGGCTGGTGGATTTCGGCCTCATCAAAATCATTCGGAATGTTGTCGGATAGGGTATTTGTGTGGAATTAAAATGGTACATTGTTCATGTCTATTCCGGGTTTGAGGACAAGGTAAAGAAGAATCTGGAGGAGCGGGTCGAAGCGCTTGGACAAAAGGACTATTTCGGCAAAATCCTTGTGCCTACGGAAAAGGTGGTAGAGCTCAGGAAAGGTCAGAAAAAGACCTCCTCGCGAAAGTTCTATCCGGGCTACATACTGGTTCAGATGGCCCTGAACAAAGACACCTGGCACACGGTAAAAAACACCTCAAAGATCACCGGGTTTGTAGGGGGCGAGATCAATCCGACACCGATCTCTGATGAAGAGGCGGAGCAGATTGTCCGTCAGATGGAAGAAGGGGTCAGTCGACCTAAACCCCGATACAGCTTTGAAGAGGGAGACGAGGTGCGGGTCGTTGATGGTCCGTTCACCAATTTTCAGGGGGTTGTGGAGGAAATACGGCCCGACAAGGAGAAATTGCGGGTCTCTATCACCATATTCGGACGGCCCACACCTGTGGAATTGGACTTTATTCAGGTGAACAAGGTTTAGAGATTGGGGATTGGGGAATTCAGGGATAGGTTGCGGGTGGTAGTCCCAACCCCATATCCTTTGCGTTTTTACCAGATATGGATTGAAAAAGTGCAGGTTGAAAGAAGGTTGCCATGGCAAAAAAGATCATCGGGTCCATAAAGCTTCAGGTGAAAGGGGGACAGGCCAATCCGTCCCCACCCATAGGGCCTGCTCTGGGTCAGCATGGGGTGAATATTGCAGAATTCTGTAAGGCATTTAATGCCAGAACACAGGACCAGACAGGCACTGTCATTCCGGTCATTATTACCATATATGCGGACCGGTCTTTCTCGTTTGTCACCAAGACGCCTCCTGCCGCGGTGTTGCTGAAGCAGTCTGCCAAGATTGCTAAGGGATCGCCTGAGCCAAACCGGCAGAAGGTGGGTTCTGTCACGCGGAAACAGGTGGAAGAGATTGCTAAGGTTAAATTTGAAGACCTTAACGCCATCGATATGGCTGGCGCGATCAGGACGATTGAGGGAACGGCAAGAAGCATGGGAATTACCGTGACCTGATGTGACCTTTCAAAACTTTTCAACATATTGAAATTATGGATGTTTGTTGGGTGAAAAAGCCAAGTTCATCAAAGAAGGAAATGAGATATGGCCAGGAGAGGCAAGAAGTATAGAGAAACCATTCAGAAGGTCGACAAGCTGAAGAGATATACCTTCCCAGAGGCGGTCCAACTGGCAATCGATTGCACCTATGCCAAGTTCGATGAAAGCATGGAATTGGCGGTCCGTTTAGGGGTGGATCCCAGACATGCCGATCAGATGGTCAGAGGCACGGTTGTCCTTCCAAATGGTGTAGGAAAAACGGTCCGCGTAGCCGTTTTTGCAAAGGGTGAAAAGGAAAAAGAGGCCCTGGATGCGGGAGCGGATTATGCGGGATCCGAAGAGCTTGTGGAGAAGGTTCAAAAGGGGTGGCTGGAGTTTGACAAGGCCATCGCAACGCCTGACATGATGGGTTCGGTAGGCAAACTGGGTCGGATCTTAGGGCCCAGGGGGATGATGCCGAACGCCAAATTGGGGACCGTTACCTTTGATGTGGCAAGGGCTGTAAGCGAAATCAAGGCCGGGAAGATCGATTTTAAGGTCGAAAAGGCAGGCATCGTACATGCTTCCATGGGGAAGGTTTCCTTTGGCGTTGAAAAACTCTTGGAAAATATGGGCGCCTTTATCGAAACCCTTCAGCGAATGAAGCCTCCCGCGAGCAAGGGCACTTATTTCAAAGCGATAGCCCTCTCTTCTACAATGGGACCAGGGATCAAGATAGACCCCATCTATGTGAAGGACCTCTTAAGCCGATAAGCGTTGGTATCGCCAAGCCGGTACGGTGACAACTAAGTCCGTTTCGGAAAGCGACCGGGATGTTGCACTGGGATCAAGATGCCGAAATCCCTGGGATTGCCGTGACGCGAAAACCGCTTTTCACCCAAAATAACCACGTTGAACAAGCCGGTCAAGGACAGGATTGAAGACGTCTCTATATCGTTTTTGTGAAAATCATGTCGGGGCAGCTTATTCTATAGATATAAAGCGTCTACGGAGGTGCTTTCTGACTGATCCTGGATTCTGGATGGTTGATCCGGGTAACGATGTCGAAGTTGCTTATGAGTGCCGCCTCTGGCCGGGGGCCAGTCAGGTCAGGCAGAAACTATTGCAAGTGACTAAAGTGATCTAAAGTGCCTAAAGTTGAGAACCAGCAACCAGTATTGAGGTTCGAGTATTCAGAAACCCGTATCACGTATTCCAGTTCAATCCATTCCAGGTCATCTTTTGTGGCCATGGCTGGGTGGACTCCAAAAACATTGTATTAGAAGCTATAGATAAGGAAAATCCGGGGCATTGTGCCCGTGGATCATTTCAGGTCAAAGACAGTAGGCGCCCCGAGGAGCCGAAAGTTGGGTGTTTCCCTTCATGGCCATGGGGCTTAATCATGCAAGCCTGCCGAGACTGAATTCATTAAGAGATGTGCATGGCTGCACCCTTTGTCTTTGACGATTTAATGGTCGTTCAGAGAGGAGGTGAACATGAATAGAGACGAAAAAGTCAGTTTTATTGATCATCTTCACGGTCGGCTCGAAAAGGCCCAGGGCGCTTTTCTTGTGGATTATCAAGGCCTCAGCGTGGGGGAGCTGAATCGGCTGAGGGGTGAACTCAGAAAGGTGAATGCCGAGTTTGAGGTGGTGAAAAACAGGCTGCTCAAACTGGCCAGTCAAGGCACTGGAACCGAGGCGATGATCGATCAGATGCGTGGACCTTCAGCCATTGCTCTGACCTATGAGAACGTGGTGAGCCCTGCGAAGGCTCTGGTTGATTTTGCAAAAGAGGTTAAGAAGCTCAAGATCAAAATGGGTCAGATATCGGGGAGGGCGATCACCGAGGATGGCGTCAGGAACCTGGCGGCATTGCCGAGTCGAGACGTGCTGTTAGCCCAGACGTTATCTGTCATGCAGGCCGTTCCAACATCCTTTGTAAGGGCCTTGAGCGGCGTCCTGACCAACCTGATGAATGTACTGAGGGCCATTCGAGAACAAAAAGAAACATCACAGTAATCAACCTACGGAGGTGAAAAGATAGTTATGGCAGCGAATATTACGAAAGAAGATGTGATAGAATTCATATCAAATATGACGGTTCTCGAGCTTTCCGAGTTCGTGAAGCAAATGGAAGAGAAGTTCGGTGTGAGCGCGGCTGCGCCCATGGCGTTTGCTGCTGCTCCGGTCGGAGAGGCCAAGGAAGAGGCTGCCGAGCAAACGGAGTTCAACGTCATTCTGACGGCTGTCGGCGACAAGAAGATCCAGGTGATCAAGGTCGTTCGCGCCATCACCGGACTGGGTCTCAAGGAAGCAAAAGAGGTCGTGGACGGCATTCCTAAAGCGGTGAAGGAAGGGGTCCCCAAGGAAGAGGCGGAGAGCATCAAGGGACAGCTCGAAGAGGCCGGCGCTGCGGTGGAGATTAAATAAGGCCTTTGAGAGGCAGACGTCTCATGGTATGGGAAATTCCCGCCAATACCCTGTCTGACTGTTTTCGATTGTCGTCTCTGTTGTTTTATTGACGTTCGGTCGTGAACAGCCAGGCAGTTACTACTTAGTCAGAAGGAGATGCCATGTTAGAAACGGATGGTGTCAGAAGGCGTATCAGAAAAAGCTTCGGGAAAATAGAGAAGATCATGGAAACCCCGAGCCTGATTGATATGCAGAAGAATTCTTACGAGCGATTTCTGCAAAAGGATGTGTTGCCGGAGGAGCGTGAAGAGATCGGCCTGCAGGCGGCCTTCAAGGGCGTTTTTCCCATCCATGATTTTGCCGGAACCTCTTCCCTTGAGTTCGTCAGATATATGTTCGAGGATGTCAAGCACAGTGAGGAGGACTGTCTCAACAAGGGGATGACCTATGAGTCCCCCCTGAGACTGACCGTGCGCCTGGTTGTTTTTGATACGGATACCGCCACCGAATCGAAAAGCATTCGGGATATTAAAGAACAGGAAATCTATTTCGGCACTCTCCCTATGATGACGGACCGAGGGACGTTTATCATCAACGGGACCGAACGGGCTGTTGTCAGCCAGCTCCACCGATCTCCAGGGGCCTTTTTCGACCATGACAAGGGAAAGACCCATTCCAGCGGGAAATTCCTCTACTCGGCACGTATTATTCCACTGCGAGGCTCATGGCTTGATTTTGAGTTTGACCCCAAGGATTTTCTGTATGTTCGCATCGACAGGAGGAGAAAATTCCCGGCCACTATCCTGTTAACGGCCCTCGGGTACTCGGATAAGGAACTCCTGCATCATTTCTATGAGACCGAAATGCTATATCTTGGCGAGGTGGGGGGCTGGCGGGAGTCCAGGCCGGAACATCTGATCCAAGAGAAGGTCTCAAGAGATATTGTAGATCCGGATACGGGAGAGGTATTGGCCAAGCAGGGTGTGAAATTCACGCAACGCCTGCTCAAGACCCTTCGGTCCCGTGATATGGGCCGCGCACGTATCCCATTGCGCAAACGTGTGCCCGCAGACCTGGAGACTGGGGAGGAATTGATGGTATTCGGCGATGTCAAAGACCCCGAAACAGATCAGGTCCTCGCTGCCGATGGCCAACCTCTTACCCGTGAACTGTTAGAGCTGATTAGGGAAAAGGGCATTCATGAGATCAGATGCATGGATCCCGAGCGGGTCCGAATCCCCGTTGAAGAGGAAGAGATCAAAGGCCGCGTCATGGCGGAAGACATCCTGGATCCTGAGACAGGCGAGGTCATCTTGGAGGCCAATCAGGCCTTGTTTCCTGAACTTTTTGATATGTTAAGGGAAAGGGGGATCGTTTCGCTGGAAGTGCTTGTCTTGAGCGGCCAGGGCGTTAGCACGAGTATTAGAGAAACCCTCCTTACGGATCGGGTCAATACTACGGATGAAGCGGTTCTGGATATCTACCGCAAGATGAGACCCAGCAGTCCGCCTACTCAGGAGGTGGCGGAGGGCTTTTTCGATAAGCTCTTTTTCAATCTCGATACCTATGATCTTTCCAAGGTGGGGCGGCTGAAATTGAATTATCGCCTCAATCTGGATGTTCCCCTGGATCAGCGTACCCTTCGAAAAGAGGACATATTAGCCGTCGTGAAGGAGCTGGTCCGGTTGAAGAGCTTCGAGTCGGCAGTGGATGATATCGACAACCTCGGGAACCGGCGGGTGAGGGCGGTCGGCGAACTCCTCGAAAATCAGTACCGGATTGGGCTGGTCAGGATGGAAAGGGCGATCAAAGAGAGGATGAGCCTTCAGGAGGTGGAGACATTGATGCCTCATGATCTGATCAATTCCAAGCCTGCATCCGCGGTAGTGAAGGAGTTTTTTGGCACAAGTCAGCTCTCTCAGTTCATGGATCAGACCAATCCGTTGTCTGAGGTGACGCATAAACGGAGGCTGAGCGCCCTGGGCCCTGGGGGTCTGACCCGGGAAAGGGCGGGGTTTGAGGTTCGGGATGTGCATCCGACCCATTATGGGAGGATCTGTCCTATTGAAACACCGGAAGGACCCAATATCGGGCTGATCGTTTCCTTGAGCACTTATGCGAGGGTCAACGAATTCGGGTTTATCGAAACCCCGTACCGGCATGTGGAAAACAGGCGGGCGACGGACAAGATCGAATATCTGTCGGCCCTGGATGAAAGGGATTACCCGATCGCTCAGGCCAATGCCCCTCTGGACAGCGAGGGTCGTTTCATACGGGAAGAGGCGGCAGTGCGGATAGAGGGGGAGGCGGACAAGAAGCCGATTGAGGAGGTCAAATATATGGACGTATCTCCGGATCAGCTTGTCAGCATCTCAGCCTCTCTGATTCCTTTCTTGGAACATGACGATGCCAACAGGGCGTTGATGGGGTCCAACATGCAGCGCCAGGCCGTTCCTCTCCTAAAGGCCAAAGCCCCCTTGGTGGGGACCGGGGTGGAGGGAGTCGTTGCGCGGGATTCAGGGGTTTCGGTCATTGCCAAAAGGGATGGCGTGATTGAGGACGTTGACGCCGGCCGAATCGTTATCCGGTCCAGCGCGGCGGAGGGGGGCGATGAGCCGGAAGTGGAGATATGCAAGCTCATCAAATTCAAGAAATCCAACCAGAACAGTTGTTATACCCAGAAGCCGATCGTAAAAAAGGGAGATCGGGTAAAAAAGGGGCAGGTGATCGCTGATGGGCCTTCCACTGAACTGGGAGAGCTGGCCCTGGGCCGGAACGTGATGGTCGCCTTCATGTCATGGGGGGGGTATAATTTTGAGGATTCCATCCTCATCAGTGAGCGAGTGGTCAAGGAAGACATCTATACCTCTATTCATATTGAAGAATTTGAGGTTGTCTCGCGAGACACCAAATTAGGAAAAGAAGAGATTACCAGAGACATCCCCAACGTCGGCGAAGATGCGCTCAAGAACCTGGATGATAGCGGAATCATAAAGATTGGGGCCGAAATACAGCCGGGCGACATCCTCGTGGGGAAAATCACCCCCAAAGGCGAGACCCAGCTATCTCCGGAAGAAAAGCTCCTGAGGGCCATATTCGGAGACAAGGCGGGCGACGTCAAGGATACCTCCATGAAGGTCCCGCCAGGTGTCAACGGGATTGTTATCGATGCCAAGGTCTTTTCCAGGGGCGGGGTTGAAAAGGATGAGCGGAGCCTTGCCATTGAAGCCCAGGAGGCCCAGCAGCTCAGGAAAGATCTGGAGGATGAGGTCGAGGGGATAGTCAGAAGCGCCAAGGAGCATTTGGCAGTCATCCTTCCGGGGAAGAAGCTGAAGTCCGAGATTCGGGATAAAAAGACAGGCGAGACCCTCCTTCGGGCCAAACAGACCGTCACGCCGGAGATCATCGGAAGGCTACCCGTTGACGTATGGGCGGGTGCCGATCTCAAGGCATCCATGGATGATATCGAGAAGATCGAGGCAATTGTAGAGAACTGCACCTCCAAGATAGCCCATGCCACTGAAATCTGCGAAGAAAGGATCGAGAATTTCGGCCTTGGAGACGAACTGGCGCCCGGCGTTATCAAGATGGTTAAGGTCTTTGTGGCGGTCAAGCGAAAGCTGTCTGTTGGAGACAAGATGGCCGGTCGACACGGGAATAAGGGGGTCTTGTCCAGGATACTGCCGATCGAAGATATGCCATATTTTGCCGATGGAACCTCTGTTGACATCGTCCTCAATCCCTTGGGCGTACCCTCGCGGATGAACGTTGGACAGGTCCTCGAGACACATCTGGGATGGGCCTCTTATGAGTTGGGACGTCAGGTGGGTGAACTTGTTGACAAGATGAAAGGGAGTGACGAGCTGAGGGCGAAGCTTAAAAGGGTGCTCACCAGCAAGGAGTATGCGGCCTTTGTAGAGAAAAGGTCTGACAAGGAGTTGGTGAAAGAGGCGAGGCTGTTGTCCGAAGGTCTCCCGGTGGCCACGCCAGTTTTCGACGGGGCAGATGAGGAAGAGATCAAAGCGTTCCTGAGGGAGGCTGGATTGCCGGTTACCGGTCAAACGACCCTATATGACGGCCGGACAGGAGAACCTTTTGACCAGCAGATTACGGTGGGCATGATGTATATCATGAAGCTGCATCATTTGGTGGATGACAAGCTCCATGCTCGATCGATCGGGCCCTATTCACTCGTCACTCAGCAGCCCTTAGGTGGAAAGGCCCAGTTCGGGGGGCAGAGGTTGGGTGAAATGGAGGTTTGGGCTATGGAGGCCTATGGGGCCGCCTACACGCTCCAGGAATTTTTGACGGTCAAGTCGGATGACGTGGCGGGTAGAACCCGCATGTACGAAAGGATCGTCAAGGGCAATAATACCCTTGAGTCCGGGCTTCCGGAATCGTTTAAGGTCCTGATGAAAGAGCTGCAGGGCCTGGCTCTTGAAATTGAACTCTTTGAAGACGGCCAGATGTAAGATAACCGTTTGCGGTTTCGAGGTTCAGAGGTTAAAGGTTGCGTTTGTGAACGCGAATGGGCTGTTGGGCTTCAGTTCCGCCCCTATGCCTAACCCTGAATCCCGCTACAGCGGGAAACCCAGAACCTGTGAACCGTTACGATGTAAGATCGATGATGATCTCTTGAAAAACCTGCAACACGCAATCGGAGAAGGCTATGGAAGAATTATTTAACTTTTTTGCAAAGCCGAAAGACCCATCCAGCTTTAATGCCGTCAGGATATCCCTGGCATCGCCGGAAAAGATCTTGGAATGGTCCCACGGCGAGGTCAAGAAGCCTGAAACGATCAATTACAGGACCTTCAAACCAGAACGGGATGGCCTGTTTTGTTCGAAAATATTCGGCCCTATAAAGGACTTCGAGTGCAACTGCGGGAAATACAAGCGGATGAAGCACAGGGGGATTGTGTGTGAGAAATGCGGGGTGGAGGTGATTCAGAGCAAGGTTCGCCGGGAACGGATGGGCCATATTACCCTTGCCGCCCCTGTCGCGCATATCTGGTTCCTGAAGGCGCTTCCGTCGAAGGTGGGCAATCTCCTGGATATGACCCTAAAGAATCTGGAAAGGGTCCTCTATTTTGAGGCGCATGTGGTTATCGATCCTAAAGATACGCCCCTTACAAGAGGCGATGTGCTGACGGATGAACAATTGCAGCAGGCCAGGGAGGACTATGGGGATCGGTTTGAAACGGGCATTGGGGCCGAGGCCATTCAGGTCATGCTGAAAAGCCTGAACTTAGAAGAGCTTTCCGAAGAACTTAGAAAGGAATCGACTTCAACCAAGTCCGAGGCAAAACGGAAAAAGCTGACCAAGCGCTTGAAGATTATTGATGCGTTCAGAGAGTCCAAAAACCGTCCGGAATGGACTATCCTGGACGTGGTGCCTGTCCTGCCGCCGGACCTGAGGCCACTGGTTCCGCTGGATGGTGGACGGTTTGCCACGTCGGATCTCAATGACCTGTACCGTCGGGTCATCAACCGGAATAACCGGCTGAAGCGGCTCTTAGAGCTGAACGCCCCGGATATTATCGTAAGGAACGAGAAGCGGATGCTTCAGGAGGCTGTTGACGTCCTATTCGATAACGGGAGGCGGGGAAAGGTTGTCACCGGCGCCAATAAGCGGCCTTTCAAGTCGCTGAGCGACATGCTGAAGGGGAAACAGGGGAGATTCAGACAGAATCTGCTCGGCAAACGGGTGGATTATTCGGGTCGTACGGTGATTGTCGTGGGTCCGGACCTTCGCCTCCATCAATGCGGACTCCCCAAGAAAATGGCACTGGAACTCTTTAAACCCTTCATCTACAACAAGCTGGATGAAAAGGGGATGGTCACCACCATCAAGAGCGCCAAGAAGATGGTGGAGCGGGAGACCCCTGAAGTCTGGGATGCCCTGGATGAGGTCGTTCGTGAATATTGCATCCTGCTGAATCGGGCCCCCACGTTGCATCGTCTGGGAATGCAGGCCTTTGAGCCGATCCTGATTGAAGGAAAGGCGATTCAGCTCCATCCCCTGGTGTGCACCGCATTCAACGCTGACTTTGACGGCGACCAGATGGCCGTTCATATCCCCCTCTCCCTGGAGGCCCAGATCGAGGCCAGGGTCCTGATGATGTCCACCAATAATATCCTGTCTCCTGCCAATGGAGACCCGATTATCGTGCCGAGTCAAGATATTGTATTGGGCATCTATTATATGACCCGGGAAAGGCCGTTTTCCAAAGGAGAGGGAAAGACCTTTTCAAGTCCCGAGGAGGTAAGGGTCGCCTACGATGCCGGAGAATTGGATCTGCATGCAGCTATCAAGGTAAGGATCGATGGAAAAATCCATCCTACCACGACGGGTCGAATCCTTCTTTATGAGATTATACCGGAGAGGACGATTCCCTTCGAATTGGTCAACAAGGTGATGACGAAAAAGGAACTCAGGTTTCTGATCAATGAGTCGCACCGCAAGGCGGGGATTAAATCGACGGTTATCTTAGGGGACCGGCTCAAGGATATCGGCTACAAATACGCCACCTTGTCAGGCATATCCATCTCCATGAAGGATATGGTGATTCCCTCGGCAAAGGGGAGGATTATTGAAGAGGCCGAGAAAGAGGTGAAGAGAATCGAAGAACAATACATCGACGGCCTGATTACGGATGGAGAAAAATATAACAAGGTCGTGGATATCTGGGCCAAGTCCACCGAAAACGTGGCGTCCGAGATGATGAAGGAGATGGAGATTGAGGTGGTGAAAGGCCCTAAAAAGCAAAAGACAGAGGTGAGCGGCTTTAACCCGGTCTACATGATGTCTGATTCGGGCGCCAGGGGGAGCAAGGATCAGATGAGACAGTTGGCCGGGATGAGAGGTCTGATGGCAAAGCCTTCCGGGGAGATCATCGAAACGCCGATTACCTCCAATTTCAGGGAAGGGCTGACCGTCCTGCAGTATTTCATTTCGACGCACGGGGCGCGAAAGGGATTGGCGGACACCGCTCTTAAGACAGCTAACTCCGGCTATCTGACACGCAGACTCGTGGATGTCTCCCAGGAGGCGATTATTAGCGAGGAAGACTGCGGCACCATGGATGGGATCTGGGTGGAGGCCCTTGTGGAGGGGGGCGAAATCCTTCAGCGGGTGGGAGAGAGGATCCTCGGCCGGGTGGCCCTTGAGGATATTTTTGATCCGGTGACAGGGGAATTGTTGGTTGGGGCCAACGGGGCGATCGGTGAGGAGGAGGTCCAGAAGGTAGAAGATGCGGGCATAGAGAGGGTCAAGATACGTTCTGTCCTGACATGCGAGGCCAGACGGGGCGTGTGCCGTGCGTGTTACGGGAGGGACCTGGCCCATGGGCATCAGGTCAATTTAGGCGAGGCCGTGGGCGTCATCGCTGCGCAATCGATCGGCGAGCCGGGTACGCAGCTCACCATGAGGACGTTTCATATCGGAGGTACGGCCAGCAAGCGGGTGGAGCAGTCCACTGTCCAGCCCAGGAATGAGGGGCAGGTCAAGTTTATCGGCCTGAAGACCGTGGAGAGCGGGGAGGGCAACCTCGTGGCCATGAACCGAAACGGGGAGATCGCCATCCTGGGTAAAGGCCAGAGAGAGGTCGAACGGTATCCGATTATCTATGGGGCAAAGCTGAAGGTGCGTGACGGCCAGGAGGTCAAGCCTGGCGAGGTGCTGGCCGAATGGGATCCCTTTACTATTCCGATCATTACAGAAGTCCCAGGGATTGTCAAATTCGGCGATGTGATCGAGGGCCGAACCATGCAGGAAAAACGCGACATGGTGACCGGCAAGATCAGCCGTGTGATTGTCGAATCCCGGGATCTCGAGGTCAGACCCCGAATTTCCATTAAGGACAGCAGTGGAAAGACCGCCAGCCTCTCCGATAGTAAGAGGGCCAAGGCCCGCTATTATTTCCCCGTTGGCGCCATTATCATGGTGAACGAGGGAGATCGAGTGGGTCCTGGGGCGGTCTTGGGAAAAATCCCCAGAGAGACCACAAAGACAAAGGATATCACCGGCGGGTTGCCGCGGGTCGCTGAACTTTTCGAAGTCAGAAAGCCAAAAGAGACCGCTATCATCAGCGAGATCGACGGGGTGGTGTCCTTTGGAAAATATACCAAAGGGAAGCGGAAAATGACGATTACGCCCGAGTTGGGTGAGCCGGTCAATTACTTTGTGCCCAGGGGTAAGCATGTGAGCGTTCTGGATGGGGATTATGTGAGGGCCGGTGAGGCATTGATGGATGGGTCTGCCGATCCTCACGATATCCTGAAGATCAGGGGACTCAAGGAATTGGCAAAATATCTGGTCAATGAGGTGCAGGAGGTCTATCGACTCCAGGGCGTCAAGATCAATGACAAACATATCGAGGTCATTGTCAGACAGATGGTTCGTCAGGTCAGCGTGACGGATGCTGGTGATTCCCAGTTTCTCCTGGGGGATAGTGTTGAGAAGTGGCGGTTTGAGGAAGAGAACGGGAAAATCATTGAAAAGGGCGGGAGACCGGCCGTTGCTCGGCCTCTTCTTTTGGGGATCACCAAGGCCTCCCTCAATACAGAGAGCTTTATCTCTGCCGCATCGTTCCAGGAGACGACAAAGGTTTTGTCCGATGCCAGCATTGCCGGTAAGGTTGATTTTCTGAAAGGGTTGAAGGAAAACGTGATTATGGGCCGCCTGATTCCGGCGGGAACCGGTCTGAGAGACTACAGAAGCGTTGAAATCGGGGTCAAAAATTAATTTTTGAGATGGGCGAAAATTGCCTTGACAATTTGGATGTAACGCAATATAAAAACAAGTTTTATACTTCCCGGCTTAGCGGGAGGTGAGGGTTCGCTGATCGAGTTGGATGAAGGAGATCCCATGACGACGATTAACCAGCTTATACGCAAAGGTCGCCGCAAGCCCAAAAAGAAGATCGCTACGCGTGCGCTCCAGGGTGCACCCCAGAAGAGGGGGGTATGTGTTCGCGTCTATACCTCGACGCCCAAGAAACCGAACTCCGCCCTCAGGAAGGTGGCAAGGGTGCGGTTGACGAACGGGATTGAAGTCACCTCATATATTCCAGGGATGGGTCACAATCTTCAGGAGCACTCTGTGGTTCTCATCCGGGGAGGTCGTGTCAAAGATTTGCCGGGCGTCAGATACCATATCATCAGGGGCGCCATGGACACGACGGGTGTCGATGACCGCCGGCAGGGACGTTCCAAGTACGGCGCGAAACGGCCAAAGGGACTTCGGTCGCACGGTTCATAAATATAAGAACAGGGAAGTTAAAACCAGACCTTCTGGGTCTGGAATTTGTTGATTCCTGCTTTGGAGAGTTCATATGTCCAGAAAGAGGGTGGCTACCAAGCGAAAAATAGCCCCAGACGCAAAATACAAGAGCGTGCTGGTTGCTAAATTTGTTAACAATCTCATGAAAAAGGGGAAAAAGAGCACGGCCCAATCGATTCTCTACGGCGCATTTGACATCATAGAAGAAAAAGCTAAGAAGGATCCCTTAGCTGCGTTTCAAACCGCGCTGGAGAATGTCAGACCCGTTGTGGAGGTGAAATCGCGTCGTGTGGGCGGTTCCACTTACCAGGTGCCTACAGAGGTAAGGCCGGCCAGGAGACAGGCCCTGAGCATGAGGTGGATTATCGCCTTTGCCAAGGCAAGGGGCGAGAAGACGATGGCCGCCAAATTAGCCGGAGAGCTGATTGACGCCTCCAATGAAAGAGGGTCCGCGATTAAGAAGAAAGAAGACACTCACCGAATGGCCGAGGCCAATAAGGCGTTTGCTCACTATCGTTGGTAGGCGGTGTGTATGTGGGGGGCAGGTGGTGAAGGTATTGGGGTGAGCGTATCGGTTGGTATCTGCTGATTGAAGGTAGGAGGGCGAGAGATGGCGAAGAAGAAATTTGAGAGGACGAAGCCGCATTTGAATGTGGGTACGATAGGGCATATTGATCATGGG
>Ga0172375_10007899_pt1 | contig 14458 bp, 21 predicted proteins | sample LakKiv1m_FD_114537 | JGI IMG/M metagenome (GOLD analysis project Ga0172375, IMG submission 114537) | Freshwater microbial communities from Kabuno Bay, South-Kivu, Congo - kab_092012_11.1m | ecosystem: Environmental > Aquatic > Freshwater > Lake | place: Democratic Republic of the Congo... | reverse complement strand
TTGGATAGAGTGCCAGCCTACGAAGCTGTAGGTTCCCCGTTCGAACCGGGGTGGGCGCGCCAATTTGTAATAAAAAGTAAAAGCTATAGAGCGGCCTGAGTATGAATATCCAGGAAAGAGTAGCTGCGATATTGATTTGCCTGCAATATTATGATGAGGAATGTTCTGGCCTATCCGGAATAAAAATTTCAGAAATCAAAGATCTCTTTTTAAAAGCATGCGATGCCCTTGTTCTGGATTCTGATATTAAGCTTTTATTTGAGAAAGAATATGTAGTATATTGCAACTTATCCGGCATGGATGTGCGTATTTATATTCATAGCTTTAACGGTAACCTCAAAATTACAGCCAAAGGGATTGATTATCTAAAAGGACCTGATGTATCTAAAAAGATCCCACCTCTACTGGCCCAATTAATCAAGGATGACATAATAGATAAAAGAGGGAGTTGAGATCCCCGGCTTTAACTTTTAGCATGAAACTGGAATACCTATGATTTTTTACACGCTTTTTTTCTGGATCGCCTGGATCAGCATCCTTATGGTTATTTTAAAGACATCCCCTTTCGGTTCAGAGTTAATAACCATTATTGTATGCGCTATCTTGGGAGTTGCCCTGTATTTTTTTATTCCCCCTATAGCAACCGAATGCATGGGCATTCTGCGAGTAAAAAAATACAAAGAAAATGGCTTAAAAAACGAAGTAAAAAATAAATTTTTAAACGAACAGCGCCTGAAAGAAAGATATCGCTATGTAAAATTAAATAAAAAAGAGAATATAATAACCAGTAATATCGATAAAAAAGACAAGATAGCCCTCTTGGAGATTATACACGGATGCTCTCCTGAATCCGCGCAACAGCTGATAAATAAATACGAAAACGAAGCGAAATAAGCGCAGTTGTCGCCGCGTTTTTTGGAAATTCCAATTTTCTTATTCCTGCCCTTGAATATCGCCATTTATATGGCATACTTTATATAGAAACAGAGATGACTGATTGTAAGCCTAATAAAGGCTATTTTTTTACCCCAATTATTATAGGGATTAAAAAAGTATAAATAAGCGGATTTTTAAAATTTCAGGTGAGGATATGAATAATTGCTGTGATAATTGTAATTTTAAGGGAGAAAGCAAACAGGAACTGGGGAATATAAAGGTATTGTGCCTGCATTTTGACGAATGGCATAAAGCGTATTATAGCTGCGGCTACTGGAAATTACACGATTCAGCATTATCCGAATATAAAAGGCGGCTGTTGGTAAAAAATATTAGAAACAAGAGTCGAGAATATGAAAAATATTTACAATGCGTCACGAATTCCGGTTTAGTCACTCTGTTAGGCAGTGTTGCCATTTTCTTTTTAATATTCGTAACTATGATCGGAGCTTTTATCCTGCCACATATATTACAATAAAACGCCAATCCGTTAAATTAAAGCTGTATTTATAAACTTGCTATAATCATGCCAAAGTAGTAACATATACCTGTATTCCACAAAGGAGCGATAGATGGCAATGGGATATTTGGTATATTTGTAATTTAAGCAATCTTAGCGTAAAATTGAGGTTGCTTTTTTTATTTTCAAAGGAGGTAAAATGAAATTAGTAAAAGAAAAAAGGAAATTTAATTACTTCCTGCTCGGATCTCTTATTCTGATGCAGCTATTAGCTGTTATGATTGTAAGAGACTACTTAATCTTGCTTGTTAAAATTTAATAGGCGCTAACGAAACAACTTGCGTAATTACTATGCCCTCTCACCCCTATTATATTAATAAAGCAAGATTAATTTGTTCGAAACCCTTATTGTTGTATAAATCCCCCAATAAATAATATATGCTTAAAAAAACTTCATTAATCCAGAAAACAACCTTAATACTTTTCGGATTATTCCTGACCGTAATAATTCTTGAAACAGGTTTGCGTATAGGCGGTTTTACAATATTATCTATGCAAGAACACAGGAATTTGCAATCAATAAAACAGAAAGGTTTATTCCGTATTATGTGTCTGGGAGAATCTACTACCCAAGGTCAATATCCGCCTTATTTAGAAGAGATTTTGAATCAGCGTAACATTGGAATAAAATTCAGCGTAATAGATAAAGGCATTAGTTGTACTAATATTGCTGCGATATTAGCGCAATTGGAATTAAACCTTAATAAGTATCATCCTGATGCGGTAGTTGCGATGATGGGAATAAACGATGGCGGGAGCCATATGCCTCACGAGGTGAGTTCTGCTTCAAAGACAATGTCAATACTTAAGTCTTTCAAGGCCTATAAATTAGTGAGGTTTCTTTGGCTGCATATAGAAACCAAATTCAAAGAAGTATCCAAGAGGCAGAACTATGCCCAAGTAGGACAATCATTTAAAAAAGCCGTAGAGCTTAACCCTAACAATGATTCTGCATATATAGATTTAGGATGGTTTTACCATTCTCAGGGAAAATTTGCCGAGGCAGAGCAATCGCTAAAACAAGCCATAGAGCTTAATCCTAATAATGATACTGCATATAGAAAATTAGGCAAAGTTTATATATACAAAGGACAATTTGCCGAGTCAGAGCAATTGCTCAAAAAAGCCATAGAGCTTAACCCTAACAATGATTCTGCATATATAGATTTAGGATGGCTTTACCAGTTTCAGGGCAAATTTGCAGGAGTAGGACAATCATTTAAAAAAGCCGTAGAACTTAACCCTAACAATGATTCTGCATATATAGATTTAGGATGGTTTTACCATTCTCAGGGAAAATTTGCCGAGGCAGAGCAATCGCTAAAACAAGCCATAGAGCTTAATCCTAATAATGATGTTGCATATAGAGAATTAGGCAAAGCTTATATATATAAAGGACAATTTGCCGAGTCAGAAGAAGCATTCAATAAAGCCATAGAGCTTAACCCTAACAATGATTCTGCGTATATAGATTTAGGATGGCTTTACCATTCTCAGGGAAAATTTGCCGAGGCAGAGCAATCGCTAAAACAAGCCATAGAGCTTAATCCTAATAATGAACGCTTATATGGAAGCCTGGCAATGATATACTGCAATGCAGGCAATAAAGAACTTTTCAAGAAGTATACGAAAAAGGCGGATAGTCTTAGAAATGAATATCCCCATCCCGAAGCATACCGTATGCTCAAGCGAATCCTGGATAAAAGGAAGATAAGGTTAGTCTGCGTGCAGTATCCTGTGCGTAATATAGAGCCATTGAAGAAGATATTTAAAGAAGAGACGGAAGACAGTATTATCTTTGTGGATAACGAAAAAATATTTAAAGATGCTATAAGGAAGGAAGGCTATAAAGAATATTTTAGAGATATGTTTGGCGGGGACTTTGGCCATTGTACTGATAAAGGCAACAGGCTTTTGGCAGAGAACATTGCAAATGGTATATTAAAAGAAATGTTTGGCAAATAGAGCATTAGTAGTCCTGCAAAATTTTAATTTCCACAATTCTTCCCTTAATGGTATAATTACCTGAAACAAAATGCCGATGTAGCTCAGTTGGTAGAGCAGTGCTTTCGTAAAGCGAACAAGCCACTTTTTGTAACCCCCATAAAACACTATAATTATAAATAGCTGCAATAGGTTACAGAAATAATCTATTCCTACGCAGTTCTTCCAATCTGTATCAATTTGAATGTATTTTGGCACCAAAAGATGGCACCACTTGGAGTGTTATTTAGAGGATTTTCTGATAAGCCAGAGGATATAAGCAGAAACAGTGTCAAAACCGTTCTTTTTAGCCAGTTCTTCGACCTTCTTTTTCTCTTTCTCGTCTATTCTGAAGTGTATATAGTCTTTTTTCATCGGTTATAAGTTTACCACTATGTGATGACAGTGTCAATAAAAATCGTTTCCCCCTCACGGGGATCAGCTACTTTACAACTCGCAAAAATTTACGTGACCCATTTTTTAAGTTTGGGATGAGTGCAGGGACAAGGGGCAGGGGTAGGGATTATTTTCTGCCTTGTCTTTATCCTACTAGAGTAGTATCATATACAAACAAGCCACAAAGGAGTGGTGGATGAGGAAAGAATTAGCATATTTATAATCTAAGCCAATCTGAGGTTATTATAGGTTGTTTTTTATTTCAGGAGGATAATTATGAAGGATGTAAAATTAATTATAGTAATTTGGCTTTTTATCGCAACTTTTTTGTTATACAACACAGCTATCCAAAAGATTAACATTGAAAAAGAAAAGCTTAATTTAGAAGAATGGAAACTTGGTAAGAAAGAACCCCTTAAATTTTTAGGTGAAAAACCGTATATTTCAGAAAAATCATACCAGATAATAAAATTAGACAATCCTTATATGCCCTTGGCTAGATTTAATCAACAAACAGGTGATACTGAATGTTGGAACACTGCAGCTGGTGGATGGGTTTTGATTACTGGGACAACTTTAATGACAGCTGTGTCATCAGAAGAGAAGCAAAAAAGAAATGAGATTATAGATGGGTGGTATAACGGAATGAGTGCGAATTTTAAGTCAAAAGTTAGCAAAGAATCATTTGAAGCAATCTATAACGGAACACCATCGTCTCAGCTTGAAGATTATGTAAAAAATTATGAAAAAGATTGGAATAAATGGGAAGATGATTTCCTTAAGCTATGTCAAAATAAAAATGAATAAATTCAATTAATAGCTGCTTGATTAAATATATTTTTGTGATATACTTTAACCACAATCAAATAGCAATTCAGAGTTAGAATGAATATCCTAGATTTAAAAAAGTAAAACCTTCACAGCAGTAATTTCTGTGGAGGTTTTTGTATTTTATAAAGCTATAAATGATAGATAAAAAGCCGATTTTTATTATTATTCTAACACTATCAATATCCTGTAATTTATTTGCATTACCTACCAAACTTGACTGGAATAAACTGCCCATAGAAAAAGACACTAAGAAATACGAGAATAAAGAATATAAAACCTCAGACGAGTATGTGCAGACTTTTTACGAAGGCAAGTGTTCTTCAGTGTGGGTATGGATGCATATAAATAGAGAGGATAAGATTAAGCTGATAGATGGTTTGAAGCAGAATTTTAAAGAAAAAGGTAATGTGGTTATCAATCAGTCAGCCGAATACTACGTTGATGAGATAAACAGTACTATGGAAAATGACCCGAAAGAATTTGAACAGTATAAACTCGGAGTTATCTTTAAGACCATAGCAGTTATGGACTATGACTTTGATGAGGGCATTGACAAGGCTGAGACTGCCAGAAAGTGGTTAGGGCCTGCTTATTTAGAGATTATTAAAGGGATGATGAGGGTAAAATGAATAAACAATCAATAATCGTGTGGATAGTTTTGTCATTATTTTTATTAGCATATGCTGGATGTAGTTCTTCTTCTCCTTATGATGCTGGATATGAAAAAGGCTATGATGGAGCGGAGAAAGGTGTTGCGTATTCATTTAGTAAAGAGTATAAGAATGGTTATGATGATGGGGCTCAAGATGCCTATTATTTTGACTTAGGTTATAGAGATGCTAGAAATGATGAAGAACCCCGCTATCCAAGTTTAGAAGAATATATGGAAGGTTATCGAGAGGGCAAATGAATAAAACCCAATTTATAGCTGCTTCAACATTAACCTTTCTATTTATTACTTCATTTATCTATGCTGAACAGTCTAGTTCTACGCCCAAAGATGTCGCCCCAGAGCTACAGCTTAAAGAAGAAGATTTTACCTATGATGACTATAAAGATAGCTTGGGTCTAATAAAGAGTGTCTTGGACGACTACGAAAAAGGTAAAAAGTATGACCCTAATTTAGAAAGAAGTTATATAGGCATTCCTAATAGCCTTTTACGCTTGGAAGGTTACAGCTTATTATCACAGAGAGATATACTGCGTCTGAAAGTAGAGAATGCAAAACTAAGGCAAGCCAGCAAAGAAGAAATAAACAAGTTAGAAGAAGAGCTCCAAGATATAGAGAAGCAGATAGGCGTTTTTCTAAAAGAGAATATTTGGGTTGATTAAATGAGCAGAAGAATACTAATAGTTATGGTAATTATGCTAGTTACAGCATCTCTACTAGCATCTGAACCTGTCATTACAAAAGACGCTTCTATCATGCCCCAGTCTTTTGAGTTTGAAGGTGCAAAATATAACGTGAGCACTGATTTTAATCCAGAACCTAATATGACAATAAAGCATGACTTGGATAATGACGGCCAAGCGGAAACAATAGTAGGCTTTCAAAGTCGAAATACAGATGGCGAAATCCCTGTCTCATTTATGGCTATTGGCAAAGAGAAGAACGATACGCTGGATCTAGAATATATCATCCCAGGGAACGACTACTTCGATAAGATTGAGCTGAAAGATATGGATAGCGATGGCCTGTATGAGATTATTTTTTGGCAGAGCGGAGGAGCCCACTATACCAACTTAGACATATTGAAATACCGTAAAGGTAAAATGGAACGCTTATTCAGTGATGGTAGTGCGTGTGCAGTTTATATTGAAGGGGACTCTTATCCGTATAAGATAAAAGTAGGAAGGGAAAAGTGGGATGACAAGGATTGGTGTTATGCCGCTGGTACAGATTCATTTGAAGCATATACGTGGAATGGTACGAGATTCTCTTATAACACAAAATTAAGCACTTCCAGATTGATAGGTGAAAAGGGTGCTGATGATCTATATGTAAAAGAAATTATGAAAACGATGAAAAACCTGAAAGAGAACAAATGAATAAAGTCGAGTTAATAATTGCCTGGGTAATTATAATCTGTCTATGTCCATTATTAGCTAATGCCATAACCTTTGACGACATGCTTATGCACCGTTCAAGTGATAAACAGCCATTCTGGGGAAATCATTATAAGAATATCAAATGGATAAGCCATACCCCTGATCCAGCAGGGCCAGATGCAGAGCCTTCTGGAGGGGAAGCTGATGCTAGGGGTCAGATTGATACAGGCACAGTAAATTTACAAAGTGATGGCAGGGAAAAGACAATAAAAGTTATCTGGGGCCCAGGAGTGAGTGATCATAGCCTTACAATAGAGCTATATAGAGATAATGAGATGAAAGAGCTTATAACTCGCATAGAGCCAGGAGGCATCCAGCCTAATTTCAAGATAGAAGATATAGATAATGATGGCAGGTTAGAGATAGTACTGTGGGGAGCTGTAGATGATCCTAATATGAGCCAGCTTCTATCAGATGAGAGTAAGCCATTCGAAGGGCACAGCGACCCCCCATTTATTCGAGGTGGATGTATATAAGATAGGTGAAGATAGTCGTAGACTACAGCAGAGTTATGTTAGTAGAGAAAAATATGAACCGTTTTGTGAGGAGCAGCCGATATGAATACTAAACTTAAAATTTTAGAGGCTTCAGAATGGACTGCTAAAGGAAAGGCCTTAAAAGCTCGTGGCAGGTACAAGGAAGCCCTGAAATGCTATGGTAGGGCATTAAAAATAGACCCGAGATATGCAATAGCCTGGCATGGTAAGGGAATTGCTTTAAGAACTCTTGGTAGGTACAAGGATGCTCTGAAATGCTATGATAAAGCACTGAAGATAAATCCAGAATATGCTCATACATGGTACAACAAAGGAAATGTTTTATGTGATCTTGGCAGATATCAGAAAGCACTAGTCTGTTACGATAAAGCAATAGACATAGATCCAAAAGATGCTAGTGCATGGTATAACAAAGGGTATACCTTAGATAAACTTGGAAAATATAGAAAAGCACTCAAATACTATAATCAGGCAATAAAGATAAGGCCAAAAGATGCCAATTTTTGGAATAATAAAGGATTTGCTCTGTATTTTCTTAAAAAATACCAAAAAGCGATTGCCTCTTTTAGCAGGGCAATAAAGATAGACCCGTTACATTGCAGTGCTTTGAATAATAAAGGGCATGTTTTAGATAGGCTTGGTAGATATAAGGAAGCACTTGAGTATTGTGATCGGGCAATCAAGACAGAGCCAAGACATGTAAAGGCCTGGTGTAATAAAGGAGATGCTTTGTATCATCTTGGCAGATACAGAAAAGCACTTACCTGTTATAATCAAGCGATAAAAATAGATCCAAAAGAAGCTCGTGCATGGTGCAGCAAAGGGCATACCTTATGTGAGCTTGGCAGACATAAGGAAGAGCTTATCTGTTATGCTCACGCACTAAAAATAGACCCAGAAAATGCTATTGTGTGGTTCAGTATCGGGTATAACTTAGGTGAACTTGGCAGACATAAAAGAGAACTTGCCTGTTATGATCAGGCACTAAAAATAGATCCACGATATGCTGATGTATGGTATAACAAAAGTCTTACATTAAAATATCTTGGCAAACTTCGTGAGGCCTTGAAATGTGCCGTAAAAGCACTAAAGATAGATCCCAAGGATACTCAGGCAGTTAAATTAAGGCGAGATATCCTTACAAAGTTACGAAAGCAGAAAAGATGAATAATAGACAATAAAAAGGAGATATTATGGATATGGGGCAGGTTACAAATATCGCTATTAAAATAGGAGAACTAGGTACAAAAGTTGATTTTACATTTTGGGTTGCTATTATTAGTGCTATAGCAGCCATAGGTTCCGCTATAGTAGCTGGGATTTTTGCCTGGAAACTTGATAAGGCAAACAAGGATTATCATAAACAGTGGTCTTATGTTGCTAAGACAAGTTCGCTCATAGATGATGCTATTGAGATCTTTTCAAGAATGCTGTTTAATAAGATACTAATGGCATATTATAATGACCAACAAGCTCAGCAGAATCTATTTTTGTTACAAAAAGATTTGCTTACCATAGAGAGTAAAATGGTAGTTTATGGCTCTTTAGAGTTAGCCGAAGCCATAGCTGATTTTAAAAACTCTATAGTACAAACATCTGATAAAGAATTTTTGTTGAAATGGGAAGAGCTTTACAAGAAAGGACATGAATATCTTTTGAAATGCAGGGGAAGCCTAGGAACGCAAATTAGTGAATCATTTAAAGAGTTTAAGAATAAACTGGTAGGAGTGCCTCCAGAAGGAGTAAAAGGAATAGTTGCTAATACTATGGGAACAATCTCTATAGAAAAGCATTATCAGTAGAATTCTATAAATATTAGAAGTAATATGATATAATTACAATAGTTCTTTACAATTTAATACAGGAACATAGATTTTCCTGATTTACAAACCAACGTCTAAGAGGAAGTACTATGTCCCGAGCACGCGAGTGCTTCGGGGCAGGCGGTCTTTCGCTTTTACTTAGACGTTGGGCGTTAGACTTAAAAATGCTTGCCCCTTTTTATTTGGGGCAGGGAGGTAAATGATGTGGATACCTTGGTGGAAGCTTTTAATAATAGGCTCAATCCTATGGATGGAATTGTTAATAGCAAGTAAACGAAAAAGTGGCTTTGATATATGGCAGTTAATAGGAGCTATATTTATTATAACATTGCTATTTTTATTTTAGGGCAAGATAAATGGAAGGAGGGCGACATGAGACTGATAATAGGAATTTTAATGATGACTATATTATGTTTCACTGGTTCGACTGTGTTTGCTGGGCAAAGATATTCGCAGCAAGAAAATGGTCAGGCCTCAGATCAAAATCTACATCCTGATATGGAAAAACGTATATATCCTCCTGGATATCCTATACCAGTTCGTGGGGGACAGATTTCGTATCCTCAGCCAGATGGATCAGTTATAGTCTATTCTCCTCCTAGTGGGGGTGATGTATATAATCAGCAAGGACAAAGAGTGGGAACTTATAAGCCACGTTAAGAGGGTTACGGATGGGGGAAATACTTAGTTATACTAATATTAAAAAAGAGTCAGGATGGCTTTATTTTTTAGACAAGCATGGTGATATTTCTAGGACTCAGGCTAAGCGAGGCGGACGCAAACTTTCTCTAGATGAAAAATCTATCCCAGAAAAAGTTGCAAGAGTTGGGATAGTTAAAGAACGAGGGTGGCTTTACTATGTAGATGGAAATGGCAATGTGGGAAGATCTGCTTTAAAGAGAGGTGGAACAAGAGGGTCTTATAAGCGTAAAGCAAAGGTCAGAAAAAGATATAAAAGCAGAAAAGAATATCTCAAGAAGCATAAATACTTAGACTGTGGCAGTAAGAGATATTTATTTGAATTAAGAAAAGATAAGGAGACCAATTATTTAAATATCTTTGATCTGGATTCTAAGGGCAAGATACAGATATCCCTTGAGTCATTAGACAAGGTTGCTAGGCTATTAAAGAGGTTTCATAAAAAATATAACAATACAGTGACCAATAAAAATATAGAATATATAGAAGAATCACCTGGTAACATCAAAAAAGAGGTTGAAACACTTCTTCATAACCCAAAACAGAATTTTAACTATTATAGAGAATATGGCATGACGCTGAGAGAGATAACACAAAAATATGGTAAAAGCCCATCCTATTGGTGTACGCATCCAGAAGAACTCAGGACAATATTTGGAAAGTAAATAGGTAATAGGAGACGTAGGGTATAGTTTATTTTTTGTAGTTATGATTTCACTTGATTTTTTCGCCGTATATGGTATACTTTTCTTAAGGTAAAAAAATAAAAGAGCCTCAATAGAGGCAACGCTCCTACGGGAGGGTGAGCAAGGCCCATTATGGCAAATATAGGGTAAATATAGATCGCTGGTAGACATAACGAAGGCGGTAACCAATGTTTTGTGCATTGATTATCGCCTTTTTTGTTTTTAGGAAGATAAAATATGGAGAAAAATGTATATCAGACCAAGGATCTCTACGAAGCCGCTACATTATATTCACTAGGCAAGACATTTTTAGGATTAAGACAGGACAATGGATTTTACTGGTTCCAGTTTGGGGATTTGGAAGGGTGCGAGCAGATAGCTGATGACTTTTGGGGTAAAAGAATCAGCGTAAACGCGAAAGGGTATTCGGAGGCACTAAGAACGCTGAAGGATAGGATATTTTCTAGAAGTTCTTAACAGGAGGAGATGCAGATGGAACAGGATGTCAAGATTTTAACTTTTGATGATGTAAAGAGGATATTAGGGTTAACTATAAAAGGAGATGATGATAGTAAGCTTATAACATTTCTATGTGCACTAAGTGCTTATACAGACTCATCTCAATTCAATGTTTCTTTTAATGCACCTTCCTCAACGGGCAAGTCATATATTCCACTGGAGATTGCTCAGCTCTTTCCAGAGAAAGATGTTATTATTCTAGGTTACTGTTCTCCAGCAGCATTTTTTCATGACCAGACCGATTTCGATTTTAAGCTCAAAGTCGGAATAGTAAATCTAGAAAGAAAGATTTTAATCTTTATGGATCAGCCCAATCCAGATCTTCTTCAGCGTATTCGTCCGCTACTATCTCATGATAAGAAAAGAATAGACGTTAAGGTCACTGATAAAACTAATAAATTTGGGCTTAAAACTAAAAACATAACAGTTATAGGCTATCCTTCTGTGATTTTCTGTTCAGCAGGCCTGAACATTGACGAGCAAGAGGCAACTCGATTCATATTATTAAGTCCTGATATGGATCAGGAGAAAATAAGAGCAGCTGTTTTTGAGAAGATAAAGAAGGAAGCAGATAAGCAGAGGTATTGTGATGAATTAGATCGTAACCCAGATAGAGCCAATCTAAAAGTACTGATCAAGGAGATAAAAATGCTGCATATTACTGAAGTGATAATAGAAAATCAAGAAGAGGTAAAGAAGAAGTTTTTGGATAGCAATAGGTTTTTAAAATCTAGGCATATGCGTGATGTAAATAAGATCATCTCTTTAATAAAAGCTAGTGCCATCTTGGATTATAAGCATAGGAAACGAGAGGGCACTGTTTTATGGGCAAACGACCATGATATCGAACAAGGTTTTGCCCTATGGGAAAGAATCAGGCCTAGCCAAGAATTGAATCTCCCGCCATATGTTTATAAGATCTATGAAGATATAGTAGTCCCTTTATGTAAAGGTGGGATAGATATTGACAAAGAAGATATGCAGACGGAATATTATAAGAAATACAATACTCCGCTTCCCGATTGGAAAATAAGACAAGACATTCTTCCTGCTTTACAGGCATCATCTTTAATTATTATAAAACCTGATCCGGAAGATAAAAGAAGGATAAAGATTTGTCTCGCATAGATATAGTGAGTTAAGGTGTGTATTAGATGTATAGTGAGTTAACCTGGAGTTAAAATTTAGTATCCACTCTCACTCACTATAGTTTGATGTAAAGAGATTTAAAAATGTACTATTATTGAGACCAATATGGGGGGGCATCCAGGCAATGATGAACACGCATAAGAGACGAAATAAGCAGTATAGGACAGTAAAGAGAATCCGACGTTATAACTATAAGTTAGTAGAGCGTTCTTTCTGCCTAGATATCAATTTTCTAAGCAGGAATGGTTTCTTCAGGGCAGGGAGAGGCCCTAGATGGGATTATGAGTGCAGGACAGAGAAGGAGAAATACATAGGGGGAGCATATCTAACACTGGTAGATTCTGAACATGAGGATGAGTTTGGCATAAAAGTGGATGCCCCATTATTTTTCATGAAACCTGTAATTGTTAGGGTTATATACAGAAGCCATCCGTTGGTTCGCTGGAGACAATGGTTCCTCTGCCCCAAGTGTAAGCACAAGGTTATTTTCTTGCATATACCTCCTGGGGAGTTTGATCTGGCCTGTAGGATGTGCCATAAGCTAGTTTATTGGTCGCAGATGAGAGGCAAAAAGCGGATAGGACAGGAAGAATATGCTAGGCGTAAAGAGTTGTACAGAGTTCATAAGAGCATAGTTATGGATGCTAGTGCAATAGAGTAAACAGATCTAAAACTGGGGGGGTAGAAAGGTATGAATAAATGGTAGCAAGAAAATTTATCGGAGTAAAGGAACTGGCAGAATATCTAGGAATTAAAATTGATACGTTATATTCCTGGATATACCAGCGAAAGATCCCATATGTCAAAGTGGGAAGATTAGTAAAGTTTGACTCTATACAGATAGATGAGTGGATATCAAAGAATAGCGTAAAAGAATACGCAAGGTCATAGATTATATTTGACAACGAGATAGCATTGTGCTACGCTATTCTAGAAGGTGATTTATGCGAATATATGAAAAAAGACCAGGTTACTATATGATAGATTATCATATAGAGGGTATAAGAAAGAGAGAGTTTGGCGGCAGAACCTGGGAAGAAGCTAATTATAAACTATCTAAGAGACAGACAGAAATCTATGAGGGAAAGATTAATCTTGAGGCCTTGAATGGTAAAGCATCTTTCAGAGGCTTTACAGAGTGTTATTTAAGAAAAAGTGAAACTTATAAGCGTTCATATAAACGAGAGAAGATTATAGTAAGACATCTTATTGATTTCTTCGGTAACAAGCCTCTTAGAAATATAACAGCATCAGATATCGAGGATTATAGGCAGAAGAGACTGGAGCTAGTAACAATGTCTTCAGTGAACAGGGAGACTATAGTATTGAGGCATATGTTTAATACAGCAATAAAACTTGGGAAGTTGATACAGAGCCCTATGAGAGATATAAAACAGTATAAAGTCCAGGAGCAAAGCATAAGAGCTCTATCTAGAGATGAAGAGAGGAAACTATTGGAAGCATCTTGCGAACATTTAAAGCCTATCATTATAACAGCATTGAATACAGGCATGAGGCTTGGTGAACTATTGAATTTAAGGTGGGATAATATTGACATGGATAGAGAAATAATAACTGTAACACAAACAAAGAGTACTAAAATTAGACATATCCCTATCAATAATCACTTGAAAGAGACTCTGAAGTGTGTTAAATTAACGAATGATAGAGTGTTCTGTGACAATAATGGCAGACCCATGGATTCAATAAAGACAGCCTTCAAGAATGCAGTTAGGCGATCTGGAATTAGGCACTGTCGGTTTCACGATTTAAGACATACTTTTATTACAAGATTGATAGAGAAGAATGTCAATATAGTTACTGCTAAAGAGTTGGCGGGTCATGCTGATATAAAAACTACTATGAGATATGCTCATCCAGCACCTGAATATAAGAAGCAAGCTGTGGAGCTTATAAATGTATAAAATGGCACCAAATAGTGGCACCAACAAGTTTTATATTATACTAGTTTTTTTATAACACATTATAGAATATACATATGCCGATGTAGCTCAGTTGGTAGAGCAGTGCTTTCGTAAAGCTCAGGTCGGTGGTTCAAATCCACTCATCGGCTCCAATAAAAAAATAACTAATGGCCCATGTCCGCGAGCTCTTAAAAGATAAAAATTTTTTTCTCCTCTGGTTTGCTCAGATAGTTTCAAATTTCGGGGACAGGCTGAACCAGATGGCTTTGATAGGGCTTATTTATATCCGTACCCCCGGCTCTACGATAGAGTTGGCAAAACTCCTCTCTTTTACGATAATCCCGGTATTTATTATAGGCCCTATAGCAGGTATATATGTGGACAG
>Ga0172375_10007898_pt1 | contig 14460 bp, 15 predicted proteins | sample LakKiv1m_FD_114537 | JGI IMG/M metagenome (GOLD analysis project Ga0172375, IMG submission 114537) | Freshwater microbial communities from Kabuno Bay, South-Kivu, Congo - kab_092012_11.1m | ecosystem: Environmental > Aquatic > Freshwater > Lake | place: Democratic Republic of the Congo... | reverse complement strand
TAATACCACGTTCTTGCTCTTGCTCCATCCAGTCCATTGTTGCTGCACCATCATGTACTTCACCAATTTTGTGAGATACACCTGTGTAGAACAAGATACGTTCAGTAGTTGTGGTCTTACCCGCATCGATGTGCGCAGAAATACCAATATTACGGTAACGAGAAATTGGGGTTTGACGAGCCATGATCTCTTGCATTCCTAAATTTTGTTGTTTAAAACAGGACGCTTTAAGCTGCTAGGCAGCTTAAAGCGATTCGATGACAAAACAGCGAAAACTGGCTCATCATCCTCCTGAATAGGGGCTGTTTTAACCGCTTAGAAGCGATAGTGAGAGAAGGCTTTGTTGGCTTCAGCCATACGGTGCACATCTTCACGTTTTTTAACCGCTGCGCCTTTACCTTCAGCTGCATCAAGCAACTCGCCAGCAAGACGTAAAGCCATAGTTTTTTCAGAACGCTTAGCAGCAGCATCTACTAACCAACGCATAGCCAAGGCAGTACGACGGGATGGGCGCACTTCCATAGGTACCTGGTATGTAGCACCACCAACACGGCGTGCTTTTACTTCGACCATAGGACGAACTTTTTCAAGAGTAGTCTCGAAAAATTCAACTGGGTCTACTTTAGATTTTTCTTGAACGCGGTCTAAAGCACCGTAAACGATACTTTCAGCAATAGATTTTTTACCATCTTGCATTACGTGGTTCATGAATTTAGCGATTGTTTGGCTGCTGAACTTAGGATCCGGAAGGATTTCACGAGCAGCGACTACGCGACGTCTTGGCATTTTAAAACTACCTATAAATATGACACTTCAGGTTAATCCAGCAGTAGCACAAAGTGTCGTGTGCATTCGCTGGCCTTACTACACGTCGCTTGAATTTTCACAAAATTAAATGCAGAAATCAGACAAGCGAGACGATAAAGGATTGCAGTTCTAGCGAACTAAGAGCTTAATCTCGAAAGATTATTTCTTAGGACGTTTAGTACCGTATTTAGAACGAGACTGGTTACGATCTTTAACACCAGCACAGTCTAAAGAACCACGAACGGTATGGTAACGTACACCTGGTAAGTCTTTAACACGACCACCACGGATAAGAACAACACTGTGCTCTTGCAGGTTATGGCCTTCACCACCGATATAGCTAGAAACTTCGAAACCTGAAGTTAAGCGAACACGGCAAACTTTACGCATTGCTGAGTTAGGTTTTTTAGGTGTAGTTGTGTAAACACGTGTACAAACACCACGGCGCTGTGGACAAGCCTTCAACGCAGGAACTTTAGATTTTTCAACTAAAGTCGTACGACCCTTACGGATCAACTGATTTGTTGTTGCCATGTGGCAATTCTCCCGTTAATAAAAAGCCCCAAAAACATACTACTTTTTGAGGGCATGCAATTGTAAGTCAAGATACTAAAATGGTCAATATTCGACAGACCGGCAAATATTGACCATTCCCGCATTAAAGGCTGATTTTACTGCTTTTTAAGGTATTAGGACCTTATTGCGCTTTTTGCTTTTTTGTAACCTTCTTCGCTACCGGTTTCTCAGCGTCTGCTTTTTGCGGTTTTGCCTCCGTTTCAGATGGCTCTTCCACTGCCGGTGGCGTGTCATCAAACTCGTCATCATCTTCAGGTTCCGGCTCAATCGATTCCGGTGGAATTGCCGGTTTTTGCGGCTCTACCGCAGCATTCGGTTCAACCATTTTATCGGCCAGCTGCTCTAGGCCCTGCTGGATATCCTGATCGACCTGTTCCGGCTCCGGCTTTTCCTCTGCCGATTTTTTCTGGATTTTCACCTTGGAGATGGTGCTGTTTTGCTGCAGCTCAATATCCTGATCCAGTTTTAGCTCCTCGACGGCCGGTGTAGCCGCAGCTGGCTGTTCCAGTAATTTTGGTGCGGCTTGCGCCAATAAGGCTGCGGCTTTTTCATAGGCATCGACCGGGGACAGCTGACTGCCTTTATGCTGGATGAGATATTCACGGGCATGCGAGAACACTTCCTGCGCTTTCTGGTGCACATGCTCGACCAGCTTCCAGCTATAGGCGGCACTGACCGAGGCTGTCGCTACCGGGGTTAATTTGCTTAACAGCGAGAACTTCGGCATCGAGTTCATCCACTGCCATTTCATTTCGCCCTGCTCATTGACCAGATATTTACGTAGCGCTTCCATATCATTACTGGAACCGACCAGCTGCTGTAACTGATGCACATCATGGGTTTGCAGCATGTTCAGCACGCTTTTAATACCCAGCAAGACCGCCTGCTTTTCGGCAATCAGGCCCAGATCAACCTGTTTGAAAATATATTGCACAATGGCCTGGCCTTCTTCTTTATTCAGCTCAAAGCCATACGAACGCCCAACCTGATAGATGGTACGTAACGACATGATCATCGAAACTGGCACATCTACCGCGGTTCCAATCACGCCGGTAGCACCGGTGATCGCGCCCTGAATTGAGGCCAGCCATTTATTTTGCTCTGCCAGCGCCTGGCTGATGCGTTTGGAACGGTTTACATCCTGGGTCAGTTCTTCTAGATCACGTACCCCGGCTTCATCTAAAACTGCGTCCACCGAACTGATATTGGAGGTAAAGGTATTTAGCTGGTGAAAGAAGTAATCCGAAACCTTGTCTGAAAACTGAGGCGCGACAAAATGGGCAAGATTATTGACCTTATTATAATGACGACCCAGCAATTGACGTGAGACCTGCGGCAAATGTGCCTTCAGTACCTGCTGCGGATTGTCATAACGCGATGAATGGCGGCCGAATACCGGGCTGGCACTGCCTTCCACCACCCGCCCCTGACTGCTACCCGCCTCTTCTTTACTGGTCGAACCGGGCGCTACATGCTGAACCAGGTCAATGCCGGTATGACTGAGCTTTTTAGCCACTCCAAACGCACTCGAGAGGAATCCGCCTGATTGCTTATTATTAGAATCTGTCATTCTTGCTCCTCATTTTCTTTCTTAAGATTTATTGCTAAATACTAGGTATAGTCTGCGTTTATCTCAACCTTATTGTGTTTCTTTTGGTTATGTTCACGTAGTCTGCTCCCCAAATCTGGTCATTCCCAAAGAGGCATAGGATTTGCCATAAGAATTCAAAATTCTTTCTGTTATTATGAATCCAATTGAAAAACTTGGGAAATGCACTGGACACCGGCATTTGCGCCGACAGCCTCCAGGGCTGGACCCGATAATATCACCATAAGGGAACTGTAGATGAAACGTGTTGTAATCACTGGCATGGGCATTAATTCGTGCATTGGTAATACATTAGAAGATGTAACCCACTCTTTGCAAAATGGTATTTCAGGCACACGTTTTAACCAGACTTATGCTGAACTGAATTTTAAGAGCCATGTCAGTGCAGCTGCAGAACAGAATTTTGACAATATCGACCGCCGTTTAAAACGCTTCATGGGCGTGTGTGCGATGTATGCCTATAACGCAGCGGCAGCAGCCATTGAACATGCCGGCCTGAAAGTTGAAGATTTAGCCGGTAACCCGCGTTACGGTATTGCCGGTGGTTCAGGCGGCAACTCGACTGCGTCTGTGGTTGAAATGGTGGAATTACTGGAAGAAAAAGGCGCGCGTAAAATTGGCCCGTTCTTTGTACCACGTAACATGTCAAACACCATTACGGCCAACCTAGGCGTTGCCTTTAAACTGCAAGGTGTTGCGCACTCGATTACCAGCGCATGTGCAACTTCTGCCGATGCGATTGGTTATGCCTACAACCTGATTCAACTGGGTAAACAGGACCTTATGCTGGCTGGCGGTGGTGAAGAAGATCACTGGTCACAAAGCCTGCTGTTTGATGCGATGGGTGCGCTGTGTGCCAAATACAATGACACCCCAGAAACTGCTTCTCGTCCGTATTCAGCAGACCGTGACGGTTTCGTGATTGCCGGCGGCGGTGGCTTCCTGGTACTGGAATCGCTGGAACATGCACAAGCACGTGGTGCCAACATTCTGGCAGAAGTGGTGGCGTATGCAGCCAACTCGGACGGTGCTGACATGGTTGCCCCAAGCGGTGAAGGTGCAACACGCTGTATCCTGATGGCGCTGGATGAAGCCAAACACCACGGTGTTGAATCAATTGATTATGTGAACACACACGGTACATCGACCCCTGCAGGTGACGTGACTGAACTGAAAGCCATGGAACGTGCCTTTGGTGAAGGTCAGGTACCCGCACTGAGCTCGACCAAATCCATGACCGGTCACAGCCTGGGTGCTGCCGGTGTACAGGAAGCGATCTACTCTGTCCTGATGATGCAAAACGACTTTATTGCACCAAACATCAACGTGACCGAGCTGGATGAAGGCGCGAAAGGCTTTGATATCGTACTTGAAAAACGTGACGCAAAATTGAATACTGTGATGAGTAACAGTTTTGGTTTTGGCGGCGTAAACGCTTGTCTGATTTTCAAGAAATGGGATGCATAATCCCTAAATAGGATTTTCGATGGATGCACCTTCTGATGCTTTTTTATGGGTAAAAGCATTACATATTATTGCCGTGGTGTGCTGGTTCGCTGCACTGTTCTATCTGCCACGGTTATATGTTTACCATGCCATGAGTGAAGATGCGGTCAGTCATCAGCGTTTTGAAGTCATGGAGCGCAAATTGTACCGCGGAATTATGTGGCCTTCCATGATCGCCACCTTAATTACCGCACACTTTCTGGTGGATTGGGGTGATGCCACCCGGAACTACCACGATGCCTTGTGGTTTTACCTGAAAGTGGCACTGGTCGGATTATTGGTGATTTACCATCTGGTTTGCGGTTATTACCGTCTAAAACTGATTGGCAATGCCCATTACAAGTCACACAAGTTCTGGCGATTTTTTAATGAAATGCCGACAGTGCTGTTATTTGCAATTGTGATTCTGGTGGTGGTGAAACCTGTGTTCTAGCTCCTAGCTCCATCGAAGAACAGATAAAAAAAGCCTCGTTTGATACGAGGCTTTTTTGTGGGCTAGCGAAGGGTTTCTGACTTGGCATATTGCTCGGTCTGGGCATATTGCTGGTATTTACGCAGCCGCGGTTTATATAGACCATAGTAAGTCACGGTTAAAATCACCAGCCACAACGGACTGACCAGCAGTGCTTTCAGCGTATCCGGCTCCAGACTGAGAATCACCAGTGCAAACAGCAGGAAGGCCAACACCACATAGCTCATCAGCACCCCGCCCGGCATTTTAAAGCGTGAAGCAGCGTGTAACTGCGGCTGCAGTTTACGATAGCGCAGGTAACACACCATAATAATGCCCCAGATGCTAATAAACAGAATCACGCACAGCGAGCTGGCCAAGGTAAAGGCTTCAACGGTATTCGGCACAAAATACTGCAAGGCTGCACCGGCCATAATAAACAGACAGGAGAACAGCAGACCTTTGGCCGGTACTGCCCGTTTTGACAAGGTCGCCAACGCCTGCGGTGCCTGCCGGCCACGCGCCAGACCAAACAGCATGCGGCTGGTCGAAAACACACCGCTATTCATGGAAGACATCACTGAAGATAACACCACCAGATTCATAATAATCGCAGAGGTGGGAATACCGGCATGTAAAAACAACGATACAAACGGACTACGATCTGCCGGAATCTGGTTCCACGGCGTGACCGACATCACCACAAATAAAGACAGCACATAAAACAGGATAATCCGGGTCGGAATTGCATTGACTGCTTTGGGCAAATTCTTTTCTGGGTCTTTGGTTTCAGCCGCCATGGTACCCAACAGCTCTACCCCGACAAAGGCAAACAGCGCAATCTGGAAACCGGCCAGAAAACCGTTACCGCCTTGTGGAAACATACCACCATGTGACCAGACATGCTGAAAACTGGCAGTGGTGCCATCTGGCGCGGCAAACTGGTTAAAGACCATATAGCCACCAATACCAATCAGGCCTAAAATCGCCAGAATCTTGATCAGGGCAAACCAGAACTCGATTTCACCAAACAGTTTGACCGTCAGCAAATTCAGTCCCAGTACAAACAGCACACAGCCAACACTGATCAGCGCCTGTCCCATGGGGGTAAATGTGGTATCCGGTGGCAGCCAGAAACCCAGATAATTGATGATGGCTGCCAGATCGGCAATTCCGACCAGAATCCAGCCCAGCCAGTAGGACCAGCCAATATAATAGCCCGCACCCGGCCCGATCAGGTCATGTGCCATATCAATAAAGGATTTATAGTGCAGATTGGACAGCAGGATTTCACCCAATGCACGCATCAGGAAGAAAAACATCAGGCCAATAATCATATAAATAAACAGAATGGACGGGCCGGCCAAGGCAATGGTTTTGCCTGAGCCCATAAACAGTCCGGTGCCGATGGCGCCGCCAATGGCAATTAACTGCAGGTGCCGGTTGGAAAGTTTGCGTTGTAATTCATGTGGCGACGAATGAACGTCATCGTGACGAGAGGAAGTCATGTTCAATATCCTTATTGTGCCCTGACCCTGCCATCAGCGCAGGCTGTGCATACGTCATCCTGCAATGATGGTCCTGTACATCCCAACAAATCCTATCTTGGGCTGTACGCAGCGTCAGTGGCTGGGAGAGAAAACCAAACCAGACGGCTTATTTCTGTGCAGCAATCACTGCAATTTCAATCAGCCAGTCCGGGTTGACCAGTTCCGCCTGAATGGTGGCGCGTGCCGGTGTGGCATGGCCCTGTAACCATTCAATCCAGAGCGCATTCACGGTCTGGAAATCGGACAGATTCTTTAAAAAGAGTTGCGCAGATAAAATCCGGCTTTTATCGCTATTGGTTTCGGCCAGCAGCGCATCAATGGTCTGCAGCACTTCTTGCGTTTGCGCAGTGATGTCCTGCCCGGCAGTGGTTTTCGGAATCTGACCCGACAGATAGACCACCTGATTAAATACCGTTGCCGCACTCATCACTTCAGTGCTGTGAATACGTTGAATATCTTGAGAACTCATGTTGTGATCCTGTTGAATAAAATTTTATGCCTGCACCACAAACGGCACCCGGGTGGTGATGGCGCACATCAGCTCATAGCCAACGGTACCGGCTGCCTGACTGACCTCATCGACTGGCAAAATGGCACCACTGCTGGAATAGCCCCACAGCACCACTTCAGCGCCAATATCGGCATCAGGAAGATGACTGAGATCGACCGCCAGCATATCCATACTGACCCGGCCCAGCGTCTGGCTGCGCTGCGAATTGACCAGCACTGGCGTACCGCTTGGAGAAATTCGCTGATAGCCATCGGCATAGCCACAAGCCACTACACCAATCCGCATCGGTTGTTCGGCAACAAAGCTGGAGCCATAGCCAATACTTTCTCCAGCCTTCAGCTGCTGAATGGCAATAATTTCACTGCGCAGGCTCATGCTCGGTTTCAGGTTCCAGTCCTGAATCGTGTGCTGTGGAAAATCGGGCGAACTGCCATACAGCATGATACCGCTACGCATCACATCACTGTGCAGGGCCGGCGCATGACGTAGCAGCGCCGCGCTATTACAGAGCGAACGCTTGCCAGGCAGGCCGGCAATGGTCTGTTCAAAACATTGCCGCTGATAGTCAATGCCCGGCGCGCCAAAACGTTCGCCGTCGGCATCGGAGAAATGCATCATGTGGGTAATAGAGCTGACAATTTCCAGTGCCTGTAACTGGGCAAAGGCGTCCCGGTAAGCGGTGGGTGCAAAACCCAGACGGTTCATGCCACTGTTCATTTTCAGATAGACATGAAAACGTGCTTCCGGATGCTGGCGCTGGAACTGCTGTAACCAGTCAATTTGATGGGCGCTGTGAATGCTAAAGCTCAAGCAATGTTGCTGACAGACAAATAAATCTTCCAGACAGAAAATGCCTTCCAGCAACAGAATATCGCCCTGCCAGCCCAGCTGGCGTAATCTCAATGCCTCGGCCAGATCTAGCAAGGCAAAGCCATCGGCAGACTGAAAAGCCGGATAGACTCGCTCGATGCCATGACCATAGGCATTGGCCTTGACCACGGCATAAACTTGGCTGTCCCCGGCATACTGCCGGGCAATCTGCAGATTATGGCGCAGTGCATCGAGATGCACCACCGCCTGAATTGGTCTGGGCATATTTCTTCCTTGAATCAATACCTTAAGCAGCGTAACGCTGTAACGACAAGCCTTCAGTGCTAATTTCCGGTTGCTGCTGCATCACCAGATCACTGATTAACTTGCCCGAACCACAGGCCATGGTCCAGCCTAAAGTCCCGTGGCCGGTATTCAGGAACAGGTTTTTATAGCGGGTGCCGCCAATAATCGGAGTGCTGTCCGGCGTCATTGGACGTAAACCGGTCCAGAAACTGGCCTGCGGTAAATCACCACCCGGGAATAAATCTTTGGTGACCATTTCCAGCGTGGCACGACGGTCCTGATTCAGACCGAGGTTAAAGCCGCTTAATTCAGCCATACCGCCGACGCGAATGCGCTGGTCAAAACGGGTAATGGCAATCTTGTAGGTTTCATCCAGAACTGTTGATTGTGGCGCCATGGCCGGATCGACAATTGGCACAGTCAGCGAATAACCTTTCACCGGATAGACCGGCAGGTCCAGATGCAGCGGTTTCAGGAATTCACGTGAATAACTGCCAAAGGCCAGCACATAACGGTCTGCGGTCAGCACTTTGCCATTGACCAGCACGCCTTTAATCTCATCACCTTCAACCAGCAGTTTTTCTACATTCTGGTTAAACTGGAAATCGACACCCATCTCCTGTGCCAGTTTGGCCAGCGCATTGGTAAACAGATAGCAGTCGCCGGTTTCATCATTAGGCAAGTGCAAACCACCAACCAGTTTGTCCTTGGCCGCAGCCAAAGCCGGTTCGACTCGGGCCAGACCATCACGGTCTAACAGCTCATATTCCACGCCACTTTCTTTTAATACTTCAATGTCACGCTGTACGGCATCGAGCTGGGCATCTTTACGGAACAGCTGCAGCGTGCCTTTAGAGCGGTTTTCATAGCTGATTCCGGTGTCTTGGCGTAACTGTCTCAGGCAATCGCGGCTATATTCGGCCACCCGCACCATCCGCTCTTTATTAATGGCGTAGTGCTGTGCATTACAGTTTTTCAGCATTTGCGCCATCCACTCTAACTGCCACATGCTGCCATCCAAATTCACGGCCAAAGGTGCATGATGCTGGAACATCCACTTCACGGCTTTAAATGGAATCCCCGGTGCTGCCCACGGCGTTGAATAGCCCGGTGAAACCTGTCCGGCATTCCCGAAGCTGGTTTCTTCCGCCGGCCCGGTTTGACGATCCAGCACCGTTACACTTGCACCCTGCTGCGCCAGATAATATGCGCTGGTCACCCCAATGACACCGCTTCCCAACACAATTACACGCATAGACTTGACCTCAAATACATTCCAGTTTATTTAACTAGTATATTTTTGGATCAATAGTGAATTTTGCTATTTTTAATGGGTATTTTCAGATAATCCACCCATTTTTTCAGGATATTTTTTGGAATAAAGGAATTTTTAGATGCGTAAATTAGACCGGATTGATCGCATGATTTTGGACATCCTGCAAAACAATGGCCGGATTGCGATTAGTGAGCTGGCGGCCAAAGTCAACTTATCTACCACGCCCTGCTCGGAACGGGTTAAACGGCTGGAACGCGATGGCATTATTATGGGCTATTATGCCCGCCTGAATCCGGAACTGGTGGACAAGAAACTGCTGGTGTTTCTGGAGATTAAACTGTCGGCCAAATCGGGCGATGTGTTTGATCAGGTGGCGCGAGATCTGGTCGATATTCCGGAAGTGCTCGAGTGTCATCTGATTTCCGGCGAGTTTGATTATCTTGTTAAAGCACGGCTCAAAGAAATGAGCGCCTACCGGCGTTTACTCGGCGATTTACTGAAAAAATTGCCGGCCTCGGCATCTTCGCACAGTTATGTGGTAATGGAAGAAGTCAAAGAAAGCCTGTATTTAAATATTGAAGGCTGATGTTTTCGTGAGTTACCCGAACCCGTCGATGTGATCAGACACACGGGAAATCCATCCACCGGCTGATGAATACAGCATCAGCCGAATGGATTTTTTTATATTAAGCCTGACAGGATGCCAATGTGCTATTTAAGTCAGCCACCACATTCGGCAACTGAGAAAACTGCTGAATACGGGCTTTCGGTGCAGCATGATCCAACTCTTGCAGCGTGCCATAACCATATTCGACGGCGACCGCTTCAATCCCGTTATGTCGCGCGCCCAGCACATCATATTCCCGGTCACCGACCATAAGACATTGGCTGGCCTGTAACTGTTCCTGCTCCAGAATATAGGCAATTAATTCATCTTTATGGGTTCGATCACCATTCAGCTCGCTGCCATAAATACCGGTAAAATACTGTTCCAGCTCAAAATGCTCCAGAATCTGCCGTGCATAAATGGTCGGTTTAGCAGTCGCCAAAAACAGCTGATAGCCCTGAAGTTTCAAGGTTTGCAAGGTTTCCGCCACAGCCGGATAAACCTTGTTTTCATATAAACCGGTCACGGCAAAACGCTCGCGATAACCCATCAGCGCCTGTTCCGCCAGCACATCATTCGGTTCAACCTGTAAAATTTTTGCCAGTGAAGCTTTCAGTGGCGGACCAATAATCCAGTCAATATTTTCAGATTCTGGTAGTGGATGACCAATTTTTGCCAGTCCATAACGCGCCGAGGTGGTAATACCCACTTTTGGATCGGTCAGGGTGCCATCCAAATCAATCAGCAGATGTTTAATCATGAATTTTTCTCCCCCTTCGACCGTGAAATACACTCGAGACTTGATTCAAAGTTGCCTATACTAACGTAAATTCATGATTGAAGGATATGGATGTGCGTCCAACGGTACTTTGCTTTTCTGGTTTAGATCCCTCTGGGGGCGCGGGCTTACAGGCTGATATTGAAGCGATTGGTCAAAGTGGCGCACATGCGGCCATTGCCTGTACCGCCCTGACGGTGCAAAACTCGCAGCAGGTATTTGGTTTTGAAGCCACCTCCAAAGCATTGCTGCTGGCCCAGGCCAATGCCGTGGTGAACGATCTGCCAATTCGCTGTGTCAAATCGGGGATGCTCGGCACCACCGACAATATTGCAGCGCTGGCAGATTTCTTGAGAGAACATCCGGACTATTACTATGTGCTGGACCCGGTTCTGGTCGCCAATAGTGGTGGCTCTCTGGGTGATCAGGCGACTTTGGTTAAAGCCTTTGTCGAGCTGATTCCACTGGCAACCTTACTGACCCCGAATACGGTAGAACTGCGTGCCCTGACCGGTGAAGATGATCTGGAACTGGCCACCCAGAAACTGTTTGCGATGGGTGCCAAGGCGATTTTGGTTAAAGGCGGCCATGAAGATACCCCGGATCACATCCGCAATGCTTTATATATAGATGGTGAACTGATTTCAGAAACCCGTTGCCCGCGTTTAGAAGGCGAATACCACGGTTCGGGCTGTTCGCTGGCCAGCTTTATTGCCGGGCGTCTGGCACTAGGTGATAAACTGCAAGCCGCTGTGAATCATGCTGAAACCTGGCTGTTTGGAGTACTAAAACAGGCAGAAAGTCCGGTACCGAATGGTCAGAAGATTCCAAAACGCTTTTAATCCTTAATATAAAAAATACCTGCCCCATGGCAGATATTTTTTCGACCTGAATCTGGAGCCCTTTAATCCGGCATATCATCCAGCTGCTGCGGTTCGGCTCGCGGCTGGGTATTCATCCGGTGCCGGAACGAGGCGGAACGTTCATAAGCCTGTTTACGTACCCGCATAATTGAACCCAAAGGTTGATGCGCCTGCACGCCATGCCACGGGTTAAACGACAACACATCATCGGCATAAACCCGCCGCTCCGGACTATAGCTGTCCTGTTTGGGAAAATGCAAAGTGCCAATGGTCTGATGCGCAGATTCTTCTTCCGGCCATAATACCGAGGCATCTTCAATGGGCATCCGTTCTAGACTGGTACATAATTGCGCACGCAATACATAATCGGCGCTATGGTGCTTAAAGAAATCCCGAACCAGATCGCGGATGCTGGAGTCATGGCTAATCTGCATTGGAATATTGGTCAGCTGACGTACCGAGGTCGATTCCGGCGCCACACTGATTTTTGCCATATAGTCGCCATAACGCAGTGCAGCCATGGTGTGATAGGTTTCACCGAGAATATGGTTCTGACTGCGCGCCCAGCCTTTTAAAGTTACCGGTACTTCTAAACCGGCTTTATCCACCAGTGTATTTAAACTGCGCGCAATACTGCGCATGCCTTTTAACATCGGATCGGGCGCCTGTTCCGCGCGTGTCACCAGAGGCAGCATCTGCTGGTATTTACGCAGCGTGCCAAAGGCCAGCACCGGAATATTCACCATCAGAATATCCTGGTTTTTACCATCACTCGGATCATCGGCCAGTAAGCGTGCGCCCGGCACATTCAGGATTTTTAAGGCAAAGCCATGCGGTACTGGCACCTGGTCACTGCGTAAATCTCCCGGCGCAGCCGATAAACGCACCATCACATCATAATGTCCTGGCTCGGCAAAAATTCCCTGCGCCAAATGCGGCGGCAACACCGGCACGGTCAAAATACCTTTCAGAAATGCATGTGATTTGGCATGCGCATCGCGGACTGCATGGCGATGCTTGTCAAACACCTGTTGTCGGGCTTGGGCCATATGCTCGATAATATCTTCAATCAAGCGGCTTTCATTCGGCTGTTCCTGTTCAACCTGCGGGGTATACAGTAGATACGGCTCTGACATCGTGAACGCTCCTGTTCCGGCCTGAACATCTGGCAAAAATTGGCTAATATCCACCAATCTAGCAAGCTGAGAGCCAGAAAAATATAGTGCTTATTCAACAGTTCAGGAGAGTTTGGTAAGCGTAGACGACTCAGCTCAACACGATACTTGGGTTCAGTCTTGATGATGTCTGGATTTAAGCTGCGCCACATGCGCGCGCCGGGTTTGCCAGGACGGGTCCAGCACTTCTTTTTCCAGTCGTAATTGCAAACGTTTTAAGCGCATGGCGGAGATGACTTCGGTTCGGAGTTCCTGCACATAATTCACCCAGCCTGCCCCTTGAAATACCTGCTTTGGCATCTCTGTTTTAAATTCGCAGCCCGGCATAAATACCACTAGCGAATGTAAATGTTCCGGCTCCAGCAGATCAGCCAACAGATGACTCAATACCTGAGTATGTTTGTAATTCTGATGCAAGGGATTCTGAAATTGATAACTCTTTTTATAAATTTTCTGGGTCCACATTTTTTGCCGCGCACTGCCAAAAATCCAGCCCTTATAGTTTTTGCTTTCTATCACAAAGACGCCAAAAGGACTTAAGAGCACATGATCAATTTGTGTGGTGCCCCCATCCTGATCGGGCAAGGTCAAATCATTAAGTAAAATATAACGCTCATCCAGATGTTGCTTGGCCTGTCGCTGAACAGCCCACTCCCCGATTTTGCCTTTTAAGTCCGGCAGGAACACCCGCAGCAGGCTCAAGCCCAGCAGAATCAGCAACAGCCACCACAGCTGTGAAATCAACATACTCAAAATATTTACATCATGCATTGCGGTTTTATTTTAATGGTGATGATCTTGACCCAAATCTAACATAAAACGGCGTTCCATTCAGGAATGATAATGCTGGTTTAATCTTCATTATCAGTTGGATACAGAAAGATTCTATCTACCTGAAGATGTTCAATCTGGATAGTGATCTATTTTTTAATCAACGGATGCTTACTGATTTAAGCTGTTTATTGGCCTGCACTAAGCGATGCAACACCACAGATTATCCGTATTTATTTTTGTTGTTGTTCCAGTTTTAACAGAATCTCTTTATTGTCTAATCCGCCGGCAAAGCCAACCAGTTTACCGCCGCTGCCAATCACCCGATGACAGGGTGCAATAATTGAAATTGGATTTTGGCCATTGGCCGCACCGACAGCCCGTACCGCTTTGGGACTGCCGACCTGCTCAGCAATTTGCCGGTAGCTTCGGGTTTCGCCAAAAGGAATATTCAGCAACGCCTGCCAGACTTTTTTCTGAAATTCTGTGCCTTCAAAATCTAAAGGCAGTTCAAAAGTCTGACGCTGGCCCTGAAAATATTCATTCAGCTGTTGTTGTGCGTCGAGCAAAATCGGATGATCCAGTTGCTCTACCAGCTCGGCCTGCCGGACCCGTTTGGGATTTTCATTGTCCCAGATCACGGCGACCAGCGCGCTGTCTGTGGCCACCAGTTTTAAACGCCCGACCGGAGAAGGCATATACATAAATGCAAGTTTCATCTCCTTCTCCTGTTCAGTTTAGTCTAGCTTGATTATGCCGATGAAAGTTTCATCAAAATCAGGCCCGATACAATCAGCACCGCAGCAAACATCCGCATAGCAGTTGCGGGCTCACCTAAAATAAAAATCCCCACCAAGAAAGATC
>Ga0172375_10007897_pt1 | contig 14461 bp, 11 predicted proteins | sample LakKiv1m_FD_114537 | JGI IMG/M metagenome (GOLD analysis project Ga0172375, IMG submission 114537) | Freshwater microbial communities from Kabuno Bay, South-Kivu, Congo - kab_092012_11.1m | ecosystem: Environmental > Aquatic > Freshwater > Lake | place: Democratic Republic of the Congo... | reverse complement strand
ACCTGGGGCATCGGTTTCGAGCAGCCGCTGGCGCAAAACCTCAAGCTGACAGCGGAAATCTTCGGCGCGGAGCAGACTCGCCCGGACAAGGCCCTCGGCCTGCGTTACGAAATCGCCGAAGGACTCAAGCTCTATGGCGCCGTCGGCCGTGGCAACGACCGAAGCTTTGCCACTCTCGGCGTCGCCTGGGAATTCTGACAATTACAGCAGAGGAGGAAACAACGATGAAAATTCAAAAAACCATGTGGGGCCGCCTGATCCCGTTCATGCTGGCGGGCGCTCTCGCTGCCGGTAATGCGTGTGCCGACGGCAAGGATCTCAAGAAAAGGCACTCGATCAATACCGAGTGGTTGGAGGAAGTCGCCAAGGGCAAGATCAATCTCGAAGGCGACCATGCCGCCGTCGAGACGCTGATCCTGGGTCGCAACATCCCGATCCCCTACGACTACATCGCCACGCTGATGCGCACGCCGAACGCCTTTGGCCAGGGACCGGCCTGCATCGTCTGTCACTCGTCGACCGATCCGCGCCACAGCTACCGCGGCATGGACCTGTCAACCTGTCGCGGCATCAAGGCCGGCCCGACCGAGGAGCCGGCCCGGCCAACCTTCACGCCGGGTCAGCCGGCGAAGAGGAGCATCATCGGCCGGCGCTTGCGCAACAACCGCATGCCGCTCGGCGTGCCGTTCACGGTGTCGGCGAATTCCGACGCCGTGGCCTTGGTGCGCAACTGGATCAGCGCCGGCGCCAAGAACGACGACCACTTCCAGAAGAAGGTGCTGCCCCTCTTCAAGACCGACAACGCCTTCGCACCGAACATGCCGGCGTGCACGACCTGCCACATGTCGAACCAGGAGCCGCCGAGCTTCCACGAACTCGACCTGGGCAGCCACAAGGGCATCATGCTCGGCGCCGACTCGGTCGCCAAGGGCGTGGCGCACGCAACCAAGGTGGTGATCCCCGGCAAGCCCGAGGAGAGCGCGATCTTCCAGCACCTCGTCGAGGACCGCATGCCGCCAGGTATTCCGCCCACCGAGGATCGCGATCACCCGAACACGCTGATCCTGTTGCGCTGGATCGAGCAAGGGGCGAACTGCGATTGATCCCCGCGCGCCGTCTCTGGCTGGCGGCACTCGCCGCCAGCTGCATCGCCCCGCGCATTGCGCTCGCCGCGCGCCAGGCCGCCCGGCCCGAGCCGCTGCGCATCACGCGGCGCTGGACTACCGGTAATACCCGCATCGCTCCGCCTACCGTGGCGGATGGGCGGGTGCTCGTTGCCGGCAACCGGCAGCTTGGCCTGTTCGACCTGAATGCGGAATCGCCGCGCTGGACGATCGAACACGGCTTGCCGGAAGGCGCGGCTTTCCGTCCCCGCGCCACGCCGGAAATCGCTTTGTGCGGCGGCCGCCGGGAACTGAGTGCCTGGCGGCTGGCCGACGGCGCGCCGCTGTGGCGCCGCCCCGCGGCTTTCCAGATCGGCACGCCCTGCCTGCACGGCGACACGCTTTACTGCGGCGACGGCCACGAGTTGCTCGCCCTCGATGTGCGGACGGGCCGGGAACGCTGGCGTTTCGCCGCGCTCGCCGATACGCAGATCAGCTATGCGCCGACGGCGACGGACGCGACGGTGTTCGTCGGCCCCGGCGATGGCCGCCTGTATGCCCTCGATGCCGCCAGCGGCCGGCCGCGCTGGACACTTGAAGGCCTGGCCGACTGGCAATACCTGCGCCAGCTGCACCTGGCCGGCAACCTGCTGGTCGCCGGCAGCTACAAGGAGAAGTTGCACGGCATCGACAGCGCGACCGGCAAACAGTTGTGGGAATTCAACGCCGGCAACTTCATCAACTCGCACCATGTCAGCGACGGGACGGCCTACCTGTGGTCGCCGACCGGCTGGCTGTATGCCATCGACACCGCCTCGGGGAATGTCCGCTGGCGCCACCGCACCACCGACTACCGCGGCGATCCGCGCAACTGGGCGTCGCTACTCGCCGAGCTCGTCACGCAGCGCGGCCGGCTCTACGCGCTCGACCTCGGCAACGTCCTGCATGTGCTCGACACCGGCGATGGACGCGAACTCGCCCGGCTGACGCTGGCGGAAACCGTGGCGGCTTTCGTCGCGCCGGTCGACACAGGGGTCACAACGGGCGTGCTGCTCGGCACCGCGCAGGGCGAACTCCTGCTGGCCGATATCTGAAAGTCGGCGCTGGCGGGACGGCACCTAAGCAAACGAAGGGCCGCCCCGAGTTTTCTTGCCCCTTTAGGGGAGAAACGAGCGCAGCGAGTTTTCCGGGGTGGGCTTATTTCTTCGTCACGCCGTGCTGCACGGCCATCAGCGCCGCTTCGGTGCGCGAGCGCACCTGCAGCTTCTGCAGGATCACGGTGATGTGGTGCTTGACGGTTTTTTCCGCGATGTGCAGTTGCTCGCCGATTTCGCGGTTGGTCAGGCCCTGGCTCAGCAGTTCGAGCACGCCGGTCTCGCGTTGCGTGAGCGTGTCGAAGGCATCGACCGGGCGCGGCCGCGAAAACTCGGTGAGCATTTCCGCCGCCAGCGTCGGAGTGACGTAGGCCTCGCCTTCCGCCACGTTGCGCACGATCGTGCGCAGTTCCCCCGCCGACACGCCCTTCAGCACATAGCCGTGCGCGCCAGCCTTGAGCGCCGCCAGCAGGCTCTCGGCGTTCTCGGCCATGGTCAGCATCATGATGCGTGTGCCGGGAATTTCGGCAGAGATGCGTGCGGCGGCGGCGATGCCGTCCAGTCCGGGCATGCTCACATCGAGCAACACCAGATCGGGACGCAGCGCATGGGCGAGTTCGACTGCCTCCGTACCGGTGCCGGCCTCGCCGACCACGACGAAATCAGGCGTCGCCGTCAGCGAATTGACGACCCCTTCGCGAAACAGCGGATGGTCGTCGGCCAGCAGAATGCGGATCGGGTGATTCATGGCGATACCTTTATTTCCTCGTTGTGCAGCGGCAGGCTGGCACGAATCCGCGTACCGCTGCCGGGCGCGGAATCGACGGTGAACTCGCCGCCCAGGAGGCGCACGCGTTCCTGCATGAAGGCCAGCCCCAGGCGGCCGGAGCGCGCGACGACCGCGGGATCGAAGCCCGCGCCGCTGTCGGCGACCTCAATGCGCACCCGGTCGCCGTCGCGCCAGACGCGCACGCGCGGCGCGCCACCCGGCGCATGGCGATGGCTGTTGGCGAGCGATTCCTGCAACAGGCGAAAGACGGTGATCTTGGTCGCCAGGTCCGCCTCCTGCAAGCTGGCGTCGATCTCCGCCACGATGCGGGAAGCGCTTTGGCGCTCGAAATCGCGCACCGCGCGCTGCGCGGTTTCCGCCAGCGAACTCGCTGCTATGCCGGGCATGCCCAGGCCGGCGGCGATGTTGCGCAGTTCGTCGAGCGAGGAGCGCAGCGCGCCGCGAATCGCCTGCAGGTCGGGCAAAGCCTTGGGGCCGGACACATTGCAACAGCCGCAGGCATCCGCCATCTCGTCGAAGCGCATCAGCGCGAAAGCGAGCGCCTGCGCCGGCCCGTCGTGCAAGTCCGCCGCGATGCGATGCAGGAAACGCTCGTTGAGCGCCGTGGTCGCCGCGCCGGCTTCGCCGAGCCGCGCGCGCATGCGCTCGTTTTCGGCGAAAGCGCCACGCAACTGGCGCAACTGGCGGCTCAGGTCGTCGCGCTGCCGCAGCAGGGTCTCGTCCACGCGCCGCACCATGCCGAACAGCAACAGCAGGATCGCCAGCGTGGCGATCGCCAGCAGGATCCAGCTGCGCCACTGGGCACTGCGGATTTCGCGATCGAGGTTCTCGGTCGAGTGGTAGAACTCGGCGACCGCGACCACCTCGCCCTCCGGCTCCAGGCGTACCGGCACGTAAACTTCCAGCAGCCGGTCCCAGCGCTCGCGCTCGTCGGAATGTTCGTCTCCTTCCAGCGTCGCCATGTGCGCCTGCACCTTGCCGGCAAAGGCTTCTTGCAACGCGCCGCCGACCGGAAAGTTCATGCCAAGCTGGGCATGATCGCTGCTGTAGATGATCGTGCCAAAGGCATTCCAGAGCTTGAAGCGCACCACCTTGCGGTGCAGCGGACCGGTAATGAAGATGCGGTCAAGCGCTTCGTGTATCGCTACCGTCGCCACGGTATCGCCGGAATCCTGCCGCAACTGGGCGGCCAGAATGCTCTCGACGTAAATTGCCGACACGGCAGCCGCCCGTTGCGCCGCGCTGCGCTCGATCTCGATGCCGAGCCAGGTGCCGACAACGCCCATACCCGCCAGCAGCAAAAACACACCCGCCATCAGGAATTGGCGGGACAAGCTGATGCGTTCGAAGGCGCGCCTGGGCGGCGTCTGCGGCAGCGGAGCAGAATACGGTTCGCTGGTTTCCATTGCGCCCAATGCTAACACTCAAGTCTCACTGAGAGATCAGACCAAAGTCTGATCCACTCGCGGCTTGCGCCTCTAGCCGCGGCATTGCCGGTGCGGAGAATCAGGCCATCCGTTTCATACACCTTCATAAACCTAGTGGGAGGTCAAAATGTCGCACCGCAACACCCTCATCCTGCGCCGTCTTGCCGTCGGCGCCGTCGCCAGCCTGATCGGCCTGACCGCCAGCATCACAGCCTCTGCAGCCGAAACCGAATCGGCCATCGCCCGCGGCGGCCGTCTCTATGACAAGTTTTTCCAGGAGGCCAATACGGCCAAACCCGACGACGACCACGCCAGCTATCCGCACAAGGGCGGCAAGTACGGCAAGGGCAACTCCTGGCGCTGCAAGGAGTGCCACGGCTGGGATTACAAGGGCAAGGACGGCGCCTACGCCAGCGGCGGCCACGCCACCGGCATCAAGGGCATCAATGGTGCGGCCGGCAAGGATCCCGCTGCCATCGTCGCCATCCTGAAAGACAGTGCGCACGGCTACACCGACAAACATCTTTCCGCCAAGGATATGGAAGATCTCGCGCTGTTCGTCAGCAAGGGCCAACACGACACGAACAAGTACATCGCCGACAAGAAGGCGAAAGGCGATCCCGTCAAGGGCGAGATCTACTACAACACGATCTGCGCCGGCTGCCATGGCTTCGACGGCAAGAAGATCCCGGACAAGGTGCCGCTCGGCTCGGTGGCCGACAATGCCGCCGAAATGCTGCACAAGGTCATGAACGGCCAGCCGGGCGAAGGCATGCCGGCACTGCGCGCCATCGACCCGCAAGTCGCGGTCGACATCGTCAGCTACCTGCCGCAGTTGCCCAAGAAATAATCCGTCATCCCGCAGGACACCAGGGAGCAGCTACGGCTGCTCCCTTTTTTTGCCTTCTTTCGCATTTCAGAAATTGCTCCCCAAAGCAAAACTATTGATACATCTCAATATTAGAAAGTTCATAATCACTAAGATTCTTTGATCCCTGCCCGATCGGGCCGGCAGCCCCCCTTCAAAGAGCTGAGGGACAGACCGGACAGGAAGATTTCTTCTTTGTTAACGGGGGACTACACATGAAACAGCAGCAAATGAAGCGCGCCCTGCTGGCCGTTCTCGTCTCGGGAATGTTTCTGCCACTCGCCGCACAGGCAGCCGATGCCGACCTTCTCAAGAAGCTCGAAGCGCTGACCAAGGAAGTCGAGGCGCTCAAGGCACAGGTACAGGCGCAGCAGGTGCAAACCAAGCAAGTCGCCGACAAGGTCGAAATCGCCGAAAGCAAGTCGATCGGCAAATGGCTCGAAATCGGTGGCGACTACCAGTTCCGCGTCGATAGCATGCGTGGCGAGACGAAGACATACACGGATGTGCCAGCCACCTTCAATTACGCCCAGGGACTTTTGCAAATGGGCGCAATGGGCGATCTGACGAGCCTCGCAACCCTAAACACCCTCACTGGTGGATTTGTAGCCAACCAAGCAGCAGCAGCTAATGCATTGTTCGGTTTTGCAACATTTGCACAAGGCATGTCAGCCGTCAAAACGTACTCTCAAGCGAATACATTCGTACAAAACAACGCCCCGCCGATGGGCATGCTAGGCATGCTTCCCGCTTTCGCACAAACCGTTGCAGCCTACAAGCCGAAGAACGACACGATGTACTCCAACCTCTTTGGCCTGAACCTGCATGCCAAGGTGGCACAGGATGTATCGCTCTCCGCGCGCCTGTCGATGTACAAGACCTTCGGCGACCAAACTTCGGATGCCGTCGCTAACAACAATTTCGCGCCCTACTTCGCCGACCGTGTCGGCGTCTTCGACGGCACGCTGGGCCATGTGCCCTCCGACAGCTATCTGAATGTTGACCGCGCCTACGTTACCTGGAACAACCTGTTCGACGACGACATGTGGTTCTCCGTCGGCCGCCGTCCCTCAACCCAGGGCGCCCCGAGCAACTACCGCTTCAACGCCGACTGGCCGGGACGTGGCGGCACGCCCGCGCTGCTGGTCGATTATGCCTTCGACGGCATGACCCTCGGCTACGGCTTCGACAACGATGCCATGCCCGGCGGCTATGCCAAGGTCTGCTACGGCCGCGGCTTTGAGAGCGGCTTCCGTGCGCCGCTGATGAACTCGATCCAGGATACCGACATGCTCGGCGTCGCTTTTGTCCCGATCGATACCGGCGCCACGCGCGTTTGGCTGCAATGGAACCGCGGCATCAACATCTTCGACGCGCCGAAGATGAACAATACCTACTTCGGCAACACGGCACCCAGCATCAACCTCGGCGACATCGACTGGTTCGGCGCCGGCATCATGGGCAAGATCAAGAATGTCGGCAAGGGCGACCTCAACTACTTCGCCGACTTCGGCCTGAGCCGCACACACCCGAACCAGAATGTTTCGTCGCAATTCGGCTTCCAGGGCCTGCTGACCGGCGCCTTCTTCAATCCCGAAGCACCGAGCGACAAGACCGGCGGCGCGGTCTATCTTGGCGTACGCTACGACATGCCGTCGAAGACCAAGATCGGCTTCGAGTACAACTATGGCAGCAAGAACTGGATCACCTTCGCCCCGGCCGCGGCCGATATGTGGACAACCAAGGTCGGTACGCGCGGCAACGTGTATGAGGCTTACCTGATCCAGGAACTCGACGCCAAGCCGATCGCCTCGGCCATGGCCAAGAGCTTCTTCCGCCTTGGTTTCCAAGTGTATGACTTCAAATACACCGGCAGCAACAACTGGGTCGGCGCTCCGGTCAGGATCTCCGACGTGAATGGCCAGATGATGACCATGGCGCCGCTGTCGAAGGCCTACGACCTGTACGGCACGGTTGAAGTGAAGTTCTGATTTTGCTTATTTGGTTTGACGCGACCCGCGGTGTAAACTTTCCGCCGCTGGTCGCGTTACTGGACTCGTAGCACCCTTATCCTGGAGGATTCAACCATGCTGAAGAAGTTCACCGTTGCCGCCGCCCTCGCGGTTTCCGTCATCGCCTTCTCCCCCGTCGCTTCCGCCGCCGACGTCAAGATGGTCGGCGTGATCACCGACATCAAGATGGCGCCGGATGGCAAGTCGGCCACCGCGGTGCTGAAGAACGTCAAGGGTGGCGCGGAAGTCACGATCCTGATCAAGGACGACCTGACCCTCGACAAGTTCAAGGACAAGCGGATCGTCAAGGGCGACGAAATTCGCACCAAGTACGACGATGCGCAGGGCAACCTGAGTTCTTCCTTCAAGAAGACCGCTGGCTGCTAAACAGGCATTTGCAAAACAACAACGGCGACCCGCGGGTCGCCGTTGTTGTTTTGCAGGGCTGGAAAAGTCGGCGTTGGCGGGACGGCACCACCGTACCCCGCGCCAGGCAAAAAAATCCCCGCCGGAGCGGGGATAATCTTGAGGCTATCAACTAAGGATCAGTGCACCCGCTCCCAACCGGTAATCATGGCCTTGATGTGCGCCAGCGGTGTGGCGCCGGTTGTCGTCAGATAGACGTGGGCGATCAGGAACAGCAGCATTGCGTAGGCGCCGATCAGATGGCCGAGCGCAATGACGTTCAGCGACAGGCTGCCCGCCAAACCCCACGCCACCCACTGGTCGTAGAACAGGTAGAGCCAGCCCGTCGCCCAGATCAGCGGGCCGACGCAGACCAGGATGAACAGATAGGCGAGCTTCTGCAGCGGGTTGTGCTTCGTGAGCGCGGTCGTGCGGTGCGGATGCGGCGCGTTCTTGAAGATGCCGAACAGGTAGTAGTTCGCCATCGCCATGACGTTCTTGGTCGAGGGGATGTACTGCTTCCACTCGCCCGTCGTCAAGTGCCAGAAGATCGCGAACAGCCACAGGCCGATCAGCGACCAGGCCCCGATGGTGTGCAGATTCACCGCCTTCTCGAAGCCGAAGTTGCTGTAGAGGCCATGGACTTCGAAGCCGGTGATCATCAGGAAGATGATCAGCCCGGCCTGTCCCCAGTGCCAAATGCGCTCAAAGATCTTGAAGATATAGATTTGTTCAGACATTTGGATTCCCCTCAGTGTTTCTTGCTCGTGAAGATGCGCAGCACGCCGTGGCCAAGCACGCCAAGCAGCGTCAGCAGGGCAAGCAGCTTGATGCCGTTGTCGAGCAGCGGGATGCCGTCGCGACCAGGTACGTAGATGCCCGGCAGACCTTCAAGGCGACCGCCCTTGGTGTGGCACTCGTTGCAGGCGACGGCCTTGTCCTTGGGCGCGACCATGTGGGTGATCGGCCACTGGCTGATCGTCTCGATGAAGTCGACCTTGCCCGAGAAGGGCATGCCGGCGGTCTGCATGCCGGTGGCGATGGCGTTTTCCCAGTTCAGGTTCTTCCAGTAGGCGGTACCGTCGGCGCCGGCCAGGTGGGTGACGACCAGGGTCTTGTTCTCGGCATCGAAAGCCTGCTTGCCGCGGAAGGTCTTGACCGGCCAGATCATCGACTTGCCGTCGGTCGGGCTGCCCAGGTACTTGTTGATGTAGATCGGCTGCATCGACTTGTCGACCTTCTCGTCACGCAGGGTGTATTTCACGTCGCCGTTGAACCAGATGTAGTCCGGTTTGACGTTTTCCTTGTATTCGAAGGAACCCTTGATGCCCATGTAGATCGCGTGACCTTCTTCGTTCTTGACGACGAGCGGCTTGCCGTCCTCGCCGCGCTTGCCGGCCGTCGACCAGTCCCAGAACATCTTGGTGGCGATCTCGCCGCGCGCGAAGGCCGGGATATGGCAAGTCTGGCAGGCCAGCTTGTTGGTGTGGTTGTTCAGCTTGGCCGCGTTCTTGTCATTGTGCGGTTTCTGGCCATGGCACGCCTGGCAGGTCGCCGGGTTGCTTTCGTCGGCCTTGCCGCGAATGTGCGCGGGATTCTTGTCCATCGCGGTCGGCGCATAGCGGCTGCCCGGCACCTGGTGACCATCGGTCTTGTGGCAGGTCGCGCAGGTGAAATTCAGGCCATCCGAATTCATATGGACGTCGAGCTTTTCGTCCGGATCCTCGAGCGAGGTGTCCAGGTCGCCATGCTTGACCGCATCGCCGCCGCCGCCGTTGAAGTGGCAGTTGCCGCAGCTCTTGCGCGTGGTCTTGCCGACCTTCTGGGCGATCTTTTTCAGGTTGATGCCCTTGATGATGTTGCCGGACCCCGGAGGCGCCTCGATGTCCTTGGACAGCACGTTGCCGCCCAGGCCGGAAGGCTTCCCGTAGGCGCCCGAATTGTCGTGGCAGGCGAGACAGTCGACCAGTTCCTCGTTGTTCTGAACCCCCTTGTCGGTCATTGCGCCATAGCCGATGTGGCAGCTGGCGCAGCCCTTGAGGTTCGACTGGACCGAAGTGCAGAAGTTGTTGATGACGTGCATCTTGCCAAGGTTCTGCTTGCTCTGCGGATTGACGAACTCCCACTTCCAGTGCTGGGTGTGCATCACCTGCTTGGCGGCTTCGGTATGGCAGGCGAGGCAAGTCTTGGTCACTTCGGGACCGGACTGGAAGTCCTTGTCGAGTTCCTTGAACTTGCTGTGGTCGGCCGTGGTCTTCGTCCCGACCTCGGCAGAAGCGACTCCGGCTCCAGCCATGGCTAGCCACCCGATGAAAAGCGCGGTGGCGACGCGTAGCGTGCGTTGCATATCGACTCCCTCTTTCGTGGCAACGCGCGCATGTTAGTGCGCACGGTTTCAGCGACGCAATTACTCCACGGGAGTATCAGGGTTTTTTGATGATGGCATTAATTCCAATTAGGGAAAAGCCAGATACGCCAATGAATATTATTTTATTAGTGTTTTCTTATACTTATTCAATTTCACTAACCCATCTGGCTAGTCGCGAGGGAATAACTTTGGTGTTAATGTGGTCAAGCCTCGGCGCAGGAGGAAAGCACGAGCGCCGTGCAGACTGTTTCGCGAACTGATATTGGACAGGGGGAAATACTTCGATGAGCGCAGAGAACGGCTGGCTTGCCGGCTTCAAGGCTGACTACGAAAAAATCTTCGTCGAGGAATGGTCGCACTATCTCGGTGCGATCCTGCTCATCATGATCATCCTGGCCATGATGGTGAACGGCACGGTCTGGGGTGTCTTCGGCGGCGTGCGCTACTGGGGCGACCAGATCAACAGCTTCCTCGGACTCGCCCCCCTGCTCGACATCCATGCGCCGGACGAAGGTCCGCTCACCCACCGCATGTCGCTGATGAACATCATGCTGTTGCTCGGCGCATTCACCGCCGCGTTGATGTCGCGGCAGTTCCAGCTCAACCGTCCGCCCAAGCTCGAAATCATCTGGGCCGCGCTCGGCGGCACCCTGATGGGCACGGGCGCCTCGTTCGCCGGCGGCTGCACCACCGGCGGCTTCTTCAACCCGGTCGTGCATTCCTCGCCGTCCGGCTGGATCATGGCGGCCGGCCTGCTGACCGGCGCGGTCATCGGCCTCAAGCTGCTGCTGTGGACGCTGGAGCATATCGAATGGGGCATGGCGGCGCCACCGACGCTCAACACACCGGAAGGACTGGTGAAGAACTATCCACTGATCGGCTTCCTGATCATTTTCGGCATCGTGATCTGGTCCTACAACTGGTACCACTCGGATGACCGCGTCTGGGCCAGCCGCGCGGTGATCGTCATCCTCGGCTTCGCCATTGGATTCGTGATGCACCGCTCGCGCCTCTGCTTCGCGCGCGCCTTCCGCGAACCTTTCATGACCGCCGAAGGCGACATGACCAAGGCGATCATCCTTGCCCTGGCCATCGGCATCCCGATCGCCTCGTTCCTGTTCCAGAAGAAGGTCATCGATCCGTTCTCCGCCATTCCCGCGTCGTTCTGGATCGGCTCGCTGATTGGCGGCGTGATCTTCGGCATCGGCATGGTCTTCGCCGGCGGTTGTGCCTCCGGTTCGCTGTGGCGCATGGGCGAAGGCCACCTCAAGCTGTGGGTCGCCATGTTCTTCTTCGCCTGGATGGGCTCGACCGTCAGCGCGCTGCTCAAGGCGGCCGGCCTGACCTCCGCCAATCCCGACAGCGACGCCGACTTCGAGGTCACGGCCGTTGGCTACCAGGCCTACTGGCCCGACATCCTCGGCGGCTGGGGGCCGACCCTGCTGATCAGCGGCACCCTGCTGCTCGCGTGGTACGCGCTCGTGCGCTATAACGAATCGACGGAGAAATTCACGGTCTTATAAACCAGCAAATTCTCAATAACGGGAGTATGAAGATGAAACCAAAACTGTTCGTCATTGCTGTCTCCATTGCCCTGATTGGTGGTTGTGCGCAAACGCCAACTGCCCCTTCCGCCGCCGCACCGGCGCCCGGCCCCGTGGGTGTCGGCAACTACAAGCCCTACACGAAGATCGTCGATTACGCCTATGTGAAGCCGCATGCCACGCCGCCGATCGACCGCAACAAGAACGCCGTCGTCGTCGACTCGCGCCCGACCAAGCAACGCTATGACATCGGCCACCTGCCGGGTGCGCTCAACATCGTCGACCCGCTGTTCGAAAAGCAGAAGGGTGCGCTGCCGGCCGACCAGGCCAAGGAAATCATCTTCTACTGCCAGGGACTCGCCTGCGAACTTTCGCACAGTTCCGCCTACAAGGCCGAGAAGCTCGGCTACACGAACGTCAAGGTCTATGCGGCAGGCCTCCCGGATTGGGAAGCCAAGGGTGACATTTCTTCCGTCAGTACCGCATTTATCGACAAGATCCTTGCCGACAAGGCCAACATCGTGCTGATCGACGCGCGTCCCGACCGGGTTTTCGCGAAGGGTTCCATTCCGGGCGCCATCAACATTCCGGACAACAAGTTCGATGCCGCCAGGTTGCCCGCCGACAAGGCGCAACCGCTGATCTTCTTCTGCGGCGGCCTGGCCTGCGACCTATCGAACAAGTCGGCCCAAAAGGCAAAGGCATTGGGGTACAAGAACGTCCGTGTCTATGTCGAGGGCTATCCGGGCTGGGCCGCGGCCAACCAGGCGAAGCCCGTGGCGGCCGCGCCGGCGACGGCGATGGGCCAGGCGATGCAGACCGCGGCTGCGGCCATGACTACGACGCTGGGGGCAGCTTCGAAATTCATGGTCGAGACCGCCAAGGACAAGGAGATCATCAGCACGCCTTTCTTCGAGCGCGTGGTCAGGGAAGATCCGTCCAGGCTGACGATCATCGACGTGCGCAAGCCCGAACAGTGCAAGGCCGGGACCTGGCCGGGGGCCCAGTGCATCCCGCTGGCCGAGCTCGAAGGCAAGCTGGCCAGCCTGCCGAAAGACAAACCGATCGTCTTCACCTGTGGCACCGGCGCGCAAGCCAGCATGGCGCACGACACCTTCACGGAGAAGAAGATGCCGGGCGAAGCCTATATCCTCGACGCCGAGGTCGAGGTCGTCGACGGCAAGATCCGGATCAAGAAGTAAGTCCGCTTCGTCCCGCCGCGCCAAAAGTCGGCGTTGGCGGGACGGCAGCTACCAAAACGCCATCCCTGCGGGGATGGCGTTTCATTGTTTCGGCACGGGCCAAAGGCACCCGTTCAGGATGTCCAGCTCGGGGCGATAGATCGCGGTCTCGATCTCCATGAAGCCCAGCACCGTGTGGAACAGGTTGTCGTGGGTGAAGGGCTGGCCCAGCTTCGCCCGCAATGCATCGCGGTTCAGTTCGTCGAAACTCGCACCGAACCACATGACCGCCGGCACATGCAACTGCGCCTTGGGCGCGATGGTCTTCGGCAAGCCGTGCAGGTAGGTGCCGCCCTCGCCCAACGATTCGCCATGATCGCTGACATAGAACAGCGCGGTCTCGAAGCGGCTGTCGTTGCGCTTGAGCAAGGCAATGGTCTCGGCAAGGAAATGGTCGGTATAGAGCAGCGCATTGTCGTAGGCATTGACGATTTCCTCCCGTGCGCACTGGCTCAGGTCATTGCTCTGGCATGCCGGCTTGAAGCGTTCGAAGGAAGCCGGATAGCGCTTGTAGTAGGCCGGGCCATGGTTACCCATCTGGTGCAGCACGATGAAGATATCTCCTGTCGGATGACTGTCGATGTATTCCTGCAGGGGCACGAGCATGCCCACGTCGCGGCATTCGATATCGCAGATCGTATTGACTTCGGGCGATTTGTAGTCCTGATAGGGAACGCGGAGGGCGACCCCCTTCGAATCGGAATTGTTGTCGAGCCACAGCACGTTGGCACCGGCGCGCTGGACCACGTCGAGCAGGCTTTCCTGGCCGGCGGCCTTGCCGGCGCTGCCATCGACCGAGAACATGCAGGGCACCGACACGGCCGTCGAGGTACCGCAGGCGTGGAAATCGCCGAAGTTGAAGACGTCCAGCGCCCGCAGGCGCGGGTTGGTGTCGCGCGCGTAGCCGTTCAGCGAAAAATGATCCGCCCGGGCAGTCTCGCCGACCACGAGGATGACCAGGTCGCGGTGGGGATGCGCCGGAATGCGCGCGTCCGCGCCGACCACGGCGACCGTCCGCGCCGCGGGCGCGGCATACCGGCCGTGCACATACTTGGCGAGGGAATAGAGCGGATAGGTCGGGTTGGCGTAGGAGCGCAAGGGCTTGTGCTCGCGCGCGAAGGAAGCGAAAAAACTGCCGAACAGAAGGATCAGACCGGCCATGCCAACCAGCAGCAGGGTCAGCAGCTTGAACCTGGCCCACAATTCCGCGCGCCAGCCACGCCAGCGCAGCGGCATCTTCCAGACCAGCAGCGCCGGCAGCACGCCCAGGCCGACGACATAGGCAATCAGCCTGAAGTTGATCAGGTCGCGTGCCTCGCCAGGGTTCGTCTGGGCAACGTTCTGCAACATCTCGTCGTTGATGACGATACCAAAGGTATCCATGAAATAAGCCGCCACGGCCGCGATCAGCAGATAGACGATCAGGACCGGTTTGGTCGCCCTGCCGAAAGCGATCAACGCCGGCAGCAAGACGGTCACCGCGCCTGTCACGACGGCCAGGGTCGCCACGGGCAGCATGTTTCCCGCAGCGAGCGGATAGGTTTTCAGGACACCCGCAAAATAAGCGAAATTATGGCAGGCCACGATGAAGACGCAGACCAGTACGATT
>Ga0172375_10007896_pt1 | contig 14461 bp, 13 predicted proteins | sample LakKiv1m_FD_114537 | JGI IMG/M metagenome (GOLD analysis project Ga0172375, IMG submission 114537) | Freshwater microbial communities from Kabuno Bay, South-Kivu, Congo - kab_092012_11.1m | ecosystem: Environmental > Aquatic > Freshwater > Lake | place: Democratic Republic of the Congo... | reverse complement strand
GGCAGGGGATTATCTTTATAAAAAATTAATTGAAGGATAGCCAATATTAAAGCTAGAATATAGATGATACTTTTTTTCTTAAGCCGACCCATAGAATCCATTATATATTTTAGTATAATTAATTGGCATGAAGAAAATAATATATCATATATTTTTCACTCTACTTTTAACGTTTTTATTTATCAATAAAGCATTTGCCCAACTACCAACTCTCGCTTCACAATCATGGAAATGTATGAGAGGAGATGAAAAGGCAATTACATTTAACGGCGTTGCTAACAGTTCTCTTTCTCAAGAACTCTATGCGGATGGTTATACCATAAACAGCACGGCATATATTGTCACTTGTGTTGGGACACAGTTCGGAGGCGTATGTACAACTGGAAATTCTGAGTACGATAAATTAATTTTTAATTCGGATAATACAAAAATTTTTCCATACCCTGTTACGATTGAAGGCGGAAGTAAAAAACAGATAAGCTTAGGTAAATTAAAGGCAACGGCGACCGTAACCACTCAAGGTCTAGCCGGCGGATTGGCTTTTTATGGTGTTACGATAGGTGATGATGAACTGTTAGTTGGAAAAGGAGAAGCACAAAAACTTGCTACCGCCCCTTTCAGTGATCAAGTGACAACAAAATGTGCGACAATTTCATGGAATACGGTTTTTCCGCCTCCTCCACCTCCACCTCCACCTCCACCTCCGGCAAATAATGATGATGAAGATGATGGTGGTCGAAAGTTATGTAAAGGTTGCCGATGGGATCCATATGGGATTGTTTTTGATTCTCAGTCGCTTGAACCGCTACCAAACATAAAGATAACTATCTTTAATAAAAATAAAAACATATATTCGCTTCCCGGATTGATCAACCCTCAAACAACAAAAGCTGACGGACTGTTTAATTTTTTGGTTGAACCTGGCATTTATTATCTTAGTGTCCTTACTCCTAATAATTATAAATTTATTTCAACTCCAAACATACATCCAAACTATGTAAAAATATACCATAAGGTTGATGGATCAAACTCGATCTATAAACCTGATGAACCGATCGCTGAAATTATTGATACTCCTGAAGAGGTTGAGATAGGTAAACCAAATATGGAGCATCGAGATATACCCCTTGATCCAGGTGCAAGTAAGCCTTATGAAGGTGAACCATCAACAATTGCCTATAAGATAGCCAGAGAAGGGATAGCCACAAAGATTGACGGTAAGGTGTCCCATCCCTTTACCGATGTAACATTTTCGCAAAGAGGGAACCTGATCGTCAAAACAAAAACTGACCGTTTTGGTTTTTATGAAACAGAATTTAACAATACTGACATTGATCCAGATGAAGATATATCCGTTTTATATACAAAAGCAGATCTTAAGACAATAGATTTCATTCAGATAGTATTAAAACCTAATCCATTGTTAAGTTTTTTCCGAAATTTAATACCAGAGGTACAAGCACAATCAATGATAAAAATAACCTCCTCAAAAGAGGCTTTTAAAATATCACCGATCTTTCCGTATGTTGAGGGTTATGCTTATGATCAAAATAATAGGATCCAACCGAATGCAACTGTTCGTATAAAGCTCAAGATGAACAACGCTAATATCTATGAAACAAAAGCCGATAATAATGGTTATTTCAAGATCCTTCCAAAGAACACACCAATTTTTCCATATTATATGGATGTCGTTCCTGTAGGGGGAGGAGTGATATCACATACTTCATCAGAATTTGCTGATCAGAACAAAAAATATTTGGCGGAAAATAAGATCAATCTGGCTGAAGGAACCAAAGATGATAAACCGGTGGTATCAACCAGTTTAGAGCCAGTACAAGCAGATCCTTATAATAATGGGCGTCAGGAAGTTAAAACAGAGGAGAGTAAATTAGCTGACGAAAAGAAGTCGGCAAACTCTTCAATCTTATCCTTGCTGTTGACGATCTTTGTATTTATTATTCTTATAGGAGCAACCGTATTTTTTATTATTAAAAATAGAGGAAGCACACCTATTTCACCGTCACGCTTTTAGCGAGATTTCGAGGTTTATCTGGATCTGCACCGCGTCCAACACCCAAGTAGTATCCAAGCAGTTGTCCGACAATAATATTTCCGAATATGGTCAGATCTCCAAGATCAGGGGTTTTTATTAAAATATCAAATTCATTTGATTCAAATGGTGCAATGCCAATGATCAATCCACCACGAGCCTTAATTTCTGCAGCGCTTGATAAAACCTCTTCCTTTATTTCGTCATTGGATGTCAAGACAAAGCAAGGCGTTTCCTTTTGGATCAAAGTAATTACTCCGTGTTTTAATTCTCCAGCGGCAAAAGGCTCGGCATGAATATAGCTTGTTTCTTTGATCTTTAGGGCAAACTCAAGAGTGGCCGGAAAATTTAGGTATTTACCGATCAGATACATATGTTCTTCGTTCATAAGCTTTTTTGCAGTATCGATCAACTGATTAACCAATATAGGTTTAAGGAAATTTTTTAGTACTACGCTCAAATCGTTTATTTTTTCCTTTCCTTTTTCGTAACTATCGTTAATGGCGGTTGTCAGTAAATATAGGGTTGATAGTTGGGAGGTGAATGCTTTAGTTGATACAACAGCGATCTCCGGCCCTGCACCTACTGATAAAACCGTATCTGCCAATCTCTCAAGCGTTGAGCCGCGAGCGTTGATGACCGCAACTATTTCAGCACCTCTTTTTTTGGCTTCCTTGACGGCGATCAAAGTATCGGCCGTCTCACCTGACTGCGAAATGGCAAAGACCAGGGTTTTTTTATCCACAAATTTTGAAAAGGGCATAAATTCATAAGATGGGATGGATTGGGCATCAATTCCTTGTTCAGCAAAAAAATATTTTGCAGCTAATGCGCAGTATGAAGCGGTTCCACATCCGGTCAATACAACCTTATATCCAGAATTGATCTTTGCGGCCAGTTTATTGATCTCAATTTCATTGATAGAAGTTGTTTTTGAAATGGTTTTGATCTGTTCATAGATTTCTTTAAGAAGAAAGTGAGGATAGCCACCCTTTTCCGCATCCTCTAATTTCCAATCAAGAGCCTGTGGAACAAGAGTCTTTTCCTTTTCGGTCTCCAGATCAAAAAGCTTGATCCCTAATTTGGTTAATATGGTAGCCTCTCCATCATTCAAAAAATATACCTTGTTCGTCTCCCTTAAAAATGCCGGAACATCAGATGCCAAAAAAAACTGATCAGATCCTATTCCGACAACAAGAGGTGATCCATTTCGACAAGCAATTATAGTTTGAGAATCAAAATCCAGAACAGCGATGGCGTTTGAGCCTCTTAATAATTTAAATGTTTCAAAGATCGCCTCATTTATCCTTTTTGATTTTGATTTTTCCTCAATAAGATGAGCGATCACTTCGGTATCTGTTTCAGAGACAAATTTGTGACCTTTTTCAAGCAGTTCCGCTTTGATCTCCTGATAGTTCTCAACGATACCGTTATGAATGACGGCAATTTTTTTAGTACAGTCAAGATGAGGATGAGCATTGTTGTCAGTGACACCGCCGTGAGTGGCCCAACGCGTGTGCCCGAGGGCGATCGATCCTGATGATAAGTTAGTTTGCGCATCTCCTATCTTACCGATATGTTTGTCAACAAGAATTTCTTGTTTTCCTTGCGGAATGATCGAAATTCCCCAAGAATCATAACCTCGGTATTCCAGTTTTTTCAAACCCTCAAGGACTGTTTGGGCGGCTTGATTTTTCTTGTCATTGATAATTCCAAAAATTCCACACATAGATTAATAATAACAAATTTTTAAAACAGTCCGATCTGGTCTGGTTTTTCTTTCTTTATCTCTTCTTTTTTTTCGATATCTCTTACGTTAAAGATCCTTTTGATCAGTGAGCCCATCTGATATTGAGTTAAAAAATCGATCAACTTTTTACTAAACCCCTTAAATTTCAACTTTTCAATATTGAGATCCATATCAACGTCAGTCATGATCGTTGCTAATTTTTTGGAGATAAAAACATTATCCTTTTCTTTCTTTAAGATCTCTTTCACTTTTTCCGATCCGACCTTGTCAATATTTTTATAGATCTCTTCTATGGTTCCAAATTCATGGATCAGTTTACAAGCCGTTTTTGGACCAATACCGGAAGCACCCGGGTAATTATCAGAAGGGTCGCCGGCCAAAGCTTTGTATTCAATTATTTGATCTGGCTTAACATCAAGTTTTTTTTCAACTTCAGATCTGTCAAAAATTTTTATGTTAGCCAGCCCAAGTTGGGGAGAGGCAACAAACACGTTATCTGTTATCAACTGGAAGATATCTTTATCGCCTGTCAAGATAACAACCCTAAACTGGTTCTTTTCAAAGATCCTTGTAATAGTCCCAATGAGATCATCAGCTTCAAATCCGTCCTTTTCCATTCTTTCGATCCCTGAAGCGTCAACAGCTTGTTTGACAAGGGGAATTTGAACGATAAAGTCATCATCGATCTTAGGTCTTTGACTCTGATATTCTTTAAACAATTTATTTCTGAAAGTTTCCTTAGGAGTGTCAAAACAAGATATCAGATAGTCCGGTTTAAAATCGATGATAACCTTGTTGAGCATTGAAAGGTAGCCGTAGACAACATTGGTCGGTGTCCCGTCGGCGGACTTGAATGGAGGTAGGGCGTGGTAAGCACGATGCATGATAGCGTTACCATCTATCAGAAGAAGAGTCTGCATAAAAAAATACTAAATACTAAATATCAAGTTCCAAACAAATTTAAAATATTAAATTTAAAATGTTTAAAATTTATTTGTGATTTGAAATTTATGATTTAAGGTTTTTCTTGCCAACGATTTTTTCAAATTCATCCTGATCAATACTTTCTTTTTTGATCAAGACTTCCGCAACTTTATCCATCAATTTCTTTTTTGACTTCACTATTTCAACTGCCCTGTCATAAGCAACTGTGATGATCTTTTTTATTTCAGCGTCGATCTTGCTCATTACTTCTTGAGAGAGGGGATTCTGTTCATAGTAAGTTTTTCCCCATTCAGTGACGTCACGGGTAGGTCCAAAATTAATTGGTCCAAGAGAGCTCATTCCATACTCAACGACCATTGCTTTTGCAACCTGGGTGGCCTGGTCAAAATCATTTGAAGCACCGGTCGTAATTTCGTTAAAGATGACTTCTTCTGCAGCTCTTCCGCCCATCATGACAGAGATCCTTTCCAATAAATTGGTCTTGGTTTCATGAAGTTTATCTTTTGCCGGAGGTATTAAGGTGTAACCTAAAGCCATTCCACGTGAAACGATAGAAATTCTGTGAACAGAATCGGTATGAGGTAGAAAGTGCGAAACAACCGCGTGTCCCACTTCATGATAAGCGGTTAATTTTTTATCCAGATCGGACTGAAGACGCTTTTTTTCCGGTCCAAGTTTTACTTTAGTGGCTGCATCCTCAATATCTTCCATGCTAATTTTGTCTCTTGTTGCACGAGCAGCTGAAATTGCCGCTTCATTCAGCATATTTTCCAGGTCAGCTCCTGAATATCCAACTGTCCGTCTGGCAACTCTGTCCCAATTAACCGTTTGGTCAAAAGGTTTACCCTTAGCATGTATCTTAGCTATCGCTTTTCGTCCTTCAACATCCGGAAAATCAACAATGACGCGTCGGTCAAATCTACCTGGTCTAAGGAGTGCAGTGTCTAACAAATCTCCACGGTTTGTAGCTGCGATGACGACTACCTGTTCGGTTGGATTAAAACCATCCATTTCGACCAATATCTGATTTAGTGTCTGTTCTCTTTCATCATGGGAGGGCATCATTCCAACAGATCTAGCTCTTCCAATCGCATCTATCTCGTCTATAAAAATAATTGATGGAGAACTTTTTTTGGCGGTCAGGAAAAGGTCCCGAACTCGGGCAGCTCCAATTCCGACAAGCATTTCCATAAATTCTGAACCGGCAATCGAAAAGAAAGGAACGTTAGCTTCACCGGCAACAGCTTTAGCAAGCAATGTCTTTCCGCATCCAGCTGGACCGACCAATAAAACACCTTTCGGAGTTCGAGCTCCAAGCTTCTTATATTTTCCCGGATTCTTTAAAAAATCAACGATCTCAACCAATTCCTTTTTTGCTTCATCAACTCCCGCAACATCCTTAAAAGTTATTTTTGTCATGCTTTTTTGAAATCTTTTCCCCCGATTTTGTCCAAATGAAAAAACATTGTCTTGAGCACCTTTGGCCTGACGGAAAAGAAAGATAAAAAATGCAACCATAAGTATCGTTGGCAGAAGATTACCGATGATACTTGCCAAACCCATTGATCCCTGAGTGTCTTTTATGTTGATGTCAATTTTTTCAGGATTGACCCCGGCGTCTTTCAAAGTTTTTACGAATGTTTCTCCGGTTTCCTTGAAAGATGTTGATAAAGTATTGTTTTTATAATAAACAAGCAGTTTATTATCGATTAGATCAACTTTCTTGATTTTTCCTTCTTTAGCTTCCTTGACAATTGTTGTAATGGATTTTTCAGGAGCCACCTGTTTGACCTCATTTGTTATGGATTGATAAGCGAAAAAGAGAAAAAGCCCGACGAAAAAAATGATAAAAAAATTACGGATATTTATATTGAACTTAAACTGGGTAACTTTGAGACCATTATTTTTTTTAGCCATAGGCCTTATTTTAGCAGAAATTTTGATAAAATATACATAACAAATTTTCAATTTTTAGTTTTCATTTTTCAATAAATTTTCAATGTTTAAAATTAAAATTTAAATTTGATTGAAAATTGTAAATTGATAAATGAAAATTATGAGAACAATAATCTTAAATACAAATAACGTAAATGAAATTATTGATGAAACTTTTAAAATCTTGAATAATGGTGGCTTGGTGATCTTCCCATCAGACACCGTGTATGGTCTTTTGGTGGACGCAACTAATAAGGCTGCAGTCGAAAAATTAATCACTTTTAAAAATAGACCTGCCGGAAAACCGATATCTGTTTTTGTAGATTTTAGATCAATGGGCCAGTTGGTTGAAATAAACAATAGCCAACAAAAAATTTTTGATGAAATTTTACCCGGACCATTTACAGTAATTTTACCCTCCAAACATAAAGTAGACAAATTATTAGAATCAGAAACGGGAACATTGGGTATTAGAGTTCCAAATTATATACCGATAACGAGACTTATCGAAAGATTCAAAAAACCTATTACTGCCACCTCGGCAAATTTAGCTGGTCGCTCTCCCCATTATTCGATCGAATCGTTTCTTAATGAACTGACAGAAAAACAAAGAAAGCTTATTGATCTTATTATTAACGCAGGTCAATTACCAAAAAATAAACCCTCTACCGTTGTTGATCTAAGTCGATCAAACGTCAAGATCTTAAGACAAGGAAACGCAGATTTTGGCAATTCATTGGTTTTCAAATCTAATTCATCTGAAGAAACAAAAAAAATTGCCCAAAAAATATTTTCTAAAAATTATAAAAAAAATGACAAACCTCTTATTTTTATTATCAAAGGAGAAATGGGTGTAGGTAAAACTGTTTTTGTCAAAGGAATAGGGGAAAAGTTGGGTATAAATAATATTATCTCCCCAACCTATGTAATTTATTACGAATATAAAAATTTTTATCACTTTGACCTGTATCAAATAGAAGACAAGGAAGAATTTGGACACTTGGGTATTGAAAAATTTTTAGTTCCTGGAAATACATTATGTTTTGAGTGGGGAGAGAAAGCGGGGGAGATTATTGATTTACTTAAAAGTATGGGAAAGATTGTTTATGTAAATATGAAGTATGTTGATGAGAAAACAAGATCAATAGAAATTAAAGATTAAGAGTTATGAGTTAAAAATTGAATTAAGAATTAATAATTTTTAACTTTTAATTAAACTATTAATTTTTCATTTTTAATTCTTAACTTATGAAAATCTTGGCTATAGATACATCCTGTGATGAAACTTCAGTTGCCATAACCAGCGGAAGAAAAGTTTTATCAAACGTTATATATTCTCAGATACTTTTACACAAAAAATGGGGCGGAGTTGTTCCGTCGATCGCTAAACGCGCTCATGAAGAGAGGATAGACCTTGTTGTTGAAAATGCTTTGACTAGTTTAAGTCGATCCCCAAAAATTTTATCTCGACTTAACTCCTCACCCGAAAAGAAAGGGCTCGTCAAACACTTAGTCTCGAAAAATTTTGACGACCGACTTATTAACGAAATAGATGTAATTGCTGTAACGCAGGGTCCCGGTTTGGCAGTTGCGCTTGAGGTGGGAATAAAGAAGGCCAAAGAGCTAGCAAAACAATATCAAAAAAAACTGATTACTGTCAATCATTTGGAAGGTCATATTTACTCAGCTTTTGTTCAAAACAGCAGGGGAAATCCAAAGCACGAATTTAATTTTCCCTATTTAGCTTTAATTGTTTCAGGAGGGCATACAGAATTTATTATATTTAAAGATCATTTAAACTATGAACTAATCGGAGCTACTTTGGACGATGCTGCCGGCGAAGCGTTGGACAAAGCTGCTAAATTACTTGGTCTAGGATATCCGGGTGGTCCAGTGCTTGAAAGATTGGCTAACTCTGCAGGAAATATAGACGCTCATAATTTTCCCAGACCAATGTTGAAAACCAAGGATCTTAATTTTTCCTTCTCCGGACTTAAAACTTCCTTTTATTATTTTCTAAAAGAAAATCCGACTCAAAGGTCAAATATTAAGTCTTTGGCAAGTTCATTCCAGGAAGCGGTTTTTGACACACTTATAAAAAAAACCGAGAGGGCAATTAAACTCACTACAATTAATCAATTAATTGTAGTGGGGGGAGTGGCTGCGAATTTACGTTTGAGAAAATTGATGAGGAACCTAGCAAAGAAATATCAAGGAGAAGTAATGTTTCCAACCTACAAATATTTAAATGGTGATAATGCAGCGATGATCGGGGTAGTTGCTGGGTATAAAGCTAAACTAGATAAGTTCGTTAAAAATATTGACGAAATCGATAGAATTCCAAGGATGACCCTCTGATCTATTTGACTTAATATTTTTTTTTGTTAAACTATTACTAGCTAAGTATATGTTAGTCCTAAACCAGAAAATTTTATTAAAATTTACGGTATAGGACTTCGCAAGCATGCTCGCAATAACCAAGCAATCAGATTACGGACTAATATTGGTTTCCCACATTTACAAAAATGGTGGTCTTGTGAAGTTATCAGATCTTATAAAAGCGACCGAACTACCTCAAAGGTTTTTAGCCAGGATTGCTGCCGAACTGGTTAAGAACGGTCTTTTGATAAGTAAAGAAGGTAAAAATGGCGGCTATTTGATATCTCCCAATATAAAAAACGTCTCACTATATAATTATTTATCTATTTTTGAAAATGACGTTGCTGTTTGTAGCTGCGTTGATGCTGATTATAACTGTAAATATGAAGATATATGTAATCACAAGGGTTTTCTCAAAAAAAGACTAAATGCCGTACTGACAAAAGAACTTAAGAAAATTAAATTACTCCAATTGATCGACTGACATTTTATGTTGAGATTAGAAAATCTTACCATTGCCGTTGCCGATAAAATAATAATAAAAAACCTAAATTTAAAATTAGGAAAAAATAAGGTATTTGTTTTAATGGGTCCAAATGGATCTGGTAAATCAACTCTAGCAATGTCATTGATGGGTCATCCTCTTTATAAGGTTAGATCGGGAAAGATGTTCCTAGAAAAACAAAATATTACGGAATTAGAACCAGACAAAAGGGCTAATGCTGGGATATTTCTTTCTTTTCAGTCACCACTTTCATTATCAGGTATAAATGTTTTTTCGCTACTTCGAACAGCCATTTCTGGTAAAAAAGATCCTCTAACCATGAGAGAGGAAATGGAAAAGACGGCAAAATTACTGAAGATTAAAGACGAGCTTTTGGAAAGATCATTCAACGAAGGTGCTTCTGGAGGAGAAAAAAAGAAACTAGAACTGTTGCAGGCTTCTATTCTTAACCCAAAATTAATTATGTTCGATGAGATAGATACTGGTGTTGATGTTGACGCTTTGAAAACTATTGCCCAGTTTATGGAAAAAAATAAAAAAGGCAAAACCTATTTGATAATTACCCACTACAACAGAATTTTAAAGTACGTCAAACCTGATGAGGTCTTGGTAATGGTTGACGGTAAAATTGTAAAAAAAGGGAACTATAAATTAGCGGAAAAGATAGAAAAAGAGGGATACATTAATATAATGAAAAGTTAAAAATTGAAAGTGAAAAATTTAATTAAAAATTAAAAGTTTTGAATATTTATAACTTTTAACTAAATTTTTAATTGTTAATTATTAAATCTTAACTAGTGAAACAGCAAAAAATTGATTTTGACTACAAATTTGGATTCTCCATGCCGGAAAAAAATATTTTTAAGGCAAAAAAAGGTTTGAATAAAAAAACAGTTGAAAACATTTCTTTATTGAAAAATGAACCAGAATGGATGAAGAATTTTCGTATAAAAGCTTATGAATCATTTAAAAAAAGAAAAATGCCTATGTGGGGGGCAAATCTTTCAAAGATAGACTTTGATGATATTTACTATTACATCAAACCAACTGAAAAACAGGTCAATTCTTGGGCCGATTTACCTAAAGAGATAAAAGATACATATGATAGAATCGGTGTTCCGGAAGCGGAAAAAAACTTTTTATCAGGTGTTTCTGCCCAATATGAGTCAGAGGTTGTCTATGAAAGTATAAATCGGGAACTTAACAAAAGGGGAGTTATCTTTTGTGATATGGATACTGCGTTAAAGAAATATCCTGAAATTGTTAAAGAATATTTTGGAACTTTGATAAGTCCATATGACAATAAATTTGCCTCACTTAATTCAGCGGTTTGGTCTGGTGGATCATTTGTATATGTTCCAAAAGGGGTTAAATTACCAATGCCTTTACAAGCATATTTCAGAATAAATGCTGAGCGTTTTGGTCAGTTCGAAAGAACCCTAATAATTGCCGAGGAGGGAAGTTTCGTCCATTATATTGAGGGTTGTACCGCACCCATTTATACAACCGCCTCTCTTCATGCAGCCGTTGTTGAGATTTTTGTAAAAAAGGGTGCTAGGGTGAGATATACAACCGTTCAAAACTGGAGTCACAATATTTACAACTTAGTTACAAAGAGATCAACTGTTGACGAGGACGGAATTATGGAATGGGTGGACTGTAATATTGGTTCCGGAGTAACTATGAAATATCCAAGCGTATTTCTAAAGGGAAAAAGGGCTCATGGCGAAGTGCTCTCAATTGCTTATGCCAACAAAGGTCAACATCAGGATGCGGGCGCAAAAATGTATCATATGGCACCGGATACAACTTCAAGAATAATTTCTAAATCGATTTCCAAGAACGGAGGAAGGACGTCTTATAGAGGTTTGGTATCAGTATCTCCCGGGGCAAAAAATTCTAAAGTCTATGTATCGTGCGATGCTTTGCTCATGGATAAGAAATCACGTTCTGATACATATCCTTATATGCGGATAAAAGAAAAAGATTGCGAGGTTCAACATGAAGCGACCGTGGAAAAATTGGGAGAAGAAAAATTGTTTTATTTAACCTCCCGTGGAATTAAAAAACCAGAAGCGGAAAGTTTACTTGTAAATGGGTTTATCGAACCGGTTGTTAAGGAAATTCCATTGGAGTATTCGATCGAGCTCAACAGGCTGATTAGAATGGAAATGAGCGGAAGTGTCGGATAAGATTAATATGAAAAAATTTATAAACCTAAATAAAACAGGAAAGAAAACTTTGATCTTTAATAAACCAGGAGATTATGCTGTATTTCTCCATAACTTATCAGGTGAATATAATTTTAAAATTGAATCTAGTGATGTAAATTTAGATATTCTTGGTTTATATATGGGAAATGGATCAGATAATTTTGAGTTGAAGACCAATCAATATCACATCGCTCCCAATTCTACTTCAAATTTATTAATAAAAGGTGTCTTTGATGATCGGTCAAAATTTATATATCAGGGTTTGATAAAGATAGAAAAAGCCGGACAAAAATCACATGCTTATCAGAAAAATAAAAACCTGATCTTATCAGAAAAGGCTTTTGTTGACTCAAGACCATTTTTAGAAATACTGGCCGATGATGTTTTTTGTACACATGGATCGACCACAGGAAAAATAAACGAGGAGTCGCTTTTTTATTTGAAAAGTCGCGGACTTCAACAAAAAACGGCAGAAAAATTATATATTGCTGGTTTTGTTCAAGAAATTATTGATAAAATCAAAGTTGTTCAACCAGATTTTAAATTAACGATATGATGAATCTGAAAAACCTATTTCCGATCTACCGCAATCAGCCAAACTTGGTCTATCTTGACTCGACGGCGACTTCTTTAAAACCAAAATCTGTTATTGACAAATTAAGGGAATATTACGAAGAATATTCCGCCAATGTTTTTAGAGGTATCTACCCGATGTCAGAAAAGGCTACAACGGAATTTGAAGAAACAAGAACGATTGTTTCTAAATTTGTTAGTGCCAACAACAGCAACGAGATTGTTTTTACTAGAAACGCCACTGAATCATTAAATCTGCTGGCTTATTCATTAGGACGAAAAATTTTGGAATCCGGTGATGAAATTGTAACAACCATAATGGAACACCATTCTAATTTTGTTCCATGGCAGGTATTAACAAGTGAAGTGGGGGCAACCTTTAAGATAATTGATATTGACAATGAAGGTTATTTAGACCTGAAAAACGACAAATTAAAGATATTAAAACAAATTGTTACAAAAAAAACTAAGATCTTAACGCTTACATATGTTTCAAATGTTCTCGGAACCGTTAATCCAATCAAAGAAATAATTTCAACCGCAAAAAGTATCAACCCAAACATAGTTACCATAATTGATGCTGCACAAGCGGTGCCTCATTTAAAGATAGATGTCCAAGATCTGGGAGCTGATTTTATAGTTTTTTCCTCCCATAAAATGCTTGGTCCGACCGGTGTTGGGGTCTTGTGGGGAAAAGAGAGATTGCTAAGGGAAATGTATCCTTTTATGTATGGTGGAGATATGATCAGTGAAGTATATATAGATAAAACAATATACAAAGATCCTCCTCATAAATTTGAGGCAGGTACACCAGCAATTGGTGAAATAATCGCCTTTAAAGAAGCGATAAAATTTTTAAACAAAGTTGGAATGAAAAATGTCAATGAACATGAAAAAATATTGACAAAAATGACTATAGATAAATTGAATAGCACATTTGGCGAAGAAATAAGAATCTATGGTCCAAAAAATATTGAACATCACAATGGGATTGTTTCGTTCAGTTTCGGTAAATACCATCCGCATGATATCTCCCAAATCTTAGCTGACAATGGCATTTGTGTTCGTGCAGGTCATCACTGTGCAATGCCTCTTCATACACGCTTAAATCTACCGGCAACTGTCCGGGTTAGTTTTTACATATACAATGACGAACAAGATGTTGAAAGATTAATAGAAGGGCTTAAGAGAGTGAAGAAGATGCTTAAGGGTTAATTTCTTAATTTTAATTATGAATATATATCAAGACATCATCCTCGATCATTATCATCATCCTCATAATCAAGGAATAATATCAGGCAGGTCAGTTGAAGTTAGTAATCCGTTATGCGGCGATAAGATTAAAATGATGATAAATTTTGAAAAAGATAAAGTTAAGGAGATAAAATTTGAAGGCGTGGGTTGTGTTATCTCCACCGCCTCCGCTTCATTATTGACAGATTACGTAAAGAACAGATCAAAACAAGAATTGAAAAAGCTTGATTCTAAGTTTATTATTAAGTTGTTGGGAATAGACTTGGGAATGAACAGAATCAAATGTGCAGTACTGCCGCTCGAGGCATTGCATAAATTATTAGTTTAATTTTAAGATATGGACCTGAAATTAAGAGATGAAAAAAATCCCTCCGGGCCGGTTACATTAAAGTCCGGGTACAAGGTCTGGGTTGATAGAAATCTATGCATAGGTGCCGCTACCTGTATTGCCGTTTCTCCAAAAGCCTATGTTTTGGACGATGAAGCAAAAGCTGTTATCCTTGATACTGTTGATGAAGATACTATTGAAAATATAATTGAGTCGGCAAAGGCTTGTCCAGTTGCCGCCATAATAATTGAAGATGAGAAGGGGAATAGGGTATTTCCAAAATAAAAAGATGGATGAAAAAAAAGATAATAATGTTAGACAGTGTCCCGAATGTGGAATGAAGAGCTTGAAAGGTATGCCGGGAGGAATGGATGCGACCTGTAAAAATTGCGGGTATAAAGACCCGTGTTGTTATGACTAGTTTATAAAATATTGATTATGGCCGACTTTACTTGGTTGATCGGAGGAGAAGCTGGATTCGGGATAATGACGACCGGAGTTGTTTTTTCAAAGATTGCTACTCGCT
>Ga0172375_10007895_pt1 | contig 14464 bp, 11 predicted proteins | sample LakKiv1m_FD_114537 | JGI IMG/M metagenome (GOLD analysis project Ga0172375, IMG submission 114537) | Freshwater microbial communities from Kabuno Bay, South-Kivu, Congo - kab_092012_11.1m | ecosystem: Environmental > Aquatic > Freshwater > Lake | place: Democratic Republic of the Congo... | reverse complement strand
GGCCGCCACCCTGGTCGCCGCGGGCGTCTCCGACGTCTGGGTGGTAGGGGAGGACCCCACGCCCGAGGCCACGGCGGGCCCGCGCCGCATGGTCGGCATCCGGTCCGGCCTCGCCGACGCGGGCCTCGCGCTCGCGGGCGTGGTCGCGTGCGACTGGTCGGTCATCGAAGGGTTCGCCGCGACGAGCCGCTGGCTGGCGCGCGGCGGTCGGGCCGAGGGTCTGGTCTGCATGAACGACCGCGTCGCGATGGGCGTCTACCAGGCCCTGGCGGATGCGGGGCTGCGCGTGCCCGAGGACGTGAGCGTCGTGTCCTTCGACGGCTCGGCGCTCGCGGGGTGGCTGCGTCCGGTGCTCACCTCGGTCGAGCTGCCCTTCACCGAGCTCGGCGCACTCGCCGTACGCCGTCTCCTCGACGTCGACGACCACGGCGGCACCGACTCGGTGCCGATGGTGGTGCGTCACGGCGGCTCGGTGCGCGCGCGCCCGGACAGCGCGACGTGAGCCGGCGGTGCCCGCCGTTGCCCCGCACCCGGCGTGGCCCTACGCTGACCCACGGGGTCTGTGACCCCGGTCACTTCACTACGGATCGTCCGGCACGTACCTGCCGGTGAAGGAGCAGACAATGGCATCAGTGACGTTCGAGAAGGCGCAGCGGTGGTATCCCGGCGCCGACGAACCGGCAGTTCCGGGCATCAGCCTGGAGATCGAGGACGGCGAGTTCATGGTGCTCGTCGGGCCCTCGGGCTGTGGCAAGTCCACCACCCTGCGCATGCTGGCGGGCCTCGAGGAGGTCAACGACGGGAAGATCTACATCGGTGACCGCGACGTCACCAACGTCCCGCCCAAGGACCGCGACATCGCGATGGTCTTCCAGAACTACGCCCTCTACCCGCACATGTCGGTCGAGGAGAACATGGCGTTCTCGCTCAAGATGGCCAAGGTCCCTGCGGCCGAGCGCAAGGAGCGCGTCGCCAAGGCGGCGGAGATCCTCCAGCTCACCGAGTACCTCCAGCGCAAGCCGAAGGCGCTCTCGGGCGGCCAGCGCCAGCGCGTCGCCATGGGCCGCGCCATCGTCCGGGCGCCGCAGGTCTTCTGCATGGACGAGCCGCTGTCCAACCTCGACGCCAAGATGCGCGTGGCCACCCGCACCGACATCGCCCGCCTCCAGCAGGACCTCGGCGTCACCACCGTCTACGTCACCCACGACCAGGTCGAGGCCATGACGATGGGTGACCGCGTCGCGGTGATGAAGCTCGGCGTGCTCCAGCAGGTCGACACCCCGCTCAAGCTCTACGACAAGCCGGCCAACCTGTTCGTCGCCGGGTTCATCGGCTCGCCGCAGATGAACCTGATGGAGGGCGTGGCCGCTGACGAGGGCGTCAAGATCGGCGGCTACGAGGTGCCGGTCGACCCGACTGCCGAGCGCAAGATGTCGGGCAAGGTGACCGTCGGCGTCCGCCCGGAGAACTGGCGGCTCGTGACAGCCGAGGAGGGTGGCCTCCCGGTGAAGGTGACGGTGGTCGAGGAGCTCGGCGCCGACAGCTTCGTCTACGGCACCTGCGACGTGGAGGGCACGCCGTCCAACGTCATCGTCCGCGTCAGCGGACGTCACCACCCGCAGAAGGGCGAGACACTCTACGTCACGACCGACCCGCAGCACGTCCACGTGTTCGACACCGAGTCGGGGGAGCGTCTCTCCGACTGACGCGCGCCCGGCGCGACCGGGACTCAGACGAGGACGGCGAGGTGCCTGACGTGCGCCTCGCCGTCCTCGGCGTACAGGACCAGGCCGGTGCTGGCCGGGTCGGGGAACACCTGGTCGGTGAGCACGACCTCGCCGTCGCCGGCGAACACCTCCACCGAGGACACGTCGACGACGACCTCGAGGCGCAGCGGACCGCCGCCGGCCGGGAGCGGTGCCGTGTGCTCGGCCGCGAACCCCGGGTGGAAGGCGACCTCGCCCGAGACGCGACGGTCGAGGCCGACGGTCCGTGACGTGGCCTCGGCCCACACGGTGGTGCGTTCGCCGTCGCCGACGAGCACGTGCACGCCGACACGACCGGCCCCGCCGGGGTCGACGTCGAGGACGACCCGGCAGGTCCGTGCCTCGACCGGCAGCTCGAGCTCGCCCCGCAGGGGGTGGTCCCGCAGCTCGTACGCGGCCGCGGCAGGTCGTACGACGGGTCGCTGCACCAGCGCGAGCTCGCCGTCGCGCCGGCGCAGCGACAGCCGGCGGGCCAGGGTCATCGCGCCCCGGAAGTCGACGGCCGGCACGGCGACCGCGTACTGCCAGTTGCTCATCCACGCCTGCACGACCGGCTCCGGACCGGGGGCGCCGGAGTAGGTGACGCCGGCGTAGCAGTCCGCGCCGTGGTCGAGCCAGCGTGCGGGCTGCGTCGCGACGAAGCCGGTCGCCGTGAGGTCGCCGACGAAGTACTGCATGCCCGAGCCGCCGGCCGGCGCGCCGTCGACGACGCTGACGAGCAGCACCCAGGCCGCGTCGTCCGGCAGGCCGTCCCCGCCCTCGGCGGGCACGCGGACCAGGTCGGGGCACTCCCAGAGCCCCGCGACCGCTCCCTCCGGCCCGAACGACGAGACGTGCTCCCACCCGAGGAGGTCGGGGGAGCGGTAGAGCTCGACGGTCCGGTCGTCCGCGAGCACCAGCACCATCCACCACGCGTCGTCGTGCCGGAACACCTTCGGGTCGCGGAACGCGGTCGAGCCCACGTCGAGGACCGGGTTGGCGGCGTACGGGGTCCACGTCCGCCCGCGGTCGTTGCTCCACGAGAGGGACTGGCGCTGCAGGCCGCTGGCGGGATCGAACGACGTCCACAGCGCCACCAGGGGCCCCGTGCCGTCGCGGCCGAGGCCCGAGGTGTCGTCGGTGTCGTGCACGACGCTGCCCGACCACACGTGCTCGGTGTCGGTGGCAGCGAGGGCGATCGGCAGCTCGGTCCAGTCGAGCAGGTCCTCGCTCACCGCGTGTCCCCACGACATCGGCCCGTGCACGATCCCGTCGGGCCAGTGCTGGAAGAACAGGTGGTGCTCGCCCTCGTGCACGACCAGTCCGTTGGGGTCGTTCATCCAGCCGCGCCGCGGGGTGAAGTGGTCGCGCGGGCGCGGGCGCGGCGACCGGGTCGAGGGCGGCTCCTGGGTCACGGACACCCAGCGTAGGGCCCGTCGCACGCCTGCCGCTTCGCCATACTGGGGCCGTGACCCGGACCGACACCGGCTTCGAGGACCGCCTCGCCGCCCTCGAGCCAGAGCTCATCGACACCCTGGCGCGGGTCTACGGCCCCCGGGCCGCGCCCGCGGTCGCCCGTACGCTCGTCGGGATCGCCCGTGCCGCGCACGACGCCCGGCCCCCGGACCTGCGCGAGCTCGACGCCCAGCGGCTGCGCGAGCCGGACTGGTTCCAGCGGCCGTCGATGATCGGGTACGCCGCGTACGCCGACCGGTTCGCCGGGACGCTGCGCGGGGTCGGCGAGCGGGCTCCGTACCTGCGTGACCTCGGGGTCGGCTACCTGCACCTGATGCCGCTGCTGACACCGCGCCCGGCGCCGAACGACGGCGGCTACGCCGTGATGGACTACCGCTCCGTGCGCCCCGACCTCGGCACGCTCGAGGACCTGCGCGAGCTGGCGACGACGCTGCGCGCCGACGGGATCAGCCTGTGCCTCGACCTGGTGCTCAACCACGTCGCGCGCGAGCACGAGTGGGCGGCGGCGGCCCGGGCCGGCGACGCCGACAAGCGGGCGTACTTCCACGTCCACCCCGACCGGGAGGTGCCGGACGCCTACGAGGCCTCGCTGCCGGAGGTGTTCCCCGACTTCGCGCCCGGCAACTTCACCTGGGACGACGACCTCGCGGGCTGGGTCTGGACGACCTTCAACGACTACCAGTGGGACCTCGACTGGTCCAACCCGGCCGTGCTGTGCGAGTTCGCCGACATCATCCTGTCGCTGGCCAACCTCGGGGTCGAGGTGTTCCGGCTCGACGCGATCGCCTTCATCTGGAAGCGCCTCGGCACGAGCTGCCAGAACCAGCCCGAGGTGCACGACCTCACCCGTGCCCTGCGCGCGGTCGCGCGCGTCGCCGCGCCGGCCGTGCTCTTCAAGGCCGAGGCGATCGTCGGTCCGGCGGACCTGCCGGCCTACCTGGGGGTGGGGGAGCACGCCGGCCGGGTGAGCGACCTCGCCTACCACAACGGGCTGATGGTGCAGATCTGGTCGATGCTCGCCTCCGGGGACGCCCGGCTGGCGACCCACGCGCTCCAGCAGCTGCCGCAGCCTCCCTCCACCACGGCGTGGATCACCTACGCGCGCTGCCACGACGACATCGGGTGGGCGATCGCCGACGAGGACGCCCGGGCCGTGGGGCTCGACCCGTTCGCCCACCGTCGGTTCCTGTCCGACTGGTACTCCGGTGCGTTCCCCGGGTCGTGGGCGCGCGGGCTGGTGTTCCAGCAGAACGAACAGACCGGTGACCGCCGGATCTCGGGCTCGCTCGCGTCCCTGGCCGGGCTCGAGGCCGGTGACCCGGACGCCGTCGCACGCATCCTGCTCGCCCACGCGATCGTGCTCGGGTTCGGCGGCCTGCCGGTGATCTGGATGGGCGACGAGCTCGGCCTGCTCAACGACGCCGGCTGGGCCGACGACCCTGCCCACGCCGCCGACAACCGCTGGGTGCACCGGCCGAGGATGCCGTGGGACGCGGTCGGCAAGGACCCCCACGGCGTCACGACCGGCCTGCGCCACCTCATCGACGTGCGCCGGGCGCTGCCCCACCTGCACGCGGCGAGCCCGACGGAGGTCTGGGACCCCCGTGACGGCGGCGTGCTGCTCGTCGTGCGGCGGCACCCCGACGGCCCGCTCCTGGGGGCGTACAACGTCACCGGCCGTGTCGCGTGGGTCGCCGCCGACGTCCTGCACTGGCTGGGCCTGCACGACGACGGGCTCGTCGACGCGCTCACCGGGCAGGCGCCCGAGCTGCACGACGGCGCGGTGCGCCTCGCGCCGTACGCCGCCGCTTGGCTGCACCTCCGCCCCGCCCGGGGCTGACCGCGCGCGGGCCCTCCCCTTGCGGTGGCGAAGTCCCCCTCCCAGTGGCGGAGTCCCCCTGCCAGTGGCGGAGTCCCCGCTCGAGCGGGGACTCCGCCACCTGGAGGGGTGTACAACCCCCACCAGGTGAGGGGCTACCCCTCCAGGTGCGGCGTCGGGCCCGGCGCCAGTCCGGCACAGGGCCCGACGTCGCGTGGTCAGGTCGTGGCGGTGTCCGCCCCCGGCTTGACGTCGTCCTGCTCCTTGCCGACCTCCTCGGCCTTGGCCATCGCGTTGCCGCCGGGGATGAGGCCGGCGTTGTCGCTGTCGATGGTGAGGTTCTCGCCGGTGGCCGGGTCGAAGAGGTGGATCTTGCGGGCGTCCACCCAGATGGTCGCCTCGTCGCCCTCGGCGATCCGGCTCGCGCCGTCGAGGGACACCACCAGCTGCGTACGCAGTGACTCGCCGTCGAGGTCCTTCTCGAGCTGCGTGAGCTGCTCGCGCACCTCGTCGGGCGCCTCGAACGGGATGTAGGCGTACGCCTCGTTGCCCAGCCACTCCACCACGTCGACCGTGGCCTTGAACGTGGCGTCGTCGGTGACCTTGTCGCTGTCGACGACGCTGGCGTCCTCGAAGTGCTGCGGCCGGATGCCCGCGATGAGCAGCTCCTTGCCCTGCGCCTTGGCGGCGCGCTCCTCGGGGATCGTCACCGTGCCGAAGGGGAGCTCGACCCGGTTGCCGTCGACCTTTGCCGGGACGAAGTTCATCGGCGGCGAGCCGATGAAGCCGGCCACGAAGAGGTTGGCGGGGTTCTCGTAGAGCTCGCGCGGCGTGGCGTGCTGCTGGAGGACGCCGCGCTTGAGCACGGCGACCCGGTCGCCCAGGGTCATCGCCTCGGTCTGGTCGTGGGTGACGTAGACCGTCGTGATGCCCAGTCGCTTCTGCAGCCGGGAGATCTCGGTGCGCATCTGCCCGCGCAGCTTGGCGTCGAGGTTGGACAGCGGCTCGTCGAAGAGGAACGCCTCGGCGTCGCGCACGATGGCGCGCCCCATCGCCACGCGCTGGCGCTGGCCGCCGGACAGGTTGCCGGGCTTGCGCTCGAGGTGCTCGTCGAGCTCGAGGGTCTTCGACGCCTCGCGCACCTTCTCGTCGACCTCGGAGTCAGGCTTGCCCGCCAGCCGCAGCGGGAACGCGATGTTCTCGTAGACGGTGAGGTGGGGGTAGAGCGCGTAGTTCTGGAACACCATCGACAGGTTGCGGTCGCGCGGGGCGAGGTCGTTGACCTTCTTCCCGCCGATGAGCATGTCGCCGTCGGTGATGTCCTCCAGGCCCACGATCATGCGCAGGAGCGTCGACTTCCCGCAGCCGGACGGGCCCACGAGGATCAGGAACTCGCCGTCCTCCACGTCGATGCTCACGTCGTTGACGGCCGGGAAGCCGTCACCGTACTGCTTGACGATGTTCTTCATCTCGATGGCAGCCATGAGCTGATCACCCCTTCACTGCGCCGGAGGTGAGGCCGGCGACGATCTTGCGCTGGAACAGCAGGACGATGACGATGATCGGGACGGTGACCACCACGGAGGCGGCGGCCAGCGTGCCGTACGGCGGGTTGAACGGGTCGGGCCCGACGAAGAACGAGAGCTGGGCCGGCACCGTGCGAGACCCGGTGGTCGACGTCAGCGAGATCGCCAGGACGAACTCGTTCCACGCGAAGAAGAAGGTCAGGATCGCCGCGGTGAACACGCCGGGTGCGGCGAGCGGGACGATGACCTTGCGGAACGCCTGCCACGACGTGGCGCCGTCGACCTGGGCCGCCTGCTCCATCTCCCACGGGATCTCGCGGAAGAACGCGGACAACGTCCAGATCGCCAGCGGCAGCGTGAAGGTCATGTAGGGGATGATCAGGCCGGGCCAGGTGTTGAACAGGCCGATCGTGCGCCACATGTCGAACAGCGGGCCGACCAGGGACACCACGGGGAACATCGCGATCGCCAGGGCCATGGTCAGCACCAGGCGCTTGCCCCTGAACTCCAGGCGGGCGATGGCGTACGCCGCCAGCGTCGCGAAGATGACCGCCAGGAACGTCGCGATGAGCGAGATGAAGAAGGAGTTGCGGAGGGCGGCGATGAAGTCGCCCGCCGTGGCCTCCTGGCCCGAAGTGACCGACCCGATGCCGAGGATGTCCCGGTAGTTCTGCAGCGTCGGGTCGCTGGGCAGGAACTGCGGGCTGCCGGCCCCGGTCTCGCCGGGTCCCTTGAAGGACAGCGAGATGATCCACACGACGGGGAGGAGGCACCACACGAGGATCAGCACGAACCCGATCCAGGTGCCTGCGGTGGTCTTGTTCTTCATCAGCCTTCACCTCTCGCCTGGGCCAGGTCGACCCGGAACAGCTTCACGATCCCGAAGGCCAGCAGCAGCACGCTCAGGAAGAGCAGCACGGACAGGGCCGAGCCGAGGCCCAGCTGGACCTGCTCGATGCTCTGGCGGTAGGTCAGGAACGACACCGACTCGGTGTCCTGCGCACCCTTGGTCATCACGAAGATGTTGTCGAAGATGCGGTAGGCGTCGAGTGCGCGGAAGAGCACCGCGACCATGATGGCCGCCCGCATGTTGGGGAGGATGACCTTCCACAGCCGCTGCCACCACGTCGCGCCGTCGACCTTGGCGGCCTCCAGCATGTCCTCGGAGACCTGCGAGAGGCCGGCGAGGAGCAGCAGGGCCATGAAGGGCGTCGTCTTCCAGATCTCGGAGACCATGATCGCGAACATCGCCGGCCAGTGGTCGCCGAACCAGTTGAAGTTGTCGTCGATGAACGGGACCCAGCTGTTGACGAACCCGTTGTTGAGGCTGAAGGCGAACTGCCAGGCGAACGCCGAGACGACCGTGATGATGCCGTAGGGGATCAGGATCGAGGTGCGGATCACGCCCCTGGCGAAGATGACCCGGTGCATCACCATCGCGAAGGCGAACCCGATGACGAGCTCGACCGCCACCGTGACGACCATGATGAGGACGGTGTTCCAGGTGTCCTGCCAGAACAGGCCGTCGGTGAGCACGGTCGAGTAGTTGGAGAACCAGATGAACTCCCGGTCGTCCGGCGCGGTCAGGCGGTAGCGGAACATCGACAGGTACAGCGCCTGGAGCATCGGGTAGGCCGTCACCAGCAGCATCAGGACCACTGCGGGGGCGACCAGCCGCTGGCCCAGCCGGTTCTCGGCCTTCGACCGGTCGCTGTCGATCGCCGCCGCCCGTCGCTCGGAGCGTTCGCGCGGAGGTGCTTGGGTCGCGGTCACAGCAGTCTCCTTCCTTGGAGGACGTCCTCGATGAACTGCCTGGCCTCCTCCGGAGTCTGCTGGTCGACTCCTGACGGCGGGTGCCACGTGCTCTGGATGCCGCCGGAGATGTCGCTCCAGTACGGCGACGGGGTGCGCGGCGCGGCCGACTCCAGGCTCTCCTGGAAGAGCTCGAGCAGGTCGCGCGGGAAGAGCTCCTGCACGTTGGGCTCGTCGTAGCCGGCCTCGCTGGAGGGCATGTTGCCGGTGAGCTCGGCGTTGAGTGCCTGGTTCTCGGGGCTCGTGAGGCACTCCAGGGCGCTCACCGCGAGGTCCTTGTCGTCGGAGAACTCACTGACCCCGATCCCGATCCCACCGTAGGGCGGTCGGGACTCCTCGCCCTCGACGGTCCGGGGGTAGAGGGCCCAGCCGAGGTCGTCGACGACCTCGTCGGAGTAGCCCGCACCGTTGAGGATGTAGGTCCAGTTGACCATGAACGCCCCGCGGTCGCCGCCGAAGGTCGCGGCTGCCTGTCCCTCCTGGGCGATCGAGAGGTCGGCGGGTGCGGCCTCGGAGGAGGAGAGGTCGGCGATGACCTGGGCGGCCTGCCGACCCGCGTCGGAGTCGATGTCGATCTGTGCGTCGGCACCCTGCTCGGTCTCGGAGGCGATCTCGCCGCCGGCCCCGGAGATGAGTGCGTTGATCCAGACCGAGTAGCCCTCGTACTTGTTGGCCTGCACCGCGACCGTCCCGTCGTTCTGGGACGCGGCCTGGATGATCTGCTCCCACGTGACCGGCTGCTCCATGTCGAGGTCGGTCTGCTCGACGAACGACTTCCGGTACCAGAGGACCTGGGTGTTCGACCAGAACGGCGCGACGACCAGCTGGTCCTCCCACGTCGCGGCGACCGCGGCGCTCTCGAACGCCTGCTCGCGGAAGGTGTCCTGCAGGTCCTGCGGCAGCTCTGCGAGGTAGCCGGCCTCGGCGAACTCCGCGGTGAACGGCGGGTCGATGCTCATGATGTCGATCTCCGGGTCGCCGGCCGCGAGTCGCCGAGCGAGCTGGATGCGCTGCTGGTTGGCGTCCTGGGGGAGGACCTGGGTCGAGATCGTGTACTCGTCGGTGGAGCACTCCTCGGCCACGGCGGCCTGGCCGCCGCTGTCGGGATTGATGTACCAGGTCAGCTCGGGAGTGCCGGTGTCGTCGCCACCACAGGCAGCCAGCAAGCCGCTCGCGAGGGCGAGCGCGGCCAGCGGTGCCACCCTCCGTCTTCCCCCAGGCCGGCCCCGTTGCCGGATCGACGGTGCTCGTGACATCCGCGCCCTCCTCGTGTCTAGTTGAGCCTCTGGTCTAGTGGGCCTCGACACGTTTTGGCAACATTCGTCCCATTCCAACGGGTATTCACGAAAAGGGGTTCGATGAGCGTCTGGCGTGCCCCCGGGCGCATCAACCTGATCGGTGAGCACACCGACTACAACGACGGATTCGTCCTGCCCTTCGCGCTCGAGGTGGGGTGCACCGCTGCCGTGGTACCCGCCGCGCGGGGCCGCGACGGCTGGTCGGTGCGCTCCGCGCAGCAGCCCGAGCCGGTCGTCGTACGCCGCTCCGGCCTGGCCGACGCCCCGGACGTGCCCGAGTGGTCGCGCTACGTCCTCGGCGCACTGTGGCTGCTCACCGACCGTGGGGTGGACGTCCCCGCGCTGGACCTCGAGGTCGACTCGGACGTGCCCTCCGGCGCCGGCTTGTCCTCGTCCGCCGCACTCGTGTGCTCGGTCGCGCGCGCCCTCGACGACCACCTCGGGCTCGGTCTCGACGACGACGCCCTGTTCGCGCTGACCCGCGACGTCGAGAACGACGCGGTGGGTGCGCCGACCGGCGGGATGGACCAGCTCGTCAGCCTGCGCGGTGAGGCCGGCCACGCCCTGTTCTGCGACATGCGCAGCCACGAGACGCGTGCGGTGCCGCTCGACCTCGCCGGCAACGGACTGGCCGTGCTGGTCGCCGACACCCGCGCGCCGCACCGGCACTCCGACGGCGAGTACGGCGCGCGGCGCAGCGGGTGCGAGGAGGCGGCGCGCCGGCTCGGCGTGCCCGCGCTCCGCGACGTGACGGCCGCGGACCTCGACGGCGCGCTGGCCCGGCTCCACGACGACGAGCTGCGGCGCTACGTCCGGCACGTCGTCACCGAGGACGACCGGGTGCTGTCGGTGGTGCACCTGCTCGACGCGGGAGACCTCGCCGCCGTCGGACCCCTGCTCACTGCGTCCCACGTCTCGATGCGCGACGACTTCCGGATCACGGTGCCGGAGGTCGACACGGCCGTCGACGCCCTGCACGATGCCGGCGCGCTCGGGGCGCGGATGACCGGTGGCGGGTTCGGCGGGTGCGTGATCGGCCTGGTGCCGGAGCAGTCCGTGGAGGCGGCGGGCGAGGCCGTGCGGGCTGCGTTCGCCGACGCCGGCTTCGGCGAGCCGTCGCTCTTCACCGCGGTCCCTGCGGCGGGGGCCCACCGCATCGCCGGCTGAGCCGTCTCGAGACCGGTCAGGTCGCCCGGTCGGCCGTGCGCGCGATCGCCTCGACGAGCGTCTCGAAGAGCTCCGGAGGCATGTCGTGGCCCATCCCGTCGACGGTCAGCAGCTCGGCGCCGGGGATCGCGGCCGCCGTCGAGCGGCCGCCGCTGAGGTGGACCATCTTGTCGGCGGTGCCGTGGACGACGAGGGCGGGCACCCGCAGGCTGCGCAGCCGCTGCGTGCGGTCGGGCTGCCCGAGGACGGCCAGCATGTGCCGCATCGTCCCGTTCGCGCTGTAGCCGCGGTCGAAGGTCTCACCGGCGCGCTCGGCCAGCCGCTCTGGCGTGGCGGGCCAGGCGGGGGAGCCGATGACTCCCCAGAAGGCCACGCTGGTCGCGACGTAGGACTCGCGGCCGGGCTTGCGCGGTGCGAGCAGCGCCGGGAGGATCCGCGGGTCCTGCCAGCCGACGGTGCGCCGCCCGGTCGTCGACATGATGCTGGTCAGCGACCGCACGCGTGACGGGTGCTCGACGGCGACGGTCTGCACGATCATGCCGCCCATCGAGACGCCGGCGACGTGCGCGGAGTCCCAGCCGAGGTGGTCCATCAGGGCGACCGCGTCACCGGCCAGGTCCGACATCGAGTACGGCGCGCGGGTCCTGCGCCCGCCGAACGCGCGGACCAGCTGGCCGCGCGTCACCCGCGCCTGGATCCGCGTCGAGCGGCCGGTGTCGCGGTTGTCGTAGCGCACGACGTGGAAGCCGGCCTCGGCGAGCATCAGGCACAGCTCGGTGTCCCACCAGTTCATCGGCCCGCCGAGGCCCATCGCGAGCAGCAGGGGCTCGCCGTCGGGGTCGCCGAAGGTCTGGTAGCAGAGCTCCACGTCGTTGCCGACGGGCGCGAAGAGCTCGTCGGAGACGACGGGCGCCTCGGTGGCGGTGCGGCGTGGGGACATGCCCCCAGTGAACACGACGACCATCCCCAAAAACCATGCAACGTGGGCGGCATCCCCCATTCCTTGGGACGTCTGGGCTAGGTTCGATGATTGTGACCCATCGCACAGTGGCGGCGTTCCTGACGCCGGAGGGCTTCGCCCAGCCCTCCGTGGCGGCCGTGCTGCGCGAGGGTTCGGTGGTCACCGAGGTCGGGCGGTACGCCGCCCACGTCCTCAGCTCCCGTGGCGAGCGTCGTCGTACGCCCCTCGGTTCACGACCCGTCCGGGTGGGCGAGCCGGTGCTGCTGGTGCCGGGGTTCCTGGCGGGGGACTCGTCCCTCGGGCCGATGAGCCGGTCGCTCCGCCACCAGGGGTTCCGGACCTACCGCGCCGACGTGCGCGCCAACGTCGGCTGCACGCTCGGTGCCGCCGCGCAGCTCGAGGAGCGGCTCGAGGAGATCGCGCAGCGGCGCGGGGCGCGGGTGCGGATCGTGGGCCACAGCCTCGGCGGCATGCTGGCCCGTGGGGTCGCCGCGCGTCGTCCCGACCTCGTCGCCGGCATCGTCACGATGGGGAGCCCGATGCTCGCGCCCGGTGCGCACCACGCGTCACTGGCGCGCAGCGTCGACCTGCTGGTGCGGCTCAACCGCGCAGGCGTGCGGCGCCTGATGGCCGAGGACTGCGTCGCCGGCCGGTGCGCGCAGGAGAGCTTCGACCAGGCGCGGGCGCCGCTGCCCGACGACGTCGACTTCACCGCGATCTTCTCCCGCCGCGACGGCATCGTCGACTGGCGCGCGTGCATCGACCCCGCGGCGACCGCGGTGGAGGTGCGCTCCTCGCACGTGGGGATGGCCTTCGACCCGGCCGTCATCACCGCGGTGTCGGCGGCGCTGCGGCCGCGCGCGGTGCCCTCAGCTGTCGAAGTCGATCGAGGACAGAGCGCGTAGCTTCGAGAGCCGGTGCTCGGCGGTGATCGAGCGCACCGTGCCGCTGCGCGAGCGCATCACGAGCGAGTGCGTCGTGACGCCCTCGCCGCGGTAGCGGACGCCACGCATCAGCTCGCCGTCGGTGATGCCGGTGGCGACGAAGAACGCGTCGTCGCCGGTCACCAGGTCGTCCGTGCCGAGCACCACGTCGGGGTCGAGGTCGTGGCCGGCGTCGAGGGCACGCTGGCGCTCGTCGTCGTCCTGCGGCCACAGCTGGCCCTGGATCGTGCCGCCGATGCACTTCATCGCGCAGGCGGTGATGATGCCCTCCGGGGTGCCACCGATGCCCAGCATCAGGTCGACGCCGGTGTCGGGGCGGGCCGCCATGATCGCGCCGGCGACGTCGCCGTCGGTGATGTACTTGATCCGCGCGCCGGTCTCGCGGATGTCCTCGACGAGCCGGGCGTGGCGCGGCCGGTCGAGCAGCACGACCGTCACGTCGTGGACCGAGAGCCCCTTCGCCTTGGCGACCCGGGCGATGTTCTCCTTGACGGGCAGTCGGATGTCGACCACGTCGGCGGCCTCCGGTCCGGTGGCCAGCTTGTCCATGTAGAACACCGCGCTCGGGTCGTACATCGAGCCTCGCGGCGACACCGCCAGCACCGAGATGGCGTTGCTCATGCCCTTGGCGGTCAGGGTGGTGCCGTCGATCGGGTCGACCGCGACGTCGCACTCGGCGCCGGTGCCGTCCCCGACCTCCTCGCCGTTGAACAGCATGGGGGCGTTGTCCTTCTCGCCCTCGCCGATCACGACGGTGCCCCGCATCTCGACCGTGGAGATCATCACGCGCATGGCCTCCACGGCCACGCCGTCGGCGTCGTTCTTGTCGCCGCGGCCGACCCAGCGACCGGCGGCCATGGCGGCCGCCTCGGTGACGCGCACCAGCTCGAGGGCGAGGTTGCGTTCGGGCATCGGGGCGCTGGCGCTCATGTCGCGCATGCTATCGACGGGCGGGATAGCGGCTGACTGCGGTCGCCTTGGCCGACAGCCACACCTCGCGACCAGGTACCAGGTCCAGCTCGGCAGCGGCGGCTGGCGTCAGGTCGGCGAGCAGGTCGGGCGAGGCGTGGACCAGCAGGCGTACGGCGTCCCCGTGCGGCGCGAGGGACGCGATCGGGCCGCGCCACCGCAGTCGCGTCGAGCCCTCCGGCTCGTGGAGCGAGACCACCACCGAGTCCGGGGTGAAGGCGATCATCTCCTCGCCCTCGGAGACGAGGTTGAGGCCCACCAGGCGCGCCACGTGGGGCGTACGGGGCTCGGCCGCGACCTCCGCGGGCGGACCGACCTGGGCCACCCGGCCGTCGTCGAGCACGAGCACCCGGTCGGCAAGGGTCAGCGCGTCGATCGCGTCGTGGGTGACCAGCAGGGCGACGCCCGCGAAGTCGCCCAGGTGCCGCCGGAGCTCGACCCGCAGCGCCATCTGCACCGAGACGTCGAGGCCGGAGAACGGCTCGTCGAGCAGCAGCACGTCGGGCTCGGTGGCCAGGGCGCGGGCGATCGCGACGCGCTGGGCCTGCCCCCCGGACAGCTCGCGGGGCCGGCGGCCGGCGAGGTCGGCGATCCCGAAGCGTTCGAGCCAGTGCCGCGCGGCGCGCTCGGCGTCCGCGCGGCCCCGGCCCCGGGCGCGCGGCCCGAACGCCACGTTGTCGAGGGCGGACAGGTGCGGGAACAGGCTCTGGTCCTGGAAGACGTAGCCGACGCGGCGCTGCGGCACGT
>Ga0172375_10007894_pt1 | contig 14464 bp, 15 predicted proteins | sample LakKiv1m_FD_114537 | JGI IMG/M metagenome (GOLD analysis project Ga0172375, IMG submission 114537) | Freshwater microbial communities from Kabuno Bay, South-Kivu, Congo - kab_092012_11.1m | ecosystem: Environmental > Aquatic > Freshwater > Lake | place: Democratic Republic of the Congo... | reverse complement strand
TCCTCCTTGTCGGAGCGATTTTTGTGTATAACTTCGCCTTCAAAAGCCCCTCACCGCAAACCGCGGCTTCCAAGACCGCCGATGAAGGGAAAACCGCCGCCGCCCCGACTGACACATCTTCCAAAAACCAAACTCCGACCGCAGAGTCCAGGGAAGCGATCGTCGCTATTTTCGACAGCCCCATCTTTGGCGCCGTTCTCGCTCCGGATGGAAATTCAATCTATAGCTTCGACGGCGACAACGGGCAGCTCAACCAAACCGATTTTAATGGCAAGCTGGAAAAGGTCGTCTCAACTGAAGAATTCAAAAATATTCAACAAGTTCTTTGGAGTAAGCCAAAAAACAAAGTGATCGTCAAACGGTCGGATGGTCCGATGAAATCGAAGTTTCTTTTGCTTGATATCTCCCAAAAAACCGTCACGCCGATCAAAAACGGCATTGATTCCATTGCTTGGTCGGGTCTTGGAGACAAAGTCATCTACAAATATTTTGACGCCAAGACAAAAAAACGCTCGCTTGAGACTTCCGACCCGGACGGGAAGAACTGGCGCAAAATCGCGGACACAGATTTCGTCGGTCTCTCAATCAGCCCGATTCCTGGATCAGCGGACATCTCCTTTTGGCCGTCTCCCGACGCATTTACGGCCTCTGCCGCCAGCGTGATAAACTTCAACGGAGAAAACAAAAGAAGCATCTTGGCTGGCCGCTTCGGCGCCGACCTCCTTTGGTCACCAGATGGAAAACAAGCGGCCGTGAGCACCTCTGACCAAAAGGGCGGGCACAAAACCGATCTCGCCTTGATGAATTCCGACGGCGGGCAATTTCATTCTCTCAATTTTCCGACTTTCGTGAAAAAATGCGCCTGGTCGGTCGATTCAAAATTTCTTTTCTGCGCCATGCCCGGAAATATTTCTGAAACGGCAATCCTCCCCAATGACTGGCAGGGAGGAAAGGTCGAGACCGCCGACACTTTTTGGAAATTGGAAATTGCCACCGGGAAAAAAGACCGACTTGTTGAAGCCGACAAAATAAAAGACTCCTTCGACGTGCTCAATCCTTTCCTTTCACCGGATGAAAAAATCCTCTTCTTCACAAACAAGGCAGACGGTAAATTATATAAGCTGGGAATCTAGTTTAATTATCTTTTTTAGCAAGATATTTATTCGCTGCCACAACCATCCAAAACACCACCGCGAGGTCGTTGCGCCAATAGGTTGTGTCGACCAAGCCGTGGATGAGAATATAGGTCATTATTGCCAAAAATAATATTCCAAAATTACGATTTCTTTCAATCGTTTTTTTGTTGTCGCGGAAAAACAAAATCATCAGCCAAACAAATCCGGCCAAGCCAAGAATCCCGGATTCGAGCCAAAAGGCCAAAAAAATATTGTGCGGCTGGGGCGCCGACCACTCGAGATACGGCGGGAAATATTTTTGGTACTCCAGATATTTTTCCTGAAAATTTCCCGGCCCGATTCCGAGGAGGGGATGCTTTTCGATCATCAGCCCGGCGGATTGCCAAATCATGACGCGCGACGCGAGCGACGAACGCTCGCCGAGATTTGCTATGCTTTTATACTTGTTCAGACTTGCCCAGGCAAGAAAAGCGATGAGAAGCAAGGCAAAAATTGCCAAATATTTTTTGTGCTTTTTTTTGCCGTATTCAAGCCAAATTATGATGATGAGCGCCGCCGAAAGAGCCAACCACGCGCCGTACGAAAAAGTGAAATAGAGGCTCAAGCCAATCAGAATCGCACTCAAAGCGCGCAGCCTTTTCTTCTTCACTTCTTTTTCTTGGAGAAAAAAGTATACGCCTATCAAAAACGGAACCGCCAAAAACATGGCCAGTTGATTCGGCGAATCCCAAAAGGCCTTGAGACGGCCATCATAGGTCAAGGCGCCCAAGAATTCATAGATCACTCCAACTCCGGAAACCGCCACCCCGGACGAAAACGAAGCCAGCAAAAATTTTTTCAAAAGGCGCTCGTCTTTTTTGAGAGCGTCAAAAAATATGATCGCAAACAAAATTGGAAAAACGAACCAACCCTTGGTCGCGCCCAGGCTGTTGTGATAGTTGCCGTTGGCAATGACAGACAAAATAAGCCCAATGAATATCAAGGCAATCGGTAATTTGTATTTTGTATTTAGCATTTGGTATTTTTTTTCTTTATTGAAAATCCAAACCAGAAAAAGGGCTGCGACCAATATTTCCAGCAAGTTAAAAGACGCCCAACCAAATTTAATTTTTAAAAGATAAACCGGAAGAAAAAATAAAATAACCAAAATAATTTTAGAAATACACACATTTGCATCCTCACGAATAATTTTTAATTTTGAATTGTTATTTTTCATTTTGATTTTTAAATTTTTCATTATCATTCAGCCCTAGAGCAATTAATATCAATAACATTGTCAACACTTGCGGCGAATACAGCGCCGTATCGAAAATCGAGTGAACAAAGAACGCGACCAGTCCCGCGGCAATCCCCAGATTCAGCATATTGCCACTCCTGGTGTTTCGCCAAATGGAAACGCCAAGCAAAAGCAAAAACACAATTGCGTTCAATATTCCAGTTTCGGCGGCGATATCGAGAAAAAGATTGTGCGCATAGATCGATGACCGATCAACCGCCATCGGATCGACCGTCCGGGCATAATTGCCCAGTCCCACACCGCCCAGCGGATAGTCTCGGACCATTTCCGAGGCCTCGATCCAGTTTTTGTAGCGCTCAGCGTTGGATCCTTCTTTCAAATTGAAAGAAGAGGCGAGGCGTTGGGTGATAATGTTTGAATTAAGGGCAAACACCAAAACAAAAATTGCCGCCACTGCCGCGAGAGCCTTGCCGAGTGCTCCCGACCGCTTGAGAAACACTGTCGCGAAAAAAACGCCGCCCGCCAAAAATCCGAGATAGGCGCCTCTCGAGAAAGACAATTCAACAGCCGCTATCATCAAAGCTATTGCACCGCCGATCCAGACTCTCGACGCCAATTTCTTTTGAGCGAAAAAATGCCCCAATCCGACAAACAGGCAAAGATTCACAAAAAAAGCAAAATTGTGCGGATCGGGAAAAAAACCAAAAGCACGCATCCGAGTTGTCCCTCCGATATTCACCAGCCAGCTTGAATTGGCCGCCACGATTTTCCCGAATGAATTTCCCAAAAAATATGGCGCCAGATTTTCCCAAATTTTCACTGATTTATCAATACCGACGGCAAAAGAAAACAGAAACTGAAAGAGTCCGACTGCCGCCGCCAGAGCGCCGCTGATCACGATTGCCGCCAGCGCCCTTATCCGCCATTTTCGGCTTTGCGCGATGTCTGCCGCCACGAAAAAGACGGGAAAAATCGTGAAAAGATAAAGAAGCTTGCGTGCGCCGGCGCTTGCCTCTCGCCCAAGCCAGAGCGAAAGGGAGGCCAAAAAAAGAAACGTGATCACGAGCCACATTTCCGCCTTGTTGGGAATCATCAGTTTTTTCCGCGCCAGGCTTCGCACCAGCCAAGCCAGAAAAAGAACCGGCACCAAAACTCGCGTGATCACCAGGTCAAGGTTGTCTCCCGCGTTCAAGGCAAATTGGAAGGGGAGGAGAAAAATAAGAAATAGAAAAATATAGCTTGTCATTTGGATTCTTTAGCGACTCAACAAAACATTTTTCACATAGTACGGAAGCCGCAGGAGCTTCACGAGGCCAGCACTCACTGGTCCAAAGTGTTTCCGAAAAAAATAATTTTGCGAAGTATAATAAAGAGACTTCTTCTCTCGTTCACTTCCAAAACTTTTTCCGGATTCATGAAAAACCCGGGCTGCTGGGCAAACCGCCACTTTGTAGTCCTGCTTTTTCGCGCGCAGACACAGATCCACGTCCTCAAAATACATGAAAAATTTTTCATCAAACCCTCCTATTTTTTCAAAAACATCTCTTCGCACCAACATCGCCCCGCCGCTTATCCAATCCGTCGCAAAAATTTCTCCGTCGGCGCCCGCTGGCTGTTCATTTTGCTCGTATATTTTTTTTCTGATCGTCGAGAGGGGCGTGCGCCGATCTCCGAAACAATCTGCTTGAATTTTGCCCCCAGCATCAATCAAAAGCGGCCCGACAATACTGATCATCTGATCTCTCTCAAGCGTTTCCAGGAGTGCCTGCAATGCCCCCGGAAGAATTTTTGTGTCCGGGTTGAGAAAGAGAACGTATTCTCCGCGTGAATTCCTGAAACCGGCATTGTGAGCTCTTCCAAAGCCGATATTTTCTCCAATTTCATGGATGCGAAGGTTGCTTATATCTTTCCATCCAGCCGCTATCTCATCCAAAGGCGCCTCATCATTATTCACAAGCAAAATTTCCGCTTCGATTCCAGCCGGCAAATTTTCTCTTATCGAAAAAAGGCACTTCTCAAGGTAGCGCCGACTTTTGAAATTAACAATTTGAATCGTAAGTTTCATAAACTCAGACAATGGGCTCAAATTCCGCCGACTCGCCGCCCTTTTTGCTGATGATGCTTTCCACCTCGCCAAGACTCACCGCCTTGAAAAGCCAGAGCAGCAGCACATATACAAGAACCCCCAGTGCGGCAAGTAAAAAAAAGTTGAAGGCTTGGAAAAAGAAGAAGGCCAGCGCCATCCCTGCGCCGGAGACGAGAATAGGGAAAACTTTTGCAAAGGATGGAAAATATTCGAGATTTTTCCAGGCGATGAAACAGGAAAGGACGACCACCAATCCCTCCGTGAGGCTCGAAGTGGCTGCTGCTCCAATATAGGAGAAGCGTGGAATCAATATCAGGTTGAGCGAAACATTGAAAATCGCCGCGATAAGCAGAATGCCCATCAATTTCCGCTGAAGATTTCCGGCAATAATCACGTTGGTGAAAAAATTTCCAAAGAAAATGAAAACCATCGCCATTGCAAGCAAGCGGAGAACCGGCACCGCTTCCATAAACCCCGCTCCGCCAATAAGTCGAATTATGCCGCCCGCCAAAAACATCGTTCCGACAAAGAGTGGGACAGTGAGCACCAAAAAGACCTTGAACGTTTTGTCGGCCACCAATTCGAATTTTTTTCGCTCGTGAAAAATATAGCGCGACATTATCGGCATCACCAGGCCCACAAACATCGCCGGGAAAAAAGAAATATTTTCCAGAACCTTGTAGGCGGCATTATAAATTCCGACGTCAGTGCTCGTTTTGAGAATGGAAAGAAGGATTGTATCCAGCTTGAAGTAGGCGAAAACAATGATCGCCGAAATCCCGACTGGGTATGATTCCTTGAGAAACTTTTTCCAAACCGCGAAGTCAAAAGCCGGCCGAAATTTGATGTACTTTCGCGACCAGATGAAAACAATCAAAAAACTCGCAATCATGTTGATGAGGAGCGTCCAAATGATTGCAAGAAAGCCCAGGTTCAGCTTCACTGCCAAGATGATCACGGCCACCTGAAAAATTTTTCCAACCAGTTCCCCAATTGCGACTTTGTCCATCGCCAGCCTTTTTTGAAAAAGACCGATGAGGACTGAATATCCGGAAGAGAAAACATAAGCCAGGGCTGAAATGATGATTCCCGTCTTGACCGCAGACGAGTACGGCAGAAAAAAAGCGATGATCAGCGCGACCACAACGATCAGCAGGGAAGAAGCCAGGCGGATAGAAAAAACATTTCCGAGAATTTCCTCCTCATTGCTTCCTGGCCGCGAAATTTCTCTCGTGGAAATAGAATAGAGACCCAGATCTGCAAGCGCTCCGAAAAAAAAGAAAAAAGCGAGAACAGTTGAGTAGTCGCCAAAGCCACTCGCCCCAAGATAGCGCGTGATAAAACCTATCCCAACCAGCGCCAGCACCGTTCCAATCATCTTGGCGGTGGCGGAAAATACAACATTATAGGCGATTTTTCGGGGTGTAGACACGATAAAAAGCTCAAAACTCAAAGCGCGAAGCGCAAAACTTTTTAGATTGCTTTTTCATCTAATTTTTCCAGCTCTCCGACCGGCCGAATGACCACCTTTCTTTCTTCTCCCTCTCCGATGCTTTCTGTTTTGACGTTTTCATTTCCAGTGAGCTCCAGATGCACCAACCGCCGTTCATAGGCGCTCATTGGACGCAAAACTACCGGCTTTTTGTCTCGAATGACCTGCCTTGCCGACTCAATTGCAAGTTCCGCCAGGGAATCCGTCTTGGCTTGAAGATAGTGATTCACGTCCGCCAAAAACCGGAACCGGTCCTCGGTCTGCCGACGAACCAAAAGGCGCAAAATGTGCTGCAGAGCCGCAAGAGTCACCCCGTATTGCCCGATCAAAAGATTTGATTCCGGCGTTTCGATATTGATAACGAAATTTTCCCCATCCGCGTCGCCTTTGCCGGCAACGCTTACGCTAAAATTTTCAAAAGTCATTTTTTGAAGAACCTCTTCTGTGATTTTTTTGAGCAAATTTTCTTTTTCCTGGCTGTCCATAGCGATTATATATTCAACTGGTTATTTTTTCTTCAGCGGCCGCCTTCATCATCACCATATACTGCTGTCCGATCATGAAAAGAGTCATCACGAGCCAATAGAGAGGAAGCCCCGCCGGAAATTTCGCTCCAATGAACAACGTGAGAAGCGGACCGAGATAGAGCATCTGTTTGTTCATGGCCTGCGCAAAATCACCCTTGCCGCTTGAGGGTGCCGTTTTCATCGAGCCCATCATCATTTTGGTTTGGATATACTGAGCGGCTGCGGTGAGAACGGCCAAGACGATGCTGGGCTTCGCTAAATCCAAAATTCCCAAAAAGCTCGTCTTGATCATTGTCGGGCACGTGACAAAAGTATAAAGATCCTTGCACTCGGAAAAGTTGATGCCCGCAACCAACGCCTGATAGAGAGCGATGATAAAAATAATTTGAACAACCAACGGCAGGCAGCCTGACGCCGGATTCACTTTTTTTTCTTTGTATAGATTCATCAACTCTTTCCCTTGTTTCTCTTTGTCATTCTTATATTTATCCTGCACCCTTTTTATCTCCGGCTGCAAGTCCTGCATCTTTTTCTGCGACTCAATCTGCTTTTTAGCCAGGGGATAGAGAATGAGCCGGATAATGATCGTGAGAAGAATGATCGCTACTCCAAGATCGTGTCCGGGAACCACATTATAGAGAAAAATAAGGGCATTATAAATCGGCTGGTATATAATGGTATGAAACAATTGCATCATAATATTTTGGCTTTTTTAAGCAAATATTCGAGTTTTTCTTGGATCAACTTCTGGCTTAGCCGGCCTTTCGGGGTCTTTGGGCTGATAAAAAAAATGACGTGCCACCCGGGCTGAATTTCTTGAATTCGTGCCCGCACGGCTTCGCGCATCCAGCGCTTGGCTTGGTTCCTTTCCACCGCCTTTTTGGAAAACTTGAGGCTCGCGCCGAATCCGAATCGGGTCGACTGTCCAACTTCTCCTTTTGCCGCCTTCATCATTAGCACATCGTTCGAAAAAGTTTCTCCACTCCGAAAAAGATCATTGAAAATCTTTTTGCCTTTGAGGCGATGAGCGGCAGGAAGCATATCGAAAAAACTTAAACCGTCAATTTTTTGCGGCCTTTCTGGCGGCGGCGCTTGAGCACTTCTTGCCCATCGCTGGTGCTCATCCTTTTCCGAAACCCGTGTCGCGTCGCTCTTCTTTTTTTCTTCGGCTGATACGTTCTTTTTGGCATAATTTTGGGAATAATTTAGCTAATTGACTTTCTTGATTGTATCAGCTTTGGCTCAAATGGTCAATTTCTTTTAGCACTTGCGCCTCTTTGAAAAATTTTCTATGCTGTCAACAGGTTATCCCCAGGGTCATCAACAGGTAGAAATCAAGCCAAAAATCCCTTGTGCTATAATACATCCACTTATGGGAAATACAGAAAAAATGACAAATGAGGACATCTGGCAAGCGGTTTTGGGTGAAGTTGAACTCGCGGTTTCGCCCGCCAACTTCGTCACTTGGTTCAAAAACACCTCTATTCTCTCGGTGGAAAATGGCCGGGTGAATATCCGCGTTCCCAACGGGTTTGCCAAGGAGTGGCTCGAAAACAAATACAATCGATACATTATCTCCGCCCTTCGCAACTTCATTGAGGATGTGCATGAAATTTCCTGCTCGGTTGTCGCCAGTCCTGAAGCCCCGCCGAAAAAAGAGTTGGATTCAGCTGTTCCAGCCTCAACCCAAGTTCCCAATTTGGGAAAAATCAGCCATGAGAGCTTGTGTTTGCGTGCCAACCTCAACCCGCGCTATATTTTTGACAACTTTGTCGTCGGCGGCAACAACGAACTCGCCCATGCCGCCTGCGAAGCCGTCGCCAAATCGCCCGGCAGCGCCTACAATCCGCTTTTCATCTATGGCGGCGTGGGGCTCGGAAAAACCCATCTCCTCCAATCCGTCGGAAACGCTCTTCTTGAGCGCAATCCGGACACAAAAATCATCTATGCCACGGCGGAATATTTCACCAATCAATATGTTGATATGGTGAAAAACAACCAAGCCCATGAATTCAAGCGCGCCTATATCAATGCCGACCTCCTTCTTATCGACGATATTCAATTTATCGGCGGAAAAGAAAAGACTCAGGAAGAATTTTTTCACGTTTTCAATACCCTCCATCAAACCAACAAACAAATTGTTCTCACTAGCGATCGGCCGCCCAAAGCCATCGCCATGTTGGAAGACCGCTTGCGTTCCCGCTTTGAGGGCGGCATGATCGCGGATGTTTCACGGCCGGATATTGAAACTCGCATCGCCATTCTGCAATACAAGCTGACGGACAAGAAAACAAACATTGAAATCGACAACGAGGTTTTGAGCTATATCGCCACCAACATTCAGCACAATATCCGCGAGCTGGAAGGGGCGCTCAACCGCGTCATTGCCGCCTGCGAGCTGAGCCGCAGCGAACCGAATCTCACTAATGTGAAAAAGATCCTCGGCGACATCATCCACTCTGGCAAAAAGAAAGGCATCACCTTCAAACAAATCCTTGAAGCCGTAGCCGCATATTATGATATCGCCACTCAAGATCTCGTGAATCGGTGCCGACGACGCGATATCGTACGCCCTCGCCAAATCGCCATGTTTTTGATGCGCGCTGAACTCCAAGCTTCCTATCCGGGAATCGGCGAACAACTTGGCGGGCGCGATCACACGACCGCTATGCACGCTTATGAAAAAATATCCAAAGAACTCGAGCAGGATGAAGCGCTTGAGCAAGAGCTCAACACAATTAAAAGCACTCTCTATGCCATATAACTTGTTCACAATCTGTGTCTAATTTATGAACAAGCCGCCTCAAAAGATATCACCAGCCAGTGGACAATATTGGGACAAAAAAAACAAGCTGAAAAAAATATTTTCTTGTCCCACCTCTCTCCACATCCATGCGTCCACCTTTTGCACAACTTTGAAAATAAAATTGCCCAATAAACACATAACCCAAACTCACTTATCCCCAGAAATCCCAAACCTAATAATAACAACAATCTAAAATAACTATTTAATTATATAACTATGAAAGCGCTCTGCACTACCGAGAATCTAAAAAAGGGAATCCTTATAGCGGAAAAAATAATCGGGAAAAATCTCACTTTGCCGATTCTTTCAAATATTCTTTTGGAAGCGGAAAAGGGCGGAATCAAAATCTCCGCGACCAATTTGGAAATCGGTCTTATCGCGAAAGTGCGGGCAAAAATTGAAAAAGAAGGGAAAATTGCGGTTCCCGGAAGGATTATTGCCGGCATCTTGTCTCAATTGGGAGATGGCAGCCAAATCACTCTGGAAGAAAAAAACAGCACGCTCAAGATGATATATAATGGAAATTCAGCGGCGATCAAGGGAATGGATGCGAAAGATTTTCCTATTATCCCAAAGCCGGAATCAAAATTTCTTTTCAAAATGAACGCGGCGGAACTTCAAAAAAAGGCAGGCAATGTGATCGCTTCGGCGGCGACTTCGGATACGCGCCAAGAGCTCACGGGAGTGCATATTGAACTTGGGGAGGCAAAAATAACCTTGGCCGCCACCGACAGCTTTCGACTTTCGGAAGCCGTCACCAAGCTCGACAAGGCGAATGTGACGGATGACTACAAAACATATCTTGCCAAGAATCAAGCCGTGATTGTGCCAGCGCGCACATTTTCGGAAGTCATCCGGGCGGTTTCCGTGGACGATGAAAACGTGAAAGTCTATCTCACGGAGAATCAAATTTTCTTTGAGACGGAGGACGCGCTTTTTGTTTCACGGTTGATTGATGGAAAATATCCGGAATACAAGCAAGTGGTGCCGAAGGAATTTTCCATAAATATCATCGCGAAAAAAGACGACCTGCTCAAGGCGGCGCGTCTCGCTGGTGTTTTTTCTGATTCCAAAAGCCGAGAGGTGCGGCTCAAGATTGAAGGCGATAAAGGAAAAATTGCCGTTTTTGCGGAGTCGGTCGAGGCGGGTGAAGGCTCCTGGAAAATTGATTGCCAAATTGACGCCAAAAGCGATTTGGAAGTCGCGTTCAACAACCGCTTTCTCTTGGACGGACTCAATTCCATTTCAACGGAAGAGATATATATCGGCGCGAACGATTCTTTCGGCCCGGTGATGCTGCGCGAAGTGGCGGACGCCAAGGGACAACTCGACTATTTTCACATCATCATGCCGATTCGAAGCTAAAAAACGCAAGTCATGAAAAAGCAAATTATTGTCATCCATGGTGGAGATTCATACAAAACGAGCGAAGATTATTTGGCTGCTCTCAAGAATTGGGAAGTGACAAAAGAATCATTTTTTCCAAAATTCGACTGGAAAAGCAATTTACAATCAAAACTCGGTGAAGAATATGAAGTCCTTGCGCCTCGCATGCCCAACAAGCAAAACGCGAAATATGAAGAATGGAAAATTTGGTTCGAAAAAATATTTCCATTCTTGGAAGGCGGTGTGATTTTGGTCGGCCACTCGATGGGCGGGCTATTTCTCGCGAAATATTTGTCCGAAAATACTTTTCCCAAAAAAATAAAAACAATTTTTCTGATTGCACCGGTTTATCGTGACACGGAGGAGGCGGCCAATTTTCCAATCACCAGCAATCTCGAAAAAGTTTGGAGCCAGTGTCAAAATATCCATATCTTCCAAAGCGAAGATGATCCGCTTGTCTCAATGGCCGAAACCGAGGAGTATAAAAAAGCCTGGCCTGGCGCCAAAATGCACAGCTTCCAAGATCGCGGGCATTTCAGGCAGGAAAACTTTCCGGAAATTGTCGAGGAAATCAAAAAAATAGGCTAAAATAATCAAAACGACTTTAAGCCATAGGCCCTGCTTTTCAAGCAAGGGCTTTTGTTTTTATATAAGTCAAAATAAAAGTTTGTATTTGAAATAATATAAAACATTTGCTAGGCTAAAAATAGGAGTAAACTCTGTACCTTTTAGGAGGCGCGATGAGTGCTGCGGAAGCATGTTTTGGGAAAAAGAAGCTCTATCGCAAGTGTGGGCGGGGGCGGCCTAAGGGGCAGTGGAAACTGCAATTCGGGCGTTCCAATGAGGAATTGGAAATTTTTTTTCTTCGCGCTGCAAATAAAGCTGAAGCAGCGAAGAAGGCGTTTAGCTACCTAAAAAAAGTTTTGCCCAAGTATATTCCGGAGGGGGGATGCAACCCCAAGTTGACGGCGCGTCTTCATAAAGCGACAAATGGGCAAGAGCATTCGCCCGTACTTATCCTTAACAAAGCATCACGGCGTTTGGATGGAGCGCTGAAGGCCAACAAGCCCTGGCAGATGTTCCATGAAGCGAAAAGCTGGAGGGAGAGAGCGGCCTCCAGCTGATCCTCTAAATTTTCGTAATTACTATTTCACCAGCCCCGGCTTTCAAAAGTTGGGGCTTTTTTCTTGAAAGGATGGGAATTTTAGGATAGGATAAAAGCAAATGAAAAGCATATGAGCAATTTTGAATGGTACCAAGCTCTTTTGAAGCCTGCTTGGGCGCCGCCAGCCTGGCTCTTTGGTCCGGTGTGGACTTTTCTGTATATCATAATAGCTGTCTCCTTTGGATACGCGGGCGTTCTTTTCTCCAGAGGGCGAATATCTTTTTGGGTCTTTCTGCCCTTCATTTTAAATCTGATTTTCAATTTGGCTTTCACCCCGATCCAATTCAGTCTCAAAAACAATTTTCTCGCCGCCTCCGATGTCTTGCTGGTGCTGGGGACGCTTGTTTGGGCGATGGTTGCTATTTGGCTTGTCTCGCCGGAACTTGGAAGCGAAGGCGGACCGCATGCCCGCTGGATCGCGCTCGTGAACGTGCCATATCTTCTGTGGGTATGTTTCGCGACGGTGCTTCAACTCACCGTTACATGGCTGAACTGGAAGTGAGCGATAGATTTTCCAAGCCATTCCTCAACGCAAGCCTTTCGCAAGAAGGCTTTTTTGCTTGAAAAAAAGCGGTGGGCGGGGGATTATGCCTGAAAAACGAGTGAATAAAGGCTGATTTTTAGATATATTCACTTTAATTTGACAATGTTTTGCAAAATGTGCGAGGATTTTCAAAAAGATTAGCACCTTTCATTCCACTATCCCGGGAGGAGGATATGGCAAAGATAATAAGCCTGGCGGAGGCGCAAGAAAAGCCGAAAGAAAGAAGTCTGAATGAGTTCATACGGTTTGCTTTCGAGCAAGCTAAAAAACTTCCCGAAGCGGAGGAGCGGGAAAATTTCAACATCCAAGGATTCCGGCGTTTTTTGACCGCGAAAATAATGGAAGGACTTCTGGAAGAGCAAAAAATTTCCATTCCTTCTTTTTTGTGCGGAGAATATGCCGCCGGACTACTGGCCGATTTTCTCAAGGCGGCGGAAACTGGTCAGTCGCGATTTGATTGCTTGGAAAATTTTGAACAAACCGGCAACCCTTTTTTCTATCAAGAAGCTGGGGATTCTCTTTTCCGGGTTTGCGCGGTTTTTCCGGAAAGGGCCGACCGTGTCCGCCGGCAACTGACCCTGGCCGATTTTGAGCAGATGGGAGCCAGCTGCTATATGATGTTCTATGATCTCACGGGGAAAGAGATCGGATATTATATGGGTCATTGGTTCGATCAAATCGCCCGCATCGCCAACAGGTATGCGGTGAGGAATTTTGCCAAACGTAAATAGGAGGAAATGGCCTTGCGAACTTTTGCCAAGCCCCGTGCGGATTTCACGCCGGGGCTTTTTGCTTGAAAAAAAGCCGAAATCGGAATAAAATGAGGATACTTAAGGAGGGAACAACATGAAGATAAAAGATCTTCCGAGGCATGAGATGCCGCGGGAAAAACTCATTGAAAAAGGGGCTCAAAATCTGCGCGACGCGGAGCTGATGGCGATTTTGCTCGGAACGGGACACGCCGGGAAAAACGTGATCGAGGTGGCGAAAGAAATTCTCGAAAAATTTCCGAAGAAAAAACTGCTCTCGCTTGATTATCCACAACTTTCAAAGATCAAGGGAATCGGCCCAGGGAAAGCCTGCTCGCTCCTGGCGGCGTTCGAGCTCACCAAAAGAGCGCTCGAAGTCGAGGACAACAATCTGCCCACGATCAACTCGGCAAAAGATGCTGTCGCACAACTCCAGGAATTGCGAACGGCCAAAAAAGAACATCTTGTCGCGCTCTATCTCAACGCCCGCAATCAACTCGTGAGCAAAGAAACGATTTCCATCGGCACCTTGAATGCCAATCTGGTCCACCCGCGGGAAGTTTTTGAGCCGGCCGTGCGTCTCCTTGCCGCTCAAGTCATCATTGCTCACAATCACCCCTCGGGGGACGCGGAGCCGTCGGAAGATGATCTCGCAATCACGAAGCGCCTCATGGAAGCGGGGAGGATCTTGGGGCTTGAGGTGGTGGATCACGTGATCGTCGTGAAAAACGGATACGCGAGCCTGAAGGAAAGGAGTTGCTTCTGAATGATGAATAATTTCAGGAATTTCCGAAGAAAAAACGGCAAAATATGCCGTATATATGCCAAAAAAACAGGAAAGCCATACTCTATGCCATTGCAATGGTATAGAATTGACATCTTCTGTCCCCTTATGATAGTATAGAAATATGAAAAATAAGGAATTACAAGAATATCTTCAAACTCAAATAACGCAATCTCCAAAAAAATTAAGCGGATTGCTGAAAGACATACAGGGGGAGACCCTCTTTAAAAGGAGTGTCTTTTTGGTGCTGCAGAAATATCTCAAGGGCTTTTTGACGAATCGAAATGATCCGAGAATTGTCGTAATGCCCGGATTGCGCGGGACAGGAAAAACAACTCTTTTGGCTCAGTTGTTTTTTCCCCTTTCCAACGCAAACACGGAAAAATTGTATCTTTCCATTGATGAAATCGTAAAGCGATTCAATGTAGATTTGTGGCAGGTCATTGATATAGCAATCTCAAAACAAAACGTTAGATTTGGTATTTGAATTTTCTGCCGACAATGTAACCCTTAAAAGCTTCTTTCATTTTTTCAAAATTATCGTATTGAATG
>Ga0172375_10007893_pt1 | contig 14465 bp, 10 predicted proteins | sample LakKiv1m_FD_114537 | JGI IMG/M metagenome (GOLD analysis project Ga0172375, IMG submission 114537) | Freshwater microbial communities from Kabuno Bay, South-Kivu, Congo - kab_092012_11.1m | ecosystem: Environmental > Aquatic > Freshwater > Lake | place: Democratic Republic of the Congo... | reverse complement strand
TAATTCCTTCAAGACTTGGAGTATAAATGAAAATACCGGACACTAGTTCAAAATCATCCTGAAAATACTTTACCGTTACCTCTTGGTTAAGTGGTGATGGTAAAGTCAAATCTTGAGTTATCTCTCTTGGTAAAAGCGAGATGATGTAATTCATTTCGCTCTCAAGAATAGCTGTGTAATTGGTTTCCGTAGTGGTGGTTTCCGTAGTGGTGGTTGACATATCCGTCGACAAAGTATTACCGCACCCAATCAGTGAGATCAGTATGACCAAAATCGTCAATATGCATAGTTTCTTCATATTTTCTCCATATCATGTCAATTTTCAAAGATATTTTAGCATATAATCAGAACATTTTATACAATGGATTGCCTCTTTGTTCAAATTGAACATAAATACATCCACTTGTCACTCCCTTTTTTTCGCTTTATTATGATAGAATATTATCTAGGAGATATGTATGGAAAAACAATACGTCTATATCAAGAAAAAACATCTTGAACCGGCAGATATTCAATCGATCCGGGAATTGGAAAGAACCTGTTTGGCATACGAGAGTCTGGGTTTGAAGCTTGAACTTGATTTCAAATCGACTTCCGCAATGATCAAATCGGGAACTTCGGATTTGGGTTTCAACGAATTTCTCTGTTATGACGGAGAAATACTAATTGCCTATGTCGGTATCAATAAATTCAACGAACAACCGGCCGAGGTCAACGGCATGGTCCATCCAAAGTGGCGTAACCTTGGAATCTTCACCGCTCTATTCGCCATGGCAATCGAAGAATTGAAATCAAGAGGTGAAACCAAATTATTAGCGCTTTGCGATGCTAAAACCTCATTCAGCGAGATTTTGATCAGAAATTATGCTGGAAAAGTTGCTCATACAGAATATGAGATGTTTTTGACTGAAAATAACGATAACTTAATAATCGAATCAGAGATTGGTCTTGTCAAAGCGACAAAAGCCGATGCCTTGGAAATTAAAAAAATGAATCGTATTTTTTCAGGAGCAGAGGATTCATCCGATATTGATCCTGAAGAGAGTGACAGATTCGGACTAGAAATCTATCTTATTAAAAGAGCGAATACAAATATCGGCAAGATTCATCTTCAAACCGGCCAAAAGAATGGTGGAATATATGGCTTTTTCATCTATCCCGAATTCAGGGGTTTTGGTTATGGGAAGGCAGCCTTGGCTTTAGCAATTAAATACCTCAAGAAACAAGATATTCCAAAAATCCACCTCCAAGTGGATTCAACCAATACTTTGGCCTATCACTTGTATTTGACATCTGGATTTCTAATAGAGACAGCGATGGATTATTATCTAATTTCAATCTAAAAAACTGAAATAGAAAATAGAATAAATGTTCACACAAACTTCATCTTTATTTCATACATATCACACTTATAAGATTTATAATCATATCTATAAAAACAAACTTTTCATTTTCTTCCCCTTTTTTAGAACATAAGGATAAATTAGCACCCATGGGTGCTTTTTTATCTTCTATGGCGAAAATACCCTTCATATGTTAGAATATAAACAAAAGGAAGGTGGGAATATGACCGAATTCACAAGTGAAGTCATAAGAATCATAAAAAGTATCCCCTTTGGCAAAGTCATGACTTATGGCCAGATAGCTGCTTGTGCGGGAAATCCCTGGGGAGCCAGACAGATATCACGAATTCTAAACTCGATGTCAAGAGCCTATGATTTGCCTTGGCATCGGGTAATCAACTCCAAAGGTGAAATCAGTCTTGAAGGTGAAGGACTTTGGGAACAGGCTTCTTTGCTAGCGGATGAAGGTGTGGAGGTAACTGGAAAAAAGATTGATTTGGACAAATATCTGCATCATTGCGAATGAAACCGGTTTTTGACTGAATAAATCAGTTGAAAAAACCCGCGAGTTGTATTAAAATATATATTGCTGTCGATATGCCTGATAAGGAACGGAGAAGTACCCAAGTGGCTGAAGGGACTGGCCTCGAAATCCAGTAGACTGTAACAGGTGCAGGGGTTCAAATCCCCTCTTCTCCGCCATGACGGCGAATTGATAGAAATCAGCGTAAAAATGGTTTGAAATAACCCGCTGAATTTAATATACTTATAATTAGCGAAAATTCACATTGGGCTATGGCCAAGCGGTTAAGGCATCGGACTCTGACTCCGAGACCGAGAGTTCGAATCTCTCTAGCCCTGCCAATTGTTTTTATGATGTGGGAGACCACAAGTTTAATTGAATAACCAAAATTATCGGTTATTATTTGGAGAAGTACCCAAGTGGCTGAAGGGGCTGGCTTGGAAAGCTAGTAGATCTGTAACAGGGTGCGGGGGTTCGAATCCCCCCTTCTCCGCCATTATCAAATTACTTGTCGGGATGTGGTTCAGCTTGGTAGAACGCTACGTTCGGGACGTAGAGGCCGTGGGTTCAAATCCCGCCATCCCGACCAGACGACCTTAAAGGACAATATTAATTGTCCTTTTCCATTTTATATGTTAAGAAAAATCTTGGAATGTTTTAGTTGAAAAACCGACCGTTATCAAGTATAATATATTTCGTCTGATGGGGGCATAGCTCAGCTGGGAGAGCGTTTGAATGGCATTCAAGAGGTCGGGAGTTCGAGCCTCCTTGTCTCCACCATAAAGGATATTAGAGGAAATGGAATTTGCCGTTTCCTCTTTTGTTTTGTTTTTATCGAATCAAGAAATTATCTTATATAACTATTTCTGGACTAATGTACCAAATATAATAAGGAAATTGTTTTTTTTGAATCTCTTATTGAAAACAATTTATAATTTACGTATAATATTGACAACAAGCGTCACAATTCACGATACAAAACAACAAAAGTTAAGTGAACTGAGGGTTCTTTATTGGATGAAGACAGGATGACATAAAAATAAGGAGAAAATGATGTACGACCAACAAGATAATGAAATAGGAAATGAAATACTGAATAACGAAGAGGAAAAGAAGTACAAATCGCCACTTGGCGACTTCGCTTTTTTCCAGGAACAATTGTTGATATTTGGATCAAGCTGGAAAATAGCTGTATTATTGGGATTCTATATTTTCAGTATAGTAACCTCCATATGGGCGTTGATTCTAATTATTAGTGTGATTGATTTGATTCCAGCGACTATCAATCTATCAGTGTTTTTCATAGCATATGGAATCGGATTTTTGATTTCTCTCATCATACCTACTGCAGTTATCATAATGTTTTTTGCAGCGAAAAAACTAAATCCGACACTAGCGGCAAAGGGGACAAGTATTCTTGTTGTTTATTATAAAGTTTCTAGATTTTTATTGATTGTTTCCGCTGTAATCATGGCAATTGCACTATTTATTTTACTGTTCCTAAATCCGTTGTTCGCGATTGTTGCTGGATTGATCATGGGTCTTTTATACTTTGTGATGCTTAAATATTACAAAGTGCTTATTGAATTTTTAGAGAAGATTTACCTCTGCATCAGTGGTAAAAGAGATAGTATGCCTAATCCTGAATCAGTAATCAATTTCATGCTGGTTTTTCTATTATTGTCTGTTATAAGCATACTTTTCACCATCGGCGATGCGGCGATGAATACTGGCGGCGACATGTTTGGTGGCGCTACTGCCGATTATCAGGAAATGCTGAATCTTTTAACTGATAACGATTCAAGTTTCATCTCATCGCTTCTGAGTCTCGGTTCTTTGGTCTACATGCTTTATGTGATGTACTCATATAAAAAGCATTGTTTCTTGAAAACTCCGCCGACACTATAGATTTAAAGCCCTTATCGGGGCTTTTTATTTTCTTTACATCAACCGCCCAAATCATGGTATACTATATCATGAGGTGCAATATGGCGGAAAAGGAACTCAAGTGGTATCGCCTGGATAATGCGGCCAAGATTTATCCGATACTGACTTCAGAAAGATATACCTATGTTTTCAGGGTTTCAGCTACCATGAAAGAAGAGGTAGATAAGAATATACTACATCAAGCCATCTCGGATGCGAGGAAGCGATTCCCTGCATATTTTGTACATGTCAGAAAAGGATTGTTCTGGTACTATTTTGAAGAGAATCGTCTTAGTCCTCTACTAGAACACGAGTCTCAGTTTGTCTGCAAGCGGCTTGTTGGGTATATGAACAATAACTTCCAATTCGCTTTCTATTTTTATGATAAACGAATCTCACTGGAAATGAACCACTCTTTAAGTGACGGATCGGGAGCCATCAGGTTTTTGAATGCAGTTATTTTCGAATATCTACGGTTATCAGGCAAAGAGGTTGTGGCCGACGAATCGATAATCACCTTGGATTCGCATGTCAGAATGGAAGAACTTGAAGACGGTTATGCGGCCAACTATACCGAAGCCGCACTTAATCCTCCCAAAGTCCCTCGCGCATATAATTATAAAAGAAAGATGTTTAGAAATCATGGAAGCGGGATAATTAATTCTTTCATCGATTCTGAGAGTCTGTTAAAGCTGGCTAGAGACGCGAACGCTACCATAACACAGTATGTGGTAGCTTTGCTGATATATTCGACAATAATTAACGGCGATAAGTCTAAACTAAGAAAACGTCCCGTCAATATTTGTGTGCCGATTAACCTTCGAAGCACGTATAAATCTGAGACATTGAGCAATTTTTCGTTATATTTCCATTCGTCATATCAAATGGTTTCTGAAAATCCAGACTTTATGGAAATCCTGTCAAAAGTCAAGACTGATTTTGTTAATGAGAATACCAAAGAGAAAATCCAAAGTAAGCTCAATACGGTTTGCGCCATTCAGAAAAAAATCTTCATTAAACTGATTCCGCTGCCAATCAAATACATCCTGTTCAAAATCGGATATTCCATCTTCGGTAGAATACCGACCACAATCACCTTTTCCAATTTCGGAAAAGTTGCGGTTCCACCGACGATGGCTAGCCATATTGACCATTTCTCTTTCTACATGGGGTCTGGACAAAAGCATGCAGTGGCGATGAATTCGTTTCAAGGCAAGACTTCGATTGTCTTTTCAAGAGCCATCATTGATACTGATTTGGAAACTACTTTTTTCCGTTTTCTGACCGCACAAGGCTTAAAGGTGGAAATTACCTCCAATTATTGGGAAAATTTCAAAGTCAAAGGGCATGAGAAGATCCTCTAAAAAATGATTGATTAAACGATATAACCATTATATAATGGTAAAAGCATCAAGAGGGGTATTATGAAACATCTAATCGGGGATAAAAGTTTTTACAAAAAATTAATCGCGATTGCCTTGCCGATTGTCGTTCAACAGTTGATAACGTCGTCTGTGCAACTGGTGGACAACGTCATGGTCGGATCGCTTGGAGAATTGGCGATTGATTCTGTATCGGCCGTCAATCAATTATATTTCATAGTTATTTTAGTTGTATTCGGTACTTTGGGTGGGGCCGGGGTTTACACGGCTCAATATTTCGGATCCAAAGATTTCGATAAATTGAAACAAACTTTCAGATTCAAGATTTTGGCAGCGCTTATGATTGTAACCTTGTCTTTTTTCATCTTGACTTTTTTTGGAAGAAACTTGTTTTCAATATTTACCGATAATCAAGTCATATTGGATCAAGCCGAAAGTTATTTCCGAATTGTGCGTTGGTCGATGTTCCCATGGGCAGTCTCCGTTGGAATCTCTTTCACTTTTCGCGAGACCGGCGTTACAAAACCATTGTTATATATATCATTGGCCACAATCCTCACTAACACGTTCCTTAATTATCTGTTAATCTTTGGTCATTGGGGAATGCCGGAATTTGGAATTGATGGAGCGGCCATCGCCACTCTCATTTCCCGGGTGCTAGAATTCGGATTGTTGCTGATACTGGCTATTAGAAAGGGTCATGTGTTCAATACCAAACTGACCGACATCTTCAAGATTGAAAGTTTCGTATTAAAGGCAATCATCATCATGGCGATACCTTTGATGCTCAATGAAGTGCTCTGGTCAACAGGACAAACAATCTTTATCCAAGCTTATTCCACAAGAGGTGAGAATGCTTACGCCGCTGCCAATATCACGGGAGCGATATCGCAACTGGTCTTCGTCATCTTCGGCGGAATTTCTACGGGAATAGCGGTCATGGTTGGAAACACTTTGGGTGAAAACAAACTCGACCAAGCTGTCGATAATTCGAAGAAATTGATTTTTGCGGCTATGGTTACAGCTTTTGCGATGGGGTTGATTTTATTCACAGCCAGTTTCTTCATCCTTGACATTTATGATGTGCTGGATGAAACCAAGCGTTTCGCCGAGTTCAATATTCGGGTAAATGCGTTGATAGTACCGGTTTTGGCTTTCAACGTATCAATGTATTTCACGTTAAGATCAGGTGGTGACACGCGGTCGACATTCTTGATGGACTCAGGATACATGTGGGTGATACAAGTACCGACAGTCATTCTTTTGTCGAGGTTCACTGCTTTGCCTGTAACCGCACTATTTTTGATTGTTCAGCTGTTGGAGATTCCGAAGATGGGATTTGCCCTGACCAGATATCGAAAAGGCCATTGGGTAAGAAACTTGGCAATTGCCAATGAATCGAACGCAGAAGCTCTCGCTTCGAACTAGGCAAGGAGGTAAAAATGTCGAAACTTAAGAAAATCGGACTGACGGTATTCATAGTCGTCGTCATCATTTCCGCCATAGCCGCTTATTTCATCATCCAGACCAACGACAATCTCGAATATCTTCTCACTTTACCGATAGAAGATGTCGACATCAGCGAGGCTACTGATGGAACTTACACCGGCGAGTATGAGGTTTTTCCTGTGAAAGTAATCGTATCAGTCACTGTCCTTGACGGAGATATCACTGACATTACAATCCTTGAACATCAGAATGGACAAGGTGGTGATGCCGAAACGATAGTGGAAGATGTCGTATCGGCACAAAGTATCGAAGTTGATTCGATTGCCGGGGCTACATACAGTTCTCGAGTAATCCTCTTGGCAATTCGCGATGCCTTATTGAAATCAGTATCATAAAGATATCGACCTTTCTCATGAAGAAGGGTCCTTTTTTTAGGTAAAAAAGAAAAATTCACAAAAATATCAAAAACACTGGTAAAACGTTTACATATATGTTATACTATCACCGAAAACGTTTTAGTTTACTACGAAAACGTTATAGTAAGGGGTGCTGAATTCATGTTTTTACATTATTTGACATCTGAAAAGACTGGTGAAAGAATCGAACTTGTCGATGACAGGAATTATGATTCTGACAGCGAAATCAGAGTTGATAAGCAGAAACGATTTCAGACAATAATCGGTTTTGGCGGTGCTTTCACCGAATCGGCAGCCTACACATTGAGCAGGATGAATAAGGCCGACCGCAAAAGAGTTATCGATTATTATTATAATTTCAATACCGGCTTGAGATACAACATTGGTAGAGTTCATATTAACAGTTGTGATTTCAGTTTGGATAATTATTCATATGTTTTGGATAATGATGTATCTCTCGAATCTTTCGACATTGAAAGAGAGAGAAGATTAGTTATACCTTTGATTAAGGAAGCGGAAAGAGTTTCGGGGTCGAAAATCAGTCTTCTTGCATCACCATGGAGTCCTCCCGCTTGGATGAAATCAAACGGCGAGATGAATAATGGCGGCAAATTGCTTCCGGAATATTATGATGTCTGGGCAAGATATTACGTTCGTTTCATTGACGAATTCAAAAAAGAAGGTTTGAACATCGATTACGTTAGCGTTCAAAACGAACCGGCGGCGAAGCAGACTTGGGATTCTTGTCTTTATACAGCCGAAGAAGAACGCGACTTTGTAAAAAATCATCTCGGTCCGATTCTGCATGCGGCGTATCCGGATGTTAAAATCATTATCTGGGATCATAATCGCGACATCATCGTCGAGCGTGGCGATAAGGTACTTAGCGATTTCGACGCCAGAAAACACGTCTGGGGCACGGGAGTTCATTGGTACGTAAGTGAGGCTTTCGGCAATCTCGGACAGCTTCATGAATTGCATCCTGACAGACACATTCTTTTCACTGAAGGTTGCATCGAGGGCGGAGTTCATCTGAATCAATGGCATACCGGAGAACGATATGCCCGCAACATGATTGGCGATTTCCGCAACTACAACGAGGGCTTCATCGACTGGAACATCACTTTGGATGAGACAGGCGGTCCTAATCATGTCGGAAACTATTGCGACGCACCGATAATATCGGATACTGTAACTCAAAAACTACATATCAATAGCAGTTTTTACCATATCGGCCATTTTTCCAAATTCATCCCCGAGTCAAGTGAAAGAATCGCTTCGGATTCAGATGACCCAGCACTCGAGAATGTTGCATTCTTGACTCCGGAGAACGAAATAGTCTGTGTTGTTCTCAATGAATCCAATCAAGATCGATATCCAAGATTCGTTTCCGAAGGATTCAGCAAAACAATTCGGATACCTGCCCACAGCATATCAACAATCATCCATAAGGAGTGAGCATATGAGCGAATACTATTTTGAAAAAGAACGCTTTGTGATCGAAAATTATTTGGAAAAATCACCTTTTTCCAATTTTTTGCCAGGAATAGCCGGCAAGAAAGGCATTCCTTTATGGGCCTTTTATGTTAATCGTGGCCAAGGCATCAGCGGTTTCGGGCTTCAGGACAAGAATCATCCGATCATGGAATTTACACCGGCAAACAAAGCCTATGAAACTGTCGGACAGATTGGGTTTCGCTCCTTCTTGATTGTTGGTGGAAGATATTATGAACCGTTTCTGCCAAATAGCGGAAATCCGCATCGTTTACTGATAGACAGACATTCCTTCTCAATCGAAGAGATGAACCCGGAAATAGGTATTAAGATAGTTGTAACTTATTTTGGACTTCCGAATGAAAACATTGGTGCATTGGTTAGAAGAACTAAAATTACAAACATCTCAAAAAAAGACTTAGATGTGCAAATTCTTGACGGAATCGCCGAGATACTTCCAGCCGGAGTAAATAACTCGGGATTCAAGGAAATGTCGAATCTTCTTGTGAGTTGGATGGATGTCGAGGAACTGGAAAACGACATCGCCTTCTACAACCTCCGATCCTCTACGGGAGACAGTGCCGAAGTCAAAAAGGTCACTAATGGAAATTACCTTTTCGGACTAGTGGACGGAACACTTTGCCGACCAATAGTCGATCAAGATTTGGTGTTCGGACAGGATAGCTCAAAAAGAAGCGCAAATCATTACGCAAAAATCGGACATGATGGCATACTGAAGGTAAAGCAGGTCACAGTGAATAAAATTCCATGTGGATTCATACCTACCAAGAAGACCTTGAAGCCGGGTGAGACTCTGGCTATCGACATCATCTCCGGATATACCCATATGAAAGAGCATTTATATGAATTTTTAGCTAAAGCCAAGACGAAAGGATATCTTGACGAAAAAGGCGAGGAAGCGAAAGCACTCATCGCCGAAATCGTCGCCGATGTCCAAACCGAAACCGGTTCGCTGATCTTCAATGAGTATGTCAAGCAGAACTATCTGGACAACTTGTTGCGAGGTGGATATCCTTACAAAATCGGCAACTCGATTTACCATCTATTTTCTAGACGCCACGGCGATTTGGAGCGAGATTACAACTTCTTTAGCCTGGCGCCTGAATTCTACTCGCAAGGAAGCGGTAATTTTCGTGATGTCTGTCAAAACCGCAGACTAGACAGTTTCATCCATCCAGAAGTAGGCGCCCATAATCTTCGCCATTTCGCGGCACTTATCCAATTGGACGGTTATAATCCTTTGACCATCGGCGGGTTGAGTTTTTCTTTAGAAGATGAAGACATGCGCAATGAACTGGTCGATAAACTATTCCAAACAAATAAAGATGAAATCAAAAAATACTTGTCTGGACGATTCACCCCGGGTGGACTTGTAAACTATCTGGCAAATCTAAATTTGAATCAGGATGAATCTTCTTACCTGGAAGCAATCATCTCGCAATCGACGTCACATATCGAATCGGCGTACGGAGAAGGATATTGGTCAGATCATTTCACTTATATCCTTGACCTTGCGGAAGCCTTTGAAGCCATCTATCCGGATAAAATCAGGGAAGTCTTATTTAAACAAAATGATATTCTCACCTTCGATTCCCCGGTGACTGTACTTGGAAAGCTCGACAAGACCGTAATTGATTCGCACAATCGGGTTAGGCAATATGGCAGTCTTCTTCATTTCGACGAAGACAAGATTGAAAGACTCAATCTCAACCGTTATGGATCAAATTGGGTTAAAATCGGCAGTTTACCTTATCAAACCAATATTTTCACAAAGTTTTTGTTACTGGTACTCAACAAGCATTCACAACTCGATCCCGAAGGCATCGGTGTTGAAATGGAAGCTGATAAGCCAGGTTGGAACGATGCGATGAACGGATTACCGGGTCTTTTTGGTTCAGGTGTGTCGGAGACAATCGAATTAAAACGCATTGTCAGATATCTGGCCGAGCATCTACAAGCTGACGAAATCGAACTTCCGAAAGAGATTTTTGATTTCTTCAACGGTCTCTTCCACGCCAAGGACTATGAGGACCGGGTCAAACTTCGCGACAACTTCCGTGATAGCGTGAGATTTGGTCTGGAAGGTTCACTGATTTCAGTGAATTACCTTGACGTCAAAAGATACCTAAATGACCTCAATAACCAACTGCGAATTACCTTAGAAAACCTCTTCGATGAAAATAATGGTATCATACCTACCTATGTTGTTCATGAAGTCAAGGAACATCAACCAATACTACGCAATAACAAACCGGTTATCGGAAATTATCATCTGCCGTTGACCAGGCCTTCCGTCTACCTGAAAAGGTATCTTCCAAAATTCTTGGAAGCTCCGGCCCGGCTATTGAAAACCGATTTCAATCGCGAAAAACTGCGTAGGATGTACTTGGCCATAAAACAAAGCGATATTTACGACGAGGTACTTGGAATATACAAGACCAGCGAGAAATTAGTTAATGAAGATTATGAGATTGGCAGAATCAGAGCCTTTTCAGCCGGATGGTTGGAAAGGGAAAGCGACTTCTTGCATATGATCTACAAATATCTCATGGGCCTTTTGAAATCAGGACTTCATGAAGAATTCTTCGCTGAAATCAAGAGAAACCTTGTTTGCTTCATGGATCCGAAGATTTATGGCAGGAATATCTTGGAGAATTCAAGTTTCATCGCTCCGTCCAATAATCCAAATCCGGCAATTCATGGAAAGGGATTCTTGCCAAGACTATCCGGATCGACAGTCGAAGTACTAGACATTTGGAGAATGATGATGATTGGTGAAAAACCATTCCGGATGAACGGAAACCAACTGGTCTTCCAACCGAAACCGGTAATAGCGAAAGAGTATTTTCGCGAAGACGGAACCTTAAGTTTCACTTTCCTGAAAAAAACCAAAATCACCTATGTCAATCCTTCACTTAAAGATACATTCAGAGCCTCAATAAATAAGATTGAGCTCATCAGCGATGAAGGTAAAGAGATTTTCTATCAGAACTTCATCACCGCCAACCAAGCTGTTAAAATTAGAGATAATTTTTACAAAAATATAAAAATATATATTATTTAGGAGGAAATTATGAAAAAAGGGTTATTATTTACATTGATACTTTTACTTGGACTCGGTTTCGTAGCCTGCCAGGATGTCTCTACTGAAGAGACGACCACTCAAGGTTCGACAACCGAACAAACTACTCAAGAGATCACCACAACCGAACAAGAGACTACGACTGAATTAACAACAGTTGATAATGTCGCACCAGTCATTTCGGGAGCCGATGATCTGACAATCTATCTGAATGAAGACTTCAACCCGCTTGATGGTGTCACCGCAACTGACAACATCGATGGCGATATCACCGCCAGCATCACCTATGTCGGCGTTGTGGACAACACTCAGACAGGTGTCTATTACTTGCGCTATAGCGTTTCCGATACAGCCGGAAACACTACAGAAGAAGCAAGATACATCACAGTCGAAGTCGATCCAGATCTAATTGGGGACGCTTTGATCCAAAACGGTGATTTCAGTTTAGGCAATGCCATCTGGAATCTGAACTCCGGAGCCGCAGAAGGCGGTAATGGTACCTTTGACGTAGTCGATGGAGTCGGCGTCGTAGAGGTTATCGTACCTACAGGATCAGCTTGGGGTCCTCGTCTTGAGAGTAATCTCATCGAATTCGAGAATGGAGTTACCTATGAAGTATCATTCGACGCTAAGGCTTTGGCCGCAAGATCGGTCCATGTCCAAGTCGGCGAATTGCTGGCATGCACCTTGGTTCACCGATTTCATGCCATTCCAAGATTTCGTATTCGATTTGGGAACAGATTGGCAGACTTTCACATTCAAGTTCACAATGACTTTGGCTACCAATGCCAATGGACAATTGTTGTTTGAAATGGGTACTGTAAACGGTGGAGTCGGAACTGCTAATTTAGCAACTACAATCTATTATGACAATATTTCCATCGAAGTATCCACTCCGGATGAAGATACTGAAGGTCCATTACTGACTGGTATTGAAGATCTTGAAATCGAACTCGGTGCCAACTTCGATCCATTGGCCGGTGTTTCCGCTCTCGACGTGACTGACGGAGAGATCGTATTAACAGAAGCCAATGTAACTGGAGAAGTTGATGTTTACACACCTGGTGAATATATTCTTACTTATACAGTCGAAGATTCATTCGGAAACGAGACGGTTGTTGAAAGAACAATCACCGTTATCGAACTGAATTTCATCGATACTAACGACATTACCGATCCAAGTTTTGACACTACAACCGAAATCATCGCCGAAGTTCAAGATGAGTTAAACGGTTTTGCTGACATCACAGATCCGGAAATCTGGTACAACTATGTAGCCGGATGGGACGGCGCAGCTGCTACTTTCACAGTAGTTGACGGAGCCGTAGTTATCGACGTTACTGCAGCCGGAAACAACGACTGGAGCGTAATGTTGAAACAAAAAGGCATCACTCTAATCCCTGGAGAAATCTACAAACTTGTCTTTACTGCAAGTTCGACAGTAGATAGAGACATCACAGCTAAAGTCACTGACAATTACTTTGCATCATTCAACCTTACTTCCGCAGCTCAAGAATTCACATTCTTCTTCACATATGAAGGTGCTGAAGTCACAAATGAAAGAGTACTCTTCTTACTTGGTAACACCGCCGCTTTCGCAATCGGTGCCGTTACTATCGATGATGTATCTTTGATGATCGTAGACAGAAGCACTCCTCTTGAAGACTATACTTATGTAGATACAAATACAGTAACTGATCCAAGTTTTGACACAACAACCGAAATCATCGCTGAAGTTCAAGACGAACTCAACGGTTGGGCTGACATCACCGATCCGGAAATTTGGTATAACTATGTAGCCGGATGGGACGGCGCAGCTGCTACCTTCACAGTAGTAGACGGAGCAGTAGTAATTGAAGTAACCGCAGCTGGAAACAACGACTGGGGCGTAATGTTGAAACAAAAAGGCATTGATCTTGTCGAAGGATATGTCTATAGACTTACTTTCACAGCCAGTGCTACTGTAGACAGAGATATCGTAGTCAAAGTAACGGATAATTACTTTACTACTTTCAACCTGACTTCAACAGTCGAAACATTCGATTTCTATTTCGTATTCGACAGTACTACGGTAACGAATGAAAGAATTCTGTTCCTTTTGGGAGCTACATCTGCATTCGCAGCCGGTACAGTCACTATTGACAATGTTAGCTTGTCAGTAGCTGCCAGCAACCTCACTTTCGTTGAGAATGGCGACGTAACCGATCCAAGTTTTGACACAACAACCGAAATCATCGCCGAAGTTCAAGACGAGTTAAATGGTTGGGCTGACATCACCGATCCGGAAATTTGGTACAACTATGTAGCCGGATGGGACGGCGCTGCCGCTACCTTCACAGTAGTAGGTGGAGCTGCAGTTATCGACGTAACCGCAGCTGGAAACAACGACTGGGGCGTAATGTTAAAACAAAGAGGCATCACTTTGATTCCTGGACAAGCTTACTTGCTGACATTCACTGCCAGCTCGACAGTTAACAGAGACATCGTCGCTAAAGTTACTGATAATTATTTCGCCACTTTCAATTTGACAGCCGATGCCCAAGTATTCCAGTTATATCTGGTTTATGACGGAGTAGAAGTAACCAATGAAAGAATTCTGTTCTTACTTGGCAATACTTCCGCATTTGCAGCCGGAGTAGTCACAATCGACAATGTAACTTTGTCCGAATGTGTCGACAATCTGACTTTCGTAAATACTGATGATGTAGCCGATTCAAGTTTCGCCACCACAACCGAAATCATCGCTGAAGTTCAAGATGAGTTAAATGGTTGGGCAGACATTACCGATCCGGAAATTTGGTACAACTATGTAGCCGGATGGGACGGCGC
>Ga0172375_10007892_pt1 | contig 14465 bp, 8 predicted proteins | sample LakKiv1m_FD_114537 | JGI IMG/M metagenome (GOLD analysis project Ga0172375, IMG submission 114537) | Freshwater microbial communities from Kabuno Bay, South-Kivu, Congo - kab_092012_11.1m | ecosystem: Environmental > Aquatic > Freshwater > Lake | place: Democratic Republic of the Congo... | reverse complement strand
TGCCGAGCGGGTGTGGTCAGTGTTACGGAACCATCCGTACCTTATCACCAACAACCGACTGGGCGAGTGGTGTGAGGGCGATTTCGAGACCCCCGAACAGGGGATTCCCAGCCGCCCGCTGGAGCACAACTGGGAAACCTGCATGACGATCAACGAGACATGGGGCTACCGGGCCGATGATCAGGACTGGAAATCAGCGAGGGATCTGATTCGCAACCTGGTGGAAATTGCCTCGAAGGGCGGCAATTACCTTCTCAACGTCGGGCCCGACGCGCTGGGGGAGATTCCGGCGCCGTGTGTGGAACGGTTGACGGAGATTGGGCGGTGGATGGATGTCAACGGCGAGGCGATTCGTGGAACCGGGCCCAGCCCGTTCGGCGACTTGCCCTTCGGTCGTTCCACCGTGAAGACGGCAGAATCCACGCTGTACCTGTACGTGTTTGACTGGCCCACAAATGGCTGGATCGAGGTTCCGGGAATGCGCAGCCCGGCCCGTTCAGCGGTCCTGTTGAGCGCACCGCGCGTGTCCCTGCTCACGGAGGTTCCGGTGCCTGGAGTACTCCGCATCAAGGTTCCGAAGGACGCGCCGTCACCCCATGCATCTGTCATCAAGCTCTGCTACGAGGGGGCGCTGCAAGCCGATCGCTACATGCCTAAGGTCCGGCCGTCGGGCGATGGAGTGATTGAACTAACCGGCCGTCAGGCGCGCACCACTGGACCTCTGTTGTATGTGGGTGGCACGGACTGCCTGCAGTACTGGACCGGTAAGGACAGCGCGGAGTGGGTAGTCTCGACCGACGCATCTGCCTCATACAGCGTGGAGCTCCTGCTGTCCAGTGACAGCGGTCAGCACGGCACCCCGTTCAGGGTGCGTGCCGGCGCGGTCGCCGTGCTGGAAGGTTCGGTCCCCGACACGGGCAGCCGGACGAATTTTCAAACGGTTGTCCTCGGAAACATCACCCTGCCAAAAGGGGAGTCGCAAGTTCGGATTGAGCCGCTTCGCAATCCGGGTGGGACGGCCATGAACCTGCGGCGAATCCGGTTGATTCCGCGCGACTCCGCCGATTTGTCGGCAAAATCCCTGCCCAACAATGGCATCCTGAAAAAGTAGAAGGATGCCTTTTCTGAGCCGGAGTTTGTCAAAGACAAGTATTTTCGCGGCACTGCTTGCGTTTGAAATCAGGGGTTTTTCAGATACGGCTAAAATAGTTAATTTTGCGTATATACATGTCTTATGGTTTTTTGGAACAATATTGAAAATGCTTTGAGTTGTCATAACAGGAATTCAAGAACGTACAAAAAGCAGCCTGAGATGAGACGATATGAATAAGAGAAGTACATCGATGGGCTTCCGCGCATTGCGCGCGGTAGGTGTCCTCATTACATCTCGATCATCGATCGCACATGGTCCCTGCAGCTTGAATCAACCCCAAAAAGCAAGAACTAACAAAAACAACATCAACAACACCATGAACCCAATTCAGTCGAAATCCGCATACTCACGGTTTGCCAACACGGTTGTTTAAACCGTCACCGCCTGGGGCAGGGTAACCATGAAAACATATCCCAAACCGGGAACGGTTATAACTGTCAGATAATATTTTGTAGAAGTCATGATGAAGAAATCGAAACTTATCTGCGTTCTGACCCTGGGCTGTATGGCGGTTATGCCCGCAACTGCTGACATTGTTACGTATCCAACTAACTTGAATGTGGGTGACCAGTATCGCCTGGTGTTTGTGACAAGCGGCACACGTGATGCCACGAACCAGGACATCGGCGCTTATAATGACTTCGTCACCCTTGCTGCTACGAACGTAGCGGCGCTGAACGCCCTCGGCACCACATGGAAGGTCATAGGCTCAGCGGGTAATCGCGGTTCCGGGGTGTACACCAACGCGGACGTGAATACCCTGACCCGTACCACCGACACCAACGCGCCCATCTATCGTCTGGATGGCGTCCTGGTGGCGACAAACAATGCCGATCTATGGGATGGCGCCATCTCCAATGGAATCTCAATTACTGAAACTGGCGGAATTGCCGGCGCCAGTTCATCATGGTACGTATGGACAGGCGCCACGACCAACGGTGGTAGAGCAAGCGATTGGTTCTTAGGGGATACCGGTGGTGGTAATGTTTACTATGGAATTCCGACGGCTTCAAATTCCACATGGGTCTCAAATTTAGGCGAGAATAAGACTACAGCGCACAGGTTCTACGCCATGTCCGGGACCCTGACGGCGCCGCCCAAGAATTGTGACATATTGACCTTTATCTGGGGGAGCTATACCGGCAGAATTTCCGGGCTCGATATTACCCTCAACGTGCCTCAAGATACGGTGGTAACAAACCTTAATCCCATCTGCACGGTATCGCCCGGTGCCACCGTCTTGCCGGCTTCAGGCAGTACCAACAATTTTGCCAGCACGGTTGATTACACCGTCACCGCCTGGGACAGGGTAACCATGAAAACCTATCATGTTACCGTTCCCAAACCGGGAACGGTTATAACTGTCAGATAATATTTTGTAGAAGTCATGATGAAGACATCGAAACTTATCTGCGTTCTGACCCTGAACTGTATGACGGTTATCAGTCCGGAGTCAAACTACCCAACTCTGGACATCTGCGCGTTATTGTATCGCCTGAACAGGTGAAGGTTGATTACGTGCGCAGCTATTTGCCGGCGGACGAAACCAACCAGCGCAAAAATGGCGAGATCGAATACAGCTACACCATCAAACCGAGAGACAGCCGGGCGTAGATCAACCATCTTCAGGTAGGTCTTCTTTGATGCCTTTTATAGCTGTCGCTTTTTGCTTGAGTCAATTCGCATGCTTGCGCTTGAAATCAGGGGTTTATCAGATACGACTATAATAGGTAATTTTGCGTATAGACGCGTATATCGCATTGTTGGATAGTTGCTTCATCAAAGACGTATATTTGAATCATTGCAGTTTTCATTTGTGACAAACAAAAAGAAAGGGAAAGTGGTGAATGATGACGAACAGTAAAGCACGAACGAAACGAAGTGTCCTGTCGGCGGTTTCAGTGTTATTGGCATGTACGCTCTCTGCCAATGCACAAAAGGCAGTTGAGGCGCCGCCGAATGAGCCGGCGAAGGTGGACTGGAATGCCGGGAAAGGGACGTTGAGCATCAGTTACAACGGTGCGACTGTTTTTACCGGAACGGTCAGTGCTGAAGGTGCGGATGGGAAGGCTGTTGCCGGGGTTGACGTTAAGATGGAGCCGAGTGAATCCAAGGGGAGCGGGAACAATGATAAGGTTGAACAGAAGCTGAGATTCACGCTGGCCAAGTCGCAGGAGGGTGTGAAGCTTGTGCTTAAAGGTGTGCTCAGTGGCACCGAAGAGATGATCCCGGCGGAGACGCAGGGTTCGGCGCAGAATCTGTTCCCCCTGGTTCGTAACAGCGATGGAGTGAGTCGCAATCTCCGCAACAACGCTGTCTATGAGCGCCACCTGGACTGGGTGCTGAGCGGGCCGTCAGACGGCTCCACCAGGATCACGCCGAAAGTTGCCGGTTCAACAGCCCGGACTTTTGAACTCCAGACGTCAGGACAATCAAAAGTCGAACTGGTGTTCCAGCCCCGGTATTACCAGAAACACCGGGATCTGATCAGCTACGAACCCTGGACCTATAAGACGTGGAAGGGCACGGTCACCGGATACTGTACCTGGTGGGTATATAGAACCGGCTTCACTCAGAAGGATCTGGATGGGATTGTGGATGTTTTTGCTGAGAAGAAACTCAATGACTTCGGTTACAAATACATACAGATCGATGACTCCTACCAGACTGGTAACGGGAGTTGTCCTGAGAATTGGAAGACCTGGAACAGTGGTAAGTTTCCAGGTGGAGCCGCGTATGCAGTACAAAAAATCAAATCAGCCGGTATGGAGGGTGGCATCTGGGTTCATCGCATTCATCGGCCCAGCGATCCGCACGTGGCTGATATCGGCAAGGCACACCCCGACTGGTTCGTTAAGAAAGAGGACGGCTCGCTCTTCATGGGTGGCGGTTTCTACGTTCTTAATACAAAGAATAAAGAGGCGCTAGATGGAATGGTCCGACCGATTTACCGTCAACACAAGGAAGAGGGATGGGCGTATGTGAAGATCGACGGCGCCGGCGATCTGCTGAGTTCATATAAGAACAAAGCATGTGAGGATCACTTCAAGAAGATAAACTCGACCCCTGAACAATCGTTGCGCGACTGGGATGTGGTGGCCCGTGCGGAACTTGGCAAAGATATATATATTCTATGCTGCTGGGGCGCTGGGCCGGGGCGTAGTGTCATCGGGCTTGCGGACGGCTGCCGGTTGAGCGATGACGGATTCCAGCCTGAGACCCTGGCGAACTTCAATTCCTATGAAGGCGTGGTGTGGCGCAACGATCCGGACCACTGCGATATTCTCGGAAGCTGGCTGATGGACACCAACGGCATGATGACGGTCTTCGGCAGAAAAGATCCGGTGCCGGTCAGAACCGTAGTCCGACCAGCCATCTGCAGTATCGCCGGAGGTGTGCTTATGGTGAGCGACAAGGTGGAGGTGTACAAAGATGATCAGAATATTGAGGGAATGAAGCGCAGTGCACCTGTGATTTCCACCGTTCCCGGCCAGCTTTACGATGCCAGACACGGGACGGCTGACACCTGGTGGCTGCAGGAGATTGAGCGCCCATTCGAGCGTTGGGCTGTGCTGTCGCGTGTACAGTGGGCCAAGAAAAGAGAAAAGGAATGGACTTTTGACTTGAAGGGCTTGCCTGAGCAGGTGGTCAAGTTCTCCGATCTCGGTCTTGAATCCGACCGTGAATACGTGGTTTTCGAGTACTGGACACAGAAGTATATCGGCAAGGCGAAAGGATCTTTCACGGCCCCGGCCATGGATCAGAACAACGGTCTGCAGATCTTCGCCATCCGCGAGGCACGGTCCAATCCCTGGGTGTTGTCGACGACGCGCCACATCTCGCAGGGCGGCGTCGACTTGCTTGACGAGAAATGGAATGCAGCCAGCAAGGCACTGACAGGTCGAAGCGCAGTAGTTGTCGGCGATCAGTATGTGCTGACAGTTCATCTGCCTGGCGGTTTAAAGCTCAAGAGCGCCAAGGTTGCCGGTGAGAAAGCGGAAATTGCTAACCAGGGCGAAACGGCAACAGTTCACTTTGTGCCTACGGCTACAAAAACCGTAGATTGGGAGATGACGTTCGGGATGTGACGGATCAGGCTGGATGATCAAAGAAATGGATTGCGCGTCATGAATAAAACGTTTCTGTCTGTAATTATCGTTTTGCTTTCAGTTTCGCTTTTCGCAGGTGAGTCCGATCCGGCGCCGAAGCCGATTCTGAAAAAGGGCGCGCGCATCGCGATCATCGGCGATTCGATAACCGAGCAGAAACTCTACAGTCGCTACATGGAAATGTATCTGACCGCATGCCTCTCGCACCTCAATCTGAACACGATCCAGTTTGGCTGGGGCGGCGAGCGGGCTGCCGGTTTTGCGAAGCGTATGGACAACGATCTGATGCCCTTCAAGCCGGATATTGCGACGACATGTTTCGGCATGAACGACGGAGGTTGCCAGAAGTACAAACCTGGCATAGGTGCAGAATACGAAAAGTGGATGACACTGATCGTCAAACGCCTGAAGGAGGCGAACACTGTAATGGTTGTCGGCTCGCCAGGAGCGGTCGACACATTCTTCTTCAAGAGCGGTAACATCACGCCGGAGGAATACAACGAGAACCTGAACACGCTCGGTGGTATTTCAAAAAAGCTCGCTGTCGAGAACGGCTTCAACTTTGCCAACGTCCATCAAGCGATGCTTGACGCCATGGTCAGAGCGAAAGCCGCGCTCGGCGAAAACTACGATGTTTGCGGTCGCGATGGCTACCATCCTGGCGGGAACGGACATCTGCTTATGGCGCAGGCTTTCCTGAAAGGACTGGGCATTGATGGACAGATTGGCACAATTACTGTGGATATGAAGGGCAATGCCCAGGCGACAGAAGGTCACAAAGTTCTCTCCGCATTCAATGGCAAAATAGAGCTCGAAAGCGTACGCTGGCCTTACTGCTTCAGCGGCGATGAAAAGTCCAGCGGTGGCACGCGCAGCATCCTGCCCTATTGCACGTTCAATCAGGATCTGAACCGCTACATCCTGATCGTGAAGAACCTGGCAGGCGAAAAGGCCAAAGTCACCTGGGGCGCAGACGGCAAGGTCTTCACCAGGGTGGAACTGGAAAAAGGCGTCAATCTCACCGAGCATTTTTTTGTCAACCCGTTTCTTTCGGAATGGAATAATCTGGAAAAGAAGGTGCTGGCTAAGCAGGAGTTCGAAAAGAAGTTAATAAAGGAAATAATCACACGCTTCCCTGATCTGTCGAGCTGTCTCGATGGTGACAAGGAAGCCGACGCTGTGATTGAAGCGCTGCGCAAGAAGCTGATGGATAAGCATGCGAAGCTTGTGGCCGATGTTCGTGCTGCCGTGCTGCCTGTGAAACACACGCTGGTGATTGCCGCCGAAAAGTAAACGGGCTAGAAAGTTCAGAATACAGGGACGGGCGTTCACGTGTTCGTCCTGCGATAGGACTTTTGACATTATTCAGTAAACGATCATATGAGATTGAGCAGAAGACAGGCAGCGTCGAGAAAAAGGATTTTGTGAAGTGATTAACATAGGTAATATTACTTATAGACGCGTTTGTTTCATTGGTGGATAGTTTTCATTATCAAAGATAGCTGTTGAATCATTAACAGTCTTCAGTCGAGAACAATAAGAAAAGGAAAGTGGTGAATGATGACAAACAGTAAAGCACGAGCGAAACGAAGTGTTATGTCGGCGATCTGCATGTTGTTGGCAGTTACACTCTGTGCCAATGCTCAGAAGGCAATTGAGGCTCCGCCGAATGAGCCGGCGAAGGTTGTCTGGAATGCCGGGAAAGGGACGTTGAGCATCAGTTACAACGGAGCGATTGTTTTTACCGGAACGGTCAGCGCTGAAGGTGCGGACGGGAAGGCTGTTGCCGGGGTTGAAGTGAAGATGGAGCCGAAGGAAACCAGAGGGATCAAGGGGCAGGGCGTCAAAGGGAGCGTGAATAAGGATAAAGTTGACCAGACGTTGAGATTCGCGCTGGCCAAGTCGCAGGAGGGTGTGAAGCTTGTGCTTAAAGGTGTGGTCAGTGGCACCGAAGAGATGATCCCGGCGGAGACGCAGGGTTCGGCGCAGAATCTGTTCCCCCTGGTTCGTAACAGCGATGGAGTGAGCCGCAATCTCCGCAACAACGCTGTCTATGAGCGCCACCTGGACTGGGTGCTGAGCGGGCCGTCAGACGGTTCCACCAGGATCACACCGAAAGTCGTTGGTGCAACAGTCCGTACCTTTGAACTCCAGGCGTCGGGGCAATCCAATGTCGAGCTGTTGTTTCAGCCCCGGTACTACCAGAAACACCGGGATCTGACCTATTACGAACCATGGACGTACAAGGCATGGAAAGGTCCGATCACCGGCTACTGCACCTGGTGGGCATACAAGAAAGGTTTCACCCAGAAGGGTCTGGATGAGATTGTGGATGTTTTTGCTGAGAAGAAACTCAATGACTTCGGTTATAAATACATCCAGATTGATGATTCCTACCAGATTGGTAACGGGAGTTGTCCGGAAAACTGGAAGACCTGGAACAAGAACTTTCCCGGTGGTGCGGCGCATGCAGTCCAGAAGATCAAATCGGCAGGCATGGAGGCCGGCGTCTGGGTCCATCGCATTCATAGACCCACCGATCCGCATGTGAAGGATATAGCCAAAGCACATCCGGACTGGTTCGCCAAGAATGAGGATGGCACGCTCTTCAAAAGCAGCGGTTTCCATGTTCTCAACACAAAGAACAAAGAGGCGCTGGACGGTATGGTCAGGCCGATTTACCGTGAACACAAGAAAGAGGGCTGGGCATATGTGAAGATAGACGGTGCCGGCGATTTGCTGAATGCATACAACAACAAAGGCTGTGCTGATCACTTCAAGAAAATAAACTCGACCCCTGAACAGTCGCTGCGGGACTGGGACGTGGTGGCGCGCGAGGAACTCGGCAAAGATATTTACATTCTTACCTGCTGGGGTGTTGGTCCCGGGGTTAATGTCATTGGGCTTGCTGACGGTTGCCGTTTGGCCAATGACGGATTCCAGCCAGAGACGCTGGCAAACTTCAATTCTTATGAAGGCGTGGTGTGGCGCAACGATCCCGACCACTGCGATATCCTTGGCAGCTGGCTGATGGATACCAACGGCATGATGTCGGTCTTCGGCAGAAAAGACCCGGTACCTGTCAGAACCGTAGTCCGGCCGGCAATCTGCAGTATAGCCGGCGGTGTGCTCATGGTGAGCGATAAGATTGAGGCGTACAAGGACGATCAGAATATCGAAGGTATGAAGCGCAGCGCACCCGTGATCTTTACTGTACCCGGACAGCTTTACGATGCCGGGCACGGGAAGGCCGATACCTGGTGGCTGCAGGAGATTGAGCGGCCATTCGAGCGCTGGGCTGTGTTATCGCGTGTTCAGTGGGCTAAGAAAAGAGAAAAGGAATGGACGTTTGAATTGAAGGGCATACCGGAGCAGGTAGTCAAGTTCTCGGACCTAGGTCTTGAATCCGACCGCGAATACGTGGTTTTTGAATACTGGTCGCAGAAGTATATCGGTAAAGCGAAAGGTTCATTCACTGCCCCGGCGATGGACCAGAACAACGGTCTTCAGATCTTTGCCATCCGCGAGGCGCGGGCCAATCCGTGGGTGCTGTCGACGACGCGTCACATCTCTCAGGGCGGTGTGGATCTGAAAGACGAACACTGGGATGCAGCGGGCAAAACCCTCTCCGGGAAAAGCGCTGTTGTTGTCGGCGATCCGTACGTGCTGACGGTACATCTGCCGTCCGGATTCAAGCTAAAGGGCGCAGAGGCTGCTGGAGAGAAGGTGGAGACAGCCGTTCAGAATGAGACGGTGACGGTGCGTCTGACTCCGGCGGCAACGAAGACGATAGAGTGGTCAATAAGGTTTTAAGTTGTGCATATTTGTCAAGGTATCTTATGAAATACAGGGAAAGTCGTATCGTTGGAGCCCTGCTTGTGTTTTGTCTTGCGATTGCAGTAACGCGGGCCGAACCAGCCAAGGCAACTGCCGGAGTAACGCCATTGCGGGCAGACCGCATGTTCAGTGATCATATGATCCTGCAGCGAGACATGCCGGTACCCATCTGGGGAACCGCCGCGCCTGGCCAGACCATCGAGGTTTCGATTCGCGATCAGAAGAAGACGGCAAAGGCCGATGCCGACGGGAAATGGCTGGTTAAGCTGGATCCTCTCAAGGTGGGCGATCCTGCCACGCTGAATGTCGGCGTTGCCGGTGCGAACGCTACCATTACTTTTACGGATGTGTTGGTTGGTGAAGTCTGGATCGGCACCGGTCAATCGAATATGGATGGTCAAACAGCCGGCTCTCGCAAGGAAGACGAAGTGATGGATGCCTGGGCGAAGGATACTGATAAGATGCCATTGCGTGTTTATATCAGGGACAAGGGCGTCTGGCAGGCTGCTTCCGGAGAAGCTGTCGACCGTTTCTCTGCGCTGGGATTCGCGTTTATCTACTCGCTTTCTAAGGAGCTTGGCGTGCCGGTCGGAATGATGGTGGTGGCTTGTGGCGGACGACCTTCGGGGGAGTGGATCACACCGGAGATGGCCGCCGCCAGTACGGATTCTGTATTACGGAAACTGGTTGCGGGCGGAACGGAGGCGACGCCTACGGGTGCCAATCAGGGTGGCCAAAAATTTCTGACCCGTGAAACCATGGGCGTGCAATACCTGAGGTGGATTTCAAAGTTCCGGCCATATGCCATCCGCGGCGTGCTCTGGGATCAGGGTGAAGCCGGCACTAACATCGAGGGTGTTGACCAGTTTACGGCGATGACGACACTCATCACCGGGTGGCGCAGGGACTGGGGTCAAGGTGCTTTTCCATTCCTGCATATGCAGAAGCCCAGTGGCGGCGGCTGTGCCTGGGATCCGGCGGACCCGGTGAACCGCAAGGCTGTGGCGTTCGCTGTCCAGCCTGGTAATCCTTCGCAGATGAGTGCCGATAAGATGCGATATACGCTCGCCCATATCCGCATGGGCACGATCACCAACGCTCCGCTGGTTACCACCATGGATCTTGCGCCGGGCATGCATCCGCCGACCAAGTCCGCCTACGGCGCGCGTGCCTGCCGGGTTGCGCTGGGCGCTGTTTACGGGCGGAATGTGCAAATCTGCGGCCCTGTTTACCGATCGCACAAGGTGGAGGGCGACAGCATCCGCGTCACATTTAACCACGCTGGCAAGGGGCTTGCCTTTCGGCATGGCGATAAGCTGCAGGGGTTTGAGATTGCCGGTGCCGATGGAAAATGGAATTGGGCAGAGGCGACTATCTTCACCACGACAGGCGCGGGGCAGGTGGCTGACACGGTTGTGGTGCGGAACGGCAGCATACCGTCGCCGAAATTCGTGCGTTACGCTTACAACCCGACCCCGAATTACGCCAACCTGTTCAATCAAGACGGCCTTCCGGCATTGACGTTCACCACGGAGAATTTGGGTAAAGATCCGCAGCCGTCGAGGGGAATGAGGTAAATTTACTTATAGACATACATCTGAGCATGTAGGAAAATTACGCCTTAAGTTGATGAGTATGTGAGATTAGTGACAGGACCGTGATTAAGCGATTGATAGAATTGCTTAATATGGTTCAAATTGTAGTGAAGTTATGAAAATGAGCACTTCATCCGTCTTCGCAGGAAACCCCGGACTTTTAGCCCGAGGGATGAATGCGGATATTGCTACGCCGGATTTCGCAAAGAAACTGCGGGCGTTAGCCCGCAGAGCTTCATCTGGTGAAGGCAAATGCCGAGTTTGTTATGGCGCAGGAGACAGTGAGTACGCCTGCAATGCTGCTCGGATCGCAAGGAATGAAGCCTGGAAGAGATTCGCGCTCATATTCACGTTGTTCTTGGTGTTCATTCTTATGGATTATACATCGGCCAATGCGCAGACCTATCGCCGATGGAACGGTTCAGTTAGTTCTAATTATGAAGCGGGAGTGACGGGTAACTGGGACGGGAATGAGGTTCCTGATACAACCGGTGAGGCTGTTGACATAGATGGTGCGGCAAACAATACGCCCCATATCATCATGAATACTACTGCCTTCACAAACGGGCAGCTTCGCATTATTGCACCCGTCACTACTACTAATTTTTATAATGGTTCCGCTGTCAGTGGCGCCTACACCTTAAATTTATCCCCCTCAGCATTCTTTGGCGGTGTGGGGATTGATATGTCTCAGGCTGCTGCAAACTTCTATTTCACGACATGGAACAATGACAAGTATCTGGTTGTCGCAGTAATTTCAAATCAACAATGGAATATAACCAGTACCAATACATTCGGTAATTTGATTTTCAATAATAAAGATCAGCAAGCCGGTGCTGCAGGCTGGGTGACGATTGATCTTGGAACGAATACCTTGACATGTAACGTCGGTGCAGGTCGGACGCTGGATGCCTCTGGCGGCAAATTCACAAACACAGGTAGTATAGTTAAGAGTGGTGCAGGAACGCTGATTTTTGGCCAGACCAACACATACACCGGAGCCACAATTGTCTCTGGCGGCATCCTCAGGATCGTCGATGTCTCGGCGCTTAGCAACACAGCCCCAGTTACTGTCAGCAGCGGCGCTGTCTTGGACCTGAATGGGTTCAGTCCAACGCTCAAAAGCAATTGGGTGGTCAATGGTTCGCTTGTCGGCTCGGTTACAGTGCCATCGGGGGCAACGCTTGGCGGCACAGGCGTCATTACCGGAAACGTTACCTATGCCAGCGGCGCGCTGGCGCTTTTTACGAACAACGCGCCATTGAACATCGTCGGCTCGCTGACGTTGAATAGCAATGTCGTACATCTTACCCTTTCGTCCAATGGGTTGCCGGCGGGCATTTACCCGCTAGTTATAGCCTCTGGAGGCATTACCGGGACTTTTGCGGAGACGCCTGTTATTGACAGCGGTTATGTGGATGGTAAGCCGAGGATTGTTACGGGCAGTGGAGAAGTTGATCTTGCAGTCACCACGCCCGGAATGGTGATTGTGATACAGTAGCAAAGAAGAGTACCCCTGAAGTATTAAGATCTCACGCGGCATCTAGTTGCTGTCAAAGCTAACCCCATAGTTCAGTTGATTCTACGTTAACCTTATCTGGTCATGTAGGTAATATTGCGTATATACGAATTCCTGATGAATGTGCGAAATTAACAATAAATGCGATGAAGCTTTGTTCGATAATTCGCAGGGGTTTAATTCGGCGTGACGGGAGATTGTGTATATGAATATACGGAGAACTGTTCCGGAAACGATTGTGAGAATTGTCCGCAGGCGGTACGTCACGCTTACTGCATTGTTTTTGTTGATGCCAGCTTCTTCTGTGATGGCGACCTGGTACGGTGAGGGGGTTTCAAACGGCGCAGACATTGTTATGATGGATCTGCGCTGGCCCTGGTGGCCGTCCGCCACCTACTATGCGAACTGGAATATTGGTATCAAGCCGCAGGGTTGTATAAGCTTTTACGCCGGATTTGCGCTTGGCATTCCTGATGGTCCTGGTGGAATGCCGAATCCGGACCAGAAACTCCAGGACGAGTACCGCCCGGGCACGGCAGTGTGGTCGTTCTGGGGCGGTGATAAGGCGGGCAACCGGCCGTATTTCATCGATGTGGCGACGAATGAATACTTCAAGAACGAGTATGGCGGTGAAGGCTGCAATGCCTCGCTGCATTCGGACAGCTGGAATTTCATCCAGCGCAAGCGCTGGTACACCATGGCGGCGCGACTTTGGCAGCCGACAGGCCCGACAACAAATTGTTCGTTTATCGGCCGCTGGATCAAGGACGTTGAGAATAGCCGCTGGCATCTGATCGGCATTGCGCGGCTGCCGGTTAGGGCGGAGGCCTTTTCGAGTAACAGTGGATTCATCGAATGCATGTCGGACGTCAAGGTCGTGCGTCCGCTGGATCGCAGGTTCGGCTATTTCAGGAAAGACGGCAAATGGTGCAAATCTGATATCGTCGGAACCGGCAAAACGCGGTATGTGGTGCTGAATGTTATTCCCGAGGGCGATCACGAATATATCGGCATTGAGTATTCTGCGATGCCTGATCTGCTTCCTCAGAAACTGAAAGGCTCTCCGAATCCGACTAAGGACAATATTGTTCGCATGAAACAGCCTGACCAGCCGACGCTGGATAAGCCGGAGGTCAGGAATGTGAAGGCGGAATTCACGGGTAAGCAGGTGGCGGTTTCGTGGGAGATTCCGGCGACCTCCTCGCCATCGTTCTCTTATAAGATTGAAGTCTTCGACAATGCAGACTGCAGGGGTGTGCCGAAAGCTGTCGAAGAGGAGCGGATTCCAAGTGCGCGGCGGGCGATAGTCGATGTGGCGGTCAGCAAGCCGACAGTCCGGTTGACGGTATCTGATATTTTTGACCAGCCGGCGCCGGCGGTTGTTGTCGCAGCAAGTAAGGCGAATCTGATGGCGGCGCCGAAGGCTCCCTTGAAGATCATGCCGGGCCTTGGTTATGAGCTGTACAAGTCGCCGATGCTGGATGGCGGCAAGAAATTCTGGGGTAAACTTGAGGAGCTCAAAGACGGGAAGCTCGAACGGCAGGGTCTGTCGCGCGGGTTCGATCTCAGGGTAAATGAATCACTGAAAGCCGGATATGCGCTGGTATTCGGCGGACAGCTGCGTGTGCCCGAAGATGGTATCTATATCTTTTACGGCCAGATAGACGGTGCATATGCTATCCAGGTTGACGGTCAGGATGTGATTGTCAGGAACGAGCAGGCTGGCACTACTGAGCAGGCGGGATTCTGTCGACTTGCGAAAGGTGACCACTCTTTCAAGGTTATTTACCTGTATGGAAGGCTGAAGGGCAGGAACTTCAATGTTGACTGGGAAGGACCACGCTTTTTGCGACAGCAGATTCCTCTCTCGTCGCTGTTCGTCGCTGACGATGGCTCTTATCCCAGGCCGGAAATTAAGTCGGTTGAGAATGGAGATGGAACCGGAACTGTTACGCTTACGGTTGACAAGCATGGACATGCTGTAAAAAACGCGGCCATTTATCTTGGCGATTATCAGATTGCAGCAGGCAATTCTGAGGAAGTTAAGTATGAGGGGCCGCTTCCAAAGGGGACCAATACGTTCTGGAGCCGGATAATCTTTGATGGGAACCGCTCGGTTGATGTTAATTCGGGTTCGTTGCTTGTGACGGGTAAGCCTGTTTCGCCGGAATGGACAGTGCGGACCATGGGCGAGCAGAACGCCCTGTCAGGATTATGGCAGACTGGAGAGAACGCATTTACATTCTTTGGCA
>Ga0172375_10007891_pt1 | contig 14466 bp, 11 predicted proteins | sample LakKiv1m_FD_114537 | JGI IMG/M metagenome (GOLD analysis project Ga0172375, IMG submission 114537) | Freshwater microbial communities from Kabuno Bay, South-Kivu, Congo - kab_092012_11.1m | ecosystem: Environmental > Aquatic > Freshwater > Lake | place: Democratic Republic of the Congo... | reverse complement strand
GGCGAAATTTTCCACGAGCCTCCGGTTGAGCAGATAGAAGGCCAGGAGGAAGACCGCTCCGACGACGATGACGATGAGCGCGGGTGTGAAGGTGGTCAACAAGGATTTCTGACAGGAGAGGAAAACCACCGCCGCGGCCGCTATCCCCAGGAGAACGCGTACGGCGATGCCGATGTGTTTGAAGAGATAACCCGTGACGACCGACGCGGAAAAAGTGACCGCTATGAACAGGAGCATCGTCGTGGCGATGATGGAGTAGATCGGTCCCTGGAGGATTATGGCGTTGTTGTAGATGAAGACAAAGGGGATGATGTAGCCCATGATGCCGGTCAGGCTGGCCTCCCAGCCCGTCTTCCAGGGGTCGGCGCCGGCTATCGAGGCCGCGCAGTACGCGACTATGGCGTCCGGAGGCGTCAATTCCGCCAATATGGCGAAGTAGAAGACGAAGAGGTGCGCGGGGAGTGTCGGTATGCCGAGCGCGTTCATGGCGGGGGCGCCGATAACCACGGATATGATGTAGGCGGGCGTGCAGGGCATACCCAGACCCATGATGATGCAGGTGATCATGACGAGGATGAGAGCCGGAAGCAGGAAACCTCCCGAGAACTTGGCGACGAGCGTCGCGATCCCCAAACCGAGCCCCGTGTAGGAGATGATGCTGATGACCATGCCCGCTCCGGCGCAAGTGATCGCGAGCATGATGCATTGGCGGCCGGAGGTCTCGAAAATCCTGAAAAGCTTCTTCGGCGTGAGTCTCGTATCCTTGTTGAAGAGGCTCAGGACGAAGGTCGTGGCTATGGCCAGGGTGCAGGCCGCAAAGGGTGAGAAACCGATCGAGAGCATGACCACAAGGACCACGAGGGGAAGGAGGAGGTAGGAATCCTTGATGAGCTGCTTCCAGGAAATCATGTCCTTCTCGTCCATCGGTCTGAGCTTATCCTTCAGCGCGATGAAATGGACGCGCATGAAGATGCTCGCATAGTAGAACGCGGCCGGCACAAAAGCAGCCAGGGCGATGGTCCAGTAGGGGATGCCGGTGATCTCCGACATCACGAAGGCGGCCGCCCCCATGATCGGCGGCATGAGCTGGCCTCCCGTCGATGAGGCGGCCGCGACCGCCGCGGCGAACTGTGGACGGTAGCCTAACTTCTTCATGAGGGGGATCGTGAAGGTGCCGGTGGCGTACATGTTGGCCACTCCGACGCCGGAGATCATGCCAAAGAGACCGGACGCGACGACGGCTACCTTGGCCGCGCCTCCCGGGCCCCTGCCCGCCACCCTCGAGGCGAAATCCGTGAAGTACACCCCGGTCTTTGTCCCTTCCAGGAAATTGCCGAAAATGACAAAGATGGCAACAAAGGTGGACATGATTCCCATAAGCGAGCCATAGATGCCCACATCCTGGACGAGGAAGTTGAGTTCGATAAATCGCTCAAGCCTTATGGGCCTCGCGTAAAAGACCCCGGGAAGGAGAGGCGCTACCCAGACATAGAGTATGAATCCAGCGATCAGGATGGCCATGGCGGGCACGACGGCGCGGCGCACAGCCTCGAGAACCAGCATAATATTGAGGACGCCAAGGACGACTTCTATTGTCTGGACCGGATCGATCGTTACCATGCGCATATTCAATGTATTGTTGAAGACGATGATATAGAGCGAAGGAAGCATCGACGCGATCGCGAGTACCCAGTCGAGAAAGCTTGGTCTCTCCGTTGGTGACTTCTTGGTCGCTGGATAGAAAATGAAGCTAAGCGGCAACAGGAAAAGCAGAGCGATTCCTCGCTGGATGCGAGGTTGGAAAATGCCGAAGACAGCAGTGTACAAAATGAAAACCGCGATCGCCGCGGACCATATCCCGACTATTGTCTTGAGAGGCCCCGATAGCTTTCTCATCTTTTCCGCCTTGGTTGGAATTTGTCATGAAAAACAGAAGCGAGTATCGGCAGAAATTTCCTCTCAGGCAGCTTCCCTCTTAGGGGAAACGATCATCACGCCGAAAGCCTGCCAGGGATTTCCGCCGATGTTATACTCAATACCTTATTTGACCGTTCCGACTTCCTTGTAATATCTGAGAGCGCCCGGGTGAAGGGGTACCTGAACGGTGGATGCCGCCCTAAGGGGATCGAAAACCTTATAACCCTGGCCGAGCTGCACGAGATACGCCTTGTTTTCGTTGAGGATTTTAGTTATCGCGTAGGCCACCGCCTCGGGCATCTTGGGATTTACGAGGATCTCGGTGGACTGGGCAAATGTCTGTACATCATTCGGGATGCCCTGGTACGTGCCGCCGGGGATTTTGGCGAGACCTGAAGCGCGGGTTACTACACCCGTGCTCGCGGCGAAGTGATCGATGCAGTCATCCGAGAGGGAGAGTAGCGTGGATGGCCGGCTGATCGACATCTCGGTGATGATGGCGGCGGGCAGGCCGACGCAGGTGAGCGCGTAATCGACGTGCCGGTCCTTGTAGAGCCCCGTCATGTCCCCGTAAATTGCCTGGATGACCGTTCCGCCGTTCTTTTTGATCATGTCGAAGGAAGCGCCGTAGTATTCGAGAAGGTTCGTGATCAGTACGAGCTCGGAAGTACCCGTCATCGGCGCGGTGACCTTGACCTTCTCGCCGTTCTTGATCTTCTTGGCGAACTCCTCGAAGGTCGTCACATTCTGATCCTTTGCCGCCAGGAAATGGTAGGGATCGGCTGCCATATTCCCCGCGATCGAGGCGAGGTTTTTGTATGCCTGCTTGAAGAGCGGGGCTGTCCCGTTGTAGGCCGCCCTGTCCAGCCACGCTACGCCCCACGCGATGTCCGAGTCTCCCTGGGAGAGCGAAATAGGATTGGAAAGCCCTCCTCCCGGAATGACCTTAATGGTAATGCGCGGCTCTTTCTGGTTCACTAAACTGGCAAAACCGCCAGCCACGGTATACCAACCGCCTCCCATGCCGCCGGCGACCCAGGTGTAGGTCGCCGGCTTGATGTCTGCCGGCGCCTGCTGCCCGACGGCGATTCCGAAAGCAGCACAAAGGAGCAAGAGGGTCATGACTGCTTTCTTGTAATTCTCCATACGTAGCTCCTTGAAAAGAATTTCCACTACTCTTCAGCGGATGAGTAATGGTAGGGCAAGTATGAGGAGCTGTCAACAAATTTTTTTGATAATTACAAATAAATATTCATGCCTTGCGGTTTTTCATGCTCCGGACAAGGTCCAGGGAAGTGTAGTAGCCCGGCCTCTGCGTCAGGAGCCAACGGAGAGCGGTGATGGCGCCTGCGCCCAGCACCTTCCTGGATACCACGACATGGTGAAGCTCGATGCTTTCTTCCTCTCCGCCGTAGATGATCGTGTGCTCCCCTACCATGCTTCCGCACCGGATGCAGGATATGCCTACGTCGTTCTTGCGTCGCTTTTCCCTTTCCTTGGTGCGATCGTATACAAAGCGCACCTCAGGGTTCACTTCCTTGATGATGTTCGAGATCGCCACCGCGGTCCCGCTGGGCGCGTCCAGCTTGCTGCGGTGATGCTGCTCCACGATTTCTATGTCCCATTCCTTCAGGTACTCGGTAGCGCTTCTGACAAGATCGAGAAAGCACCAGACGCCAACGTGCATATTATAGGTATTGTAGACCGGGATCCGTTCGCCCGCCACCCGGAGAAACCCATAGTGGGCATCCTCAAGACCCGTGGTGCCAACGATGAGGGGAATGCCATGCTCCATCCCGTACTCGCATAGTTTTTCCGTGCATTCGGGAACGGAGAAATCGAGTATGGCATCGGGCTTTTCGCTGATTTCTTCCAGACTTGCGTATATCGGGAAACCTTGACCTTCGCCCGGAGCGAGATCGACTCCGGCGATCACGCGGATATCCTTCTCTTCTTCCGCCAGCTTGGCGAAATAGCGGCACATGTTGCCCTTGGCACCATTCAACGCGACCTTGATCATGTGGGCACCTTCTTTTAAAAGTGATGGTGAACCGATAGAAGATCGCTGCTCCTCAGCTGATGAGTATTCTTGCGTCCAGTATTCGGACTTGTCAATGACAATTTATTGCCGGCTCACTCCGCACTCGTGAATGTCAAGATCATTCCCTGCCCCGGTCGAAGAGAATGCTCCCCGCGACTCCCGTCGCGAGCACCTTGGCCTTCCATAGCGCGTCTTCTCCGGAAGTCATAAGGTCGGTATCCAATACCGTAAAATCCGCCCATTTCCCCACTTCCAAGCTACCCTTATCGGCTTCCTCGGAATTCGCGCGAGCCGCCCAAATCGTCATCGCGCGCAAAGCCTGCTCGCGAGTGAGGGAGTTTTCCACATGGAAGCCTCCTTCGGGTAGGCCCGCGTCATCTTTGCGGAACACGGCGGAGCGAAAGCCCCTAAGCGGTTCAATTTTTTCTATAGGAAAATCGCTGCCATTGGCCAACCAGCCGTTTTGCTCGAGAAGCTGACGATAGATATGGGCCCTTCCCATGCGGCTCGGACCGAGCCTATTCTCGGTCCAGCCCATGTCGGAAGTCGCGTGAGTGGTTTGGACGGAGGGAATGACCGCGAGTTCACCGAACCGACGCAGGTCGTCGGGATGAATAATCTGCGCGTGTTCGATTCGCCAGCGCTGATCGTTGCCCGGGCTCAGGAACTTTTCATAGACGTCAAGGACGAGTCGGACAGCGGCGTCGCCTATAGCGTGTACATTCATCTGAAAGCCATTCTCGGATGCTATGCCACAGACTCTCTCGAGTTCCTTCGGATTAAGCGTAAGGAGTCCGCGATTGGTCGGATCATCGGCGTAGGGCTCGAGAAGATAGGCGCCGCGCGATCCCAAGGCGCCATCGGCGTACATCTTGAAGGAGCGCGCGGTGAGGCGGTCTTTCAGCAATGGGCCGCGCGAGGCAATGCGTTCGATATTGGCTTGGCTGGCCGCGAGCATGGCGTAAATGCGGATTCCTAACCCTCCCCCGTCCTGCATCTTGTCCATTAGAAGGAGGTCATCCAATTCGGTCCCAGCGTTCGACACCGAAGTGAGACCGACCGCGAAGCATCGGGATTGAGCGACCTCGAGCGCTTGGCGTTTGGTCGCGTCGTCGGGAACGGGAATGGCATTTTTGACGAGGCTGACGGCGTTATCGAGAAGCAGCCCCGTGAGACTGCCGTCATCGGACTTGGCGATGATCCCGCCATCGACTACGGTGCCTTCGTCGATGCCGGCAAGGGAGAGGGCTTTCGTGTTGGCCATGGCGGCATGGCCATCCACGCGGATCGCAAAAACAGGATTGCTCGGGAAGGCCCGATCGAGAAGATCTTTCGTCGGGAATTCGCGCGGGCTCCATTCATTCTGGTCCCAGCCGCGCCCTTGCACCCAATAGTCGTCCCTTCTTGCCGCATGGTCGGCGAGGCGCTCCACGGCCTCCTCCCAAGATTTTGAGCCGAAGAGGTCGGCGCGCTGGAGCACATAGCCGAAACTCAGAAAGTGGCAGTGAGGGTCTATGAATCCGGGATAGATGAAGGCCTGGCCAAAATCGCGTTTTTGGCGGGCTTGATATGACGCCTCAATGTCATTGCGCCGACCAATCGCCACGATGTGGCCATCCCTGATCGCCATGCATTCGGCGAAGGAAAAGCCCTCGTCCACGGAGTAGATGCGGCGAGCGGAAACAAGAAGGTCGACGTTGACGCTCACTTCATCCTCCCGAAATCACTCAATTCGAATTCTCCTTGTCTTTAGCGCAGGACAGGCTTGGGCCTACCCCTCTATCCTGGCAAAAATATGCGCACATCCTATCGTGGACGAGAAGCCAAGACAAGGGAATGGGTTTCAGGCAATTCTTTCGCAAAAAAAATAGGCCGCGCGAAGCGGCCTATTTCCGATTGCGCGGTCTCTTGCGGCCGCGGCAGCCATTTACGCCTGTTCGTCCCACTTGACGGGGAGAATGGACTTCTCGGTCTCGCGGTCGAAGTAGCGGGCCTTGGCCATGTCGGGGTCAAAGACGATATCGTCGCCATGCTTGTAGACGTGGTGCGGATCGATGCGGGCAACCATTCCCTGGGTGGGCGTGGAGGCCTGAAGGTGGATTTCGGCGCCGAGAGGCTCGACGACCGTGACCTTGGCCTTGATGACGCCGATTTCCAGCTTCTGGTTGGCGACCTCGAGATCCTCGGGACGAATGCCGAAGGAGACTTCCTTGCCGACATAGGGTTTCAACAACTCGAGATGGGCAGGGTCGGGGGCGAGCTTGAAGGCACCTTCGTCGATAAGGAGCTTCCCCTCTTCCTCTATCACCTTGACCGTCAGGAAGTTCATGGGCGGGGAACCGATAAAGCCGGCCACGAATTTGTTGATCGGATTGTTGTACATGTAGAGGGGCGAGCCAATCTGCTGGACGAGGCCATCCTTCATAACGACGATCCTGTCGCCCATGGTCATGGCCTCGACCTGATCATGGGTGACGTAGATCATGGTAGCCTGGAGCTTGTCGTGGAGTTCGATGAGCTCGGCGCGCATCTGTACGCGGAGCTTGGCATCGAGATTGGAAAGGGGTTCATCGAAAAGGAAGACCTTGGGCTTGCGGACGATGGCGCGGCCCACGGCGACGCGCTGGCGCTGGCCTCCGGAAAGCTGCTTGGGTTTGCGCTCGAGGAGTTTTTCGATGTCGAGAATGCGGGCCGCTTCCTTGACGCGCTGGTCAATCTCAGCCTTGGGAAGTTTGCGGATCTTGAGACCGAATGCCATGTTGTCGTACACCGACATATGCGGATACAGGGCATAGTTCTGGAAGACCATCGCGATGTCGCGATCCTTGGGCGGGACGTCGTTGACGAGCTTGCCATCGATGAAAAGCTCGCCTTCGGTGATGTCCTCGAGACCAGCCACCATGCGCAAAGTCGTCGTCTTGCCGCAGCCTGAGGGGCCGACGAAAACGACGAATTCCTTGTCGTTGATGGTGATGTTCGCGTCGCTCACGGCGCGAACGTTGCCATCGTACACCTTCCCGATTTTCTTCAATTCTACCTTGGCCATAATGCCTCCCTTTTGGGGTTTATGTTAGTTTTTTCAGTTTAATCCGATTTGGGCGGGCGGTCAACGATCAAATCGCGGAAACCCAGGCTTGGGCGGCGATGCCGAAGGCCACGGCGACATTTATGGAGGCTTTGATCCCTCGCATCGGGATGCTGACGCGGCGTTCCCCGGCGAGGACGAGGGCGGGGGCCGAAACGCCGAGTTCCTCGGATCCGAGGATGAGGACGCCGCGTCCAGGGAAGGAGAAGCCGGCCAGGGCCGTCCCGCCCAGTTCCAGCGCGAAAACAGGGCCGAGCGACGGGAGTTCGGCGAGGGCGGCGCGCCTCCACGGGACCATGTCGACCGCTCCCATCGAAGAGCGCGCCGCCCGAGGGTGCCGGGGATCGGCGCAATCCGGCGAGAGCAGGACTTCCTCGAAGCCGAAGGCTTCCGCGGTCCGCATGATGGTGCCGACATTGAAGGGGGAGCGTATATCCTCGAGGTAAACGCGCAATCCCGGGATGAAGGGACGAAGCTCGGCGCTATCGTTGGCCTTGTCTCCTGCGGCGCCAGAGGCGAGGCCTGGGGACGATCGAGCCGAGCGAAAATCGTGGAGGTCCCAATCGGCGGGAGCCTGGCCCGAGATTCTCATGAGTATATGGCGAAAATCGTCGATGGAGCGGAAGGCGAGCGAAAGGTCATCGCTCGCGGCGGTGGATGAGAGGCCGGCGTTGGATGCGGCGCAGGCGGCAGCGGCGGCCGCTACTTCGGGGGAGCTGTCGGGGGCCGCGGCGAGGAATGCGCAGAGGTCGCGGGCATAGGGCAGAAGATCGGCGGCCGCCGCCGCGAGGCCGCCATCCTTAGCTGCCTTCGCGAGATCAAGCTCCACCTTCTCGAGAAGGAGGGCGCACTTCCTTATTCGGGCGACGCCTCGCAGCTTCGCTAATTGCCGTATGGGGAACATGGGATGGTCAGCCTCCGGAGGAGCCCTCTTCCTCCTCCCCGCCCGCCGCCGCTTCTCGGCTTTTCCCGGAGACAAGAATGGCGAATTCCCCCTTTTCAGGAATCGGCGCCCCTTCCCTTCCTTCCAAACGGGCGGCCAGATCGGCCGCTCTTCCCACGACGATTTGTTCATGGATTTTTGTAAGTTCCCTGCCTAGACAGACCTGGCGATCGGGTTCGAGGCTGGCGATATCGGTAAGTAGCTTGGCGATCCTGAAAGGGGATTCGTACAAGAGGAAGGCCTCTTCCCTTGCGAGAAGCGCGGCGAGGCGCGCGCGGCGCCGCGCCGCCTTGGGGCTCGGAAAGCCATCGAAGAGCAGGCCTCGGCCGCCAAAGCCGGAAACGCTCACGAGGGTGGCGAAGGCCGAGGGACCGGGTATGGGAATGATGTCGTGCCCCGCCGCGCGCGCCTCGCGGACCAGGACGGCGCCGGGGTCCGACAGCCCAGGGGTGCCCGCGTCGGTGCAGTAGGCGACTTTCTTGCCAGCCGCGAGAAGCGAAACGATGCGGGCCGCGGCCCTCGCCTCGTCGTTCGCGTGACAGGAAATCAAGGGTTTCGATATGGCAAAATGACTGAGAAGCTTTAACGTGTGCCGGGTATCCTCGCAGGCGATCGTGTCCACGCTTTTCAGCGTTTCCAGGGCGCGAAGGGTGATGTCCCCGAGATTTCCAATCGGTGTCCCAACTATATACAATTCACCCATCGCCGACCTCTCCTCGCTTCAATCGGTTTCATTGTACAGAAGCGGCGCGGCTTGCGTAAGCCGTTTCGTAAGCGACGGGCCGCACTACCGTTTCGCCGCGAAACTTTCTGCGCGCCCCGCGAAGCTCGACAAAGCCAAAGAATGCGGGTATTGTAGATTCATGACAGAAGGTACGACAAAGCGTCAGATATTTCTCCTCTTTTTCATCGCTCTCTTCCTTCTCGTGGCCAGGCTCTTCTATCCCTTCATGACGATCATACTATGGTCGGGACTGATCTATGCCTTCCTCGAGCCGCTCTTTGAGCGCGTAACGCGCTCTTTTAAGCATGACTCGCTTTCAAAGAAGAAACGCCCCTTGCTGGAGAATATCCTGGCTGGAGTTTTTTCCGTGCTTGGAGTCCTCATCTTCGTCGTACCCTTTACCTTTCTTTTCATCGCCCTTCTCAAACAGGTCGTCGATCTCTCCGGCTCGATCATACGAATCATCGAGAGCAATCCGGACACCTTCTCCCTCAGTCACACGAGTCCCATTGGAGGATTCATCTACAGGGTTTCGGCCGGCTCGATCGACTTGAGCGGTATCGATGTCGTCCATGAGCTAAAAGGATTCCTCATGTCCAGCTCGAGCAGGATCATCGGATTCTCGGGAACGATCCTCAAGAACGCCGTCTCCCTCGTTACGACGCTGGCTTTCATGATCTTCACGCTTTTCTTTCTTCTCGTCGATGGCAGGCACCTGGCGTCTCTCGTGGTCTCCGCCGTGCCGATTGAAAGCACCTACACAAAAATGTTCATGCAGAAGATGAACGATTCGGGGCGCCAGCTCATTCTTGGTTTTTTCCTTGTGGCGATGTATCAGGGCGCGGTAATGTTCATCCTCGCCTTGATCTTCGGATTGAGGAGTTCCCTTGTCCTGGCGGCGCTCACTGCCGTGGCATCCTTTATTCCCATGGTGGGGACTTCGCTCGTATGGGTTCCCATATCTCTCTATATAGGGCTAACGGGAGAGATAGGCAGGGCGATAACCTTTTTTGTCCTGGCAGCCTTCTTTGTCTCGTTCACCGACAATTTCCTCAGGCCCTTGGTACTGGGAGAAAGGCTGAGGATACACCCCCTTCTCATCTTCTTCGCCATTGTCGGGGGATTGAATCTTTTCGGTTTCAACGGGCTCATATTGGGACCGCTCATCGTCATCATTTTCTTCGCTGCCGTCGAGCTCTACGATCAGATCGATCAGGTCAAGGCAGTCAACCCCGGAAGCGACAAGGAAAGTTCCTCGTAGAAGGAATCGGCCACGGGAATGCCCCCGGCCGTTTTCCCTATGCCGCATTCGGGCTTTTCCTTGCTATGGAAGTCCGAGCCAGCCGTCACCAGGAAGCCTCTCTCCCTGGCCATTCTCTCGAGGATCCGGCACTGCCCCAGTTTCGCCGCTGGATGATAGGCCTCAATCCCATCCACACCAGCCTCCTTCCATTCGTCCATGAGGGCAGCGAGCCGCGGCTTGCTGACGAACAGCGAATAAGGATGCGCCACGACAGCGATTCCGCCAGCGGCCTTTATCAGGTTGAGCGCCTTGGCAAAGGCGAGGCAATCCTTGGGCAGATAGAAGGGTTTCCCCTTGCCGAGAAAGCGATCGAAGGCTTCCTGCTTGGTGCGCACGATCTTGCGGCGCAGGAGGGCATCCGCAAGATGCGGCCTGCCGATGCGTTCGGTACCGGCGATCCGGGCGATTTCATCGAGATCGATGGCGATGCCATCGCTTTTGAGGAGTTCCACGATGCGCTGGTTCCTCTCATTCCTCGCTCCCGCCAGAAGGGAGAGCGCATCCAGGAGCCTGGCATTCTTCTCGTCGATTCCCAGGCCAAGAAGGTGGAATTCCCCCGGATCGAATTCGATTTCGATTTCCACGCCGGCGATGAACGAGAGCGAAAGATCGGAGGCGCGGCCCCGGGCCTCGGCTACCCCCGCTACCGTATCGTGGTCGGTGAGGGCTATGGCCTTCAGTCCCTGTTTTTTCGCGTGGCCCATGAGTTCGGAAGGCGAAAAGCTGCCGTCCGAGGCGGTCGAATGGGTGTGAAGGTCTATCATGCTTGAAGCGAGAGCCTTTCTCCCCGCTCACCGAATCCGAGAACGGGGAGCGGCTGAAAGAGAGCCCCCGATACGATACGCATGAAGCGAAGAATACTTTCGTCGGATATGGCGCGAACCCAGGGCTCGATCGGAGCGCGCGCGAGCGTATAGAGGTGGATGGCCTCGATCGCGGCGCCGGCTTCCAGCATGGAATTCACTCTGGAGGCGTAAGCCAGGGCTTCTGGTCTTTCCGGAGCCTTTCCGCGCATACCGCATAGCATCGTCTGCAGTATTGTCGGCGTTTCGCGGGAGAATTCAGCCAGAGCCCCCGTTATCACATCGAGATCGAAGCCAGAGCGCGACATGGCGGCAAAGCCCTCCTGGTCGCCCGCGTCGAGCTTTGCCCAGATCTTGAGCGGCTCCCTGCGCGCGAAAGCCGCCAGGCGCCGGCAAATTTCCCTATCAAGGAATCCGGTGGCGTTGGTTATGATGACGATGGGAGCTGAGCCCGCGCTGTCGCTATGCCTGTGCCGTGCCTCCGCGCAAAGTTCGAGGGCTTCCCATAGGTGGGTCGAAAGGGTCGGCTCACCGTTGCCGGAAACACAGAGATCGCGGACAGGCTGCGGCGCCCAGGATTCCTTGTATTCGTCGAGGAAAAACGCGTCCAGCCGCGCCTCGAGGTCTTCGGCCGCGAATTCCCTCTTTCCTTCGAAAGGCCTCACCTCACAGTAGGGGCAATCGAAATTGCAGCGCTTGCGGTCGGGGAAGAGATTTATCCCCACCGAAAGGCCGCCAGAGCGTCTCGAAACGACAGGGTAGATAAGCGAGGATTGATCGGCTCCTCTGTCGTGAACGGAAATGACGTGTTCATCCATAGGTATGCTTCATAGTAGCGCTGAAATGAAAGATTATGCAATATTCGCCGAGTTTACGCGGGGATATTGACATGAATATCAAAATCGTGTTTTTATTCCCCCATGAATGGCACCATCAGTGCAACGAACGGGTTTATCACCCTCCATCATCACCACGGTCATCATCTCGGAAGGCCGGGGTCGCGTAGGGCTTAATCCCATTCGAGGATAAAGCATGCTATGAGAAACGCCGGCTCGCAAAAAGCCGGCGTTTTTATTTGGAGGACCGCGGATGACCGTGGTTTCCCTGAAGAAGCCCCGGCCACAAAAAGCGGGCGCGGCACAAGGGAGACTGAAATGGACAAGGCGGAGACGTTTTTGAGGATCGGACTTCCCAAGGGAAGGATGCAGGGCAAGGTAATCCAGCTATTGAGCGATGCCGGACTCCCTGTCAACGCCGACGAGAGGGAATATCGCCCCAAGATCGGCAATGGTTCGCCCTACACGATCGGATCTTCGACGATACAATACGAAGCCAAACTTTTAAAACCCCAAAACATCGTCGAAATGCTCGCCTCGGGAAGCCGCGATGTTGGCTTCGCCGGCGCCGACTGGGTCAAGGAACTCGATGTCGACCTGGTCGAGCTGCTCGATACCGGCATGGATCCCGTCAGCGTGGTCGCGGCGGCCCCTGAAGCGCTCATATCGCGGATAGGAAGCCTTAAGGCGCCCAAAACCCCCTGGCTCGAGGCATGCGGAAGAGCTCCCGTGATCGCTTCGGAGTATGAAAAAATAGCCCGCGCCTGGATGAGGAAAAACATTCCCGGAGCGGATTTCATACGATCCTATGGGGCGACCGAAGTATTTCCTCCCGAGGACGCCGACCTCATCGTCGACAACTGCGCGACGGGCGGAACCTTGCGCGCCAACGGCCTCGTCATCATCGACACTATCATGAAAAGTTCCACCCGCCTCTACGCCTCCAAGAAGGCCATGGAAAATCCGGCGAAGCGAGAGGCCGCGGCGGCCCTCGTCCTCATCCTGCGCTCGGTGATCGAAGCTCGCCGGCGGGTCATGCTCGAGGTGAACGTTTCCGCCGCCGATCTCGAATCGGTGATCAGTATCCTGCCCTGCCTACGCTCCCCGACACTATCGCCCCTCGAAGGCGGGAAGGATTTCGCCGTGCGTGTCGCTGCCCCGCGCGATCAGCTCGCCGCCCTCATCCCCGAAATCAAGCGCAGGGGTGGCACGGATATCGTCGTCACCCAGCTCAGCCAGCTCGTGCCATGAGTGGAAGTCTGAAAATGGAAAGAACGGACTGGCTCAAGATCGACGCCAACGAAGGACGCTGCATTTTAAGCGAAGAACAGCTGGGCCGCGTGCTGTCTCCAGAAGTCGCCCGCCGATACCCAAGGGCCGATCTTCTGGAAAAAGACCTCGCCGCCTACTTCGGCGTGGAAGAAAACCAAGTCATCGCGACAGCCGGAGCCGATGACGCTATAGAAAGGGCTTTCAGGGCTTTGGCGGGTCCGGGCTCCAAAATCCTCACCACGGTGCCGGGGTTCGTCGAATTCCTCGACGCCGCGAAGCGGACAAAGGCGACCTTCGTTCCGGTCCGCAGGGAGCCCTTATCGGTCTTCCCCGCGGAAAAATTCTGCTCGCTCATCGCGTCCGAAAAGCCGGTGCTGGCGATAGTCGCCACGCCCGACAATCCGGCGGGCACTATGCTCGGCATCGATGACTTCAGGAAGATAGCTCGAGCCTGCGAGGCCCAGGGCTCCATTTTCCTCCTTGACGTCACCTATATCGATTTTGCCGATGACACCTCGATATTCAAAGAAGCGTTGGGGACGCCGGGAGTCCTCCTCACGGGAAGTTTTTCCAAATCCCGGGGTCTCGCCGGTTTCAGGGCGGGTTGGGGTATGACGGGCAAGGCTGCGACTGGCCTTATCAATAGCATGAGGGAAGCCGGCCCCCCCTTCTCTCTCTCCTCGCCGGCCATCGAAGCGGCCCGGCTAGCCCTGTCTGAAGGCAGAGCGGGCTATGCGGGCTTTGTGAAACGGATTGCCGAAGAGAGGACTATTCTCGAAGCAGTGCTCTCCGGAATGGGTGCCAGGACCTGGTCCTCCCAGGCCAACTTCGTGAGCGCCCTCGTACCGGACGCTGAAGCCTTCGTTCTAGCCCTCAGGGCGCGGGGAATTCTCATCCGATACTGGCCCGGCAATCCTGACGCGAAGAATCTCGTGCGCATTACCTGTCCCGGAGAGGAACTATCCTTCGAAAGACTCAAATCGGCGCTCGCGCGCATGGAGGCACTATCGTGGAATTGATGAAAAATCAGACATCCTCAACCATCGAAAAGCAGATGTATGTCACGGTTTCAAGGGAAAGCAAAGAGACAAAGATACTGGTTGAGCTGGGTCTCTTCCCTGGTCCCTCGACGATCGCTTCCGGCCTCGGCTTTCTCGACCACCTGCTGAACAGCCTCGCCCACCACGCCGGCTGGTCTTTATCCCTCACCTGCGAAGGTGATTTGGAAATCGACGATCACCACAGCGCCGAGGACTGCGCGATCACCCTCGGAGTGGCGTTGAAGGAGGCGGTAGCCGCGCGAGGAACGATCAGGCGATTCGGTTATGCCTACGCCCCGCTCGACGAATCGCTCGCCAGGGCGGTGATCGATATCTCCGGGCGCCCCTGGTGCGAGGCTGAACTTGGCCTTGAGCGGGATATGATCGGCGACCTTGCTTCGGAAAATGTGGGGCACTTTCTTTCAAGCTTCGCGTCCAACGCCGGGATCACGCTTCATGTCGATGTGCTTCGGGGCTCCAACGATCATCACAAGGCCGAAGC
>Ga0172375_10007890_pt1 | contig 14469 bp, 12 predicted proteins | sample LakKiv1m_FD_114537 | JGI IMG/M metagenome (GOLD analysis project Ga0172375, IMG submission 114537) | Freshwater microbial communities from Kabuno Bay, South-Kivu, Congo - kab_092012_11.1m | ecosystem: Environmental > Aquatic > Freshwater > Lake | place: Democratic Republic of the Congo... | reverse complement strand
CCCAGGCAGCCGAACCTGCACGCCTTGCCGCTTCCGGCGACAAGATCAGCCGCTGCGCAATCCGCAATCCCGTTATAGGAACCCGCCCGGATTGCCACGTCATCGTTTCCGCCGCACAGGATAATGGCCACTTTGCGTTCGGCCGCCACCGCCTCCACGCCCATGAAAGCCGCCAGTTTGCGCGCCGATTCGTTTCCGCCCGGACCGCAGAGATTAACTGCGGCGCTGTTAAGAACAACAGCCTTGGCGTATTCTGCGCAGCCGGTAAAGTTGCAACCGCCGCAATTCGCGCCGGGCAGCATGCCGAGCGCCTCTCCGATTCTGGGATTCTCATGCACGGCAAGGTACCGTGCCGCGATGGAAAGAATCGCCGCGCACACAAGACCTATCAGGCCGATTATCCCAGTTTGAATAAGAATATCCGTCATTCCAGAATCCTCTTCCTACATTTTCACCAAACCGGCAAAACCCATGAAAGCGAGACTCAGCAGGCCGGCCGTCACCAGCGCAATTGCAACACCCCTGAAAGCCGCGGGCGGATTGGACCGGGCGATTTTCTCGCGCAAGCCGGTGAATATTATCAACGCCATGGCGAACCCGACTGCCGCTCCAAACCCGAAGGCTATGCTCTGCAGGAAATTGTACTCCTTCTTGATATTGAGCACGGCCACGCCGAGCACGGCGCAATTGGTGGTTATAAGGGGCAGGAAGATTCCAAGCGCCTTGTGCAAACCGGGGCTGAATTTCTTGAGAACCAACTCCACGAATTGCACGAAAGTCGCAATCAGCAGGATAAACGCAATGGTTTGCAGGTATTCCGCATTAAGAGGTTTGAGTACCCATTCATGCATTGCCCAGGTTACACCGGAGGCGCAGGTCATGACGAATATTACCGCCGCTCCCATCCCCGACGCGGTCTTTAGATCGCGTGACACCCCCAGGAACGGGCATATCCCGAGAAACCGGGTAAGTACGAAATTATTGACCAGGACCGCGCCAATAATGAGTAAAATGAACTCTTTCACAGCCGACTCCAGTGACAATGCCGATGCTATGCCTTTCTTCAGGCACAAAACCGATCACTTATACCGAAGTCAGGCAGATAAGGCAACTGGGAAACTGCTATTTGGCGAAGACGAATATGAACGCCATGACAAATATGGCGACCGATTCGATAATGCCCAATGCAAGCAGGTAGTTGGTGAATCCCTGTCCGGTTTCGGCAAAGGCGTCCGCGGCGCAGGCCGCTATTTTGCCCTGAGCAATGGATGAGAGCGCAATCGCCAACCCGCCGAACAGGCCCCATGCCATCAGTTCCGGGAAGTTTTTTGCGCCGCTTGTGGCCAGGCTGCGCAGTGTCATCATGGCGATCAGGCCGTAAAACGTCTGGGTAATCGGTGCGCCCACGAAAATTACCATTTGCATCAAGGGCGCGGGCCTGTTGGCGGCAAAGCATTTCTTCCATGCCCCTATGGCCGCCATGCCGGCGATGCCTATTCCTATGGCGGATCCTATCGCCGAAATTGCCAGCGCCATTGCCGCGCCAAAAACGCCAAGCGAACTCACTGTTTGCGGTGTCATTTTATCTCCTTGTCCATCGGCATCCAAAGGAATGCCATTTTTTCTAATTTGTTTTCAATCCTTTTTTTCGTGCAAATGGCATGTATGGCGAACCGGACCATTCAAGGCCCAGGTGCATCGAAAATTCCAAGGCATTAAGCCTGATTCCATGAACCAGCACGCTTATGGAGGACAGAAATATATTCAGGGCATGGGTGCCGAACAGCACAATGGCGGCGATTATACCGGGTATGACCCCGTTGAAACCGATCGTATCCACGGCTATTGTGTAGAACGCCCTTTCAAACTGCAGGGATGCCAGGCCCAGGGCGAACAGCCGCAGGTAAGACAGGATATCGCCGAAGCCTGACGCCAGACTCAGGGGAAACATCATAAAATTCGGCCATTCCGTTTTCAATTTGGAAAGCGGTATCATGAACAGCACTACAAGGAGTATACCTGCGATACCAACCGGTCCCCAGTATGAAGGAATGGGCACGTTCAGCAGCATGTTCCTGGCCAGGAAGAAAAGCGTCCACACCGTTATTGCCCAGCCAAGCTGGGACAACGCCACAGTGCTGTTTCGCATGCGAATTACATTCCACAAGTGCGCGATGGTGAGGTGTATCGCCCCTATCAGGAAGCAAAGCAGCATCACGTTTGAATCATTCGCAAGCCAGGGGACCTGCATGCCGCGGAGCGGGGCGGGAAGTACATCCGTCGGCACGCCGAAGTAAACGCCGGTCATGATTCCCCAGGCTATGGTTGCCACGCTGAAAATCGTAAGCAGGAGAAACGGATCCCTCGGAGCGGTCCTGAACTTCCGCCAGGCCAGCATGGTGGCCAGCAGGTATATCGCGCCGTAGCCGGCGTCGCCCATGATCATTCCGAAGAAAATGCTTATGAACAGCAGAAAAAAAACGCTGACGTCCAGTTCCCTGTATCCCGGCAGTATTTTTACAAGATTGAACAAGGATTCGATTGGCCGGACAAATGCCGGGTTCCGGATTTTCACAGGCACAGGATCGGTTTCCGCTGGATCACCCACCAGGAGACCCCATCCGTTGCCGGGAACTGCCGCTTCGATACGGCTGACGGTATCCACGGGACAGTAGCCCTGGACGTATGCCACCATCGAGGCCCGCCCCGCGCCGGCCCGCGCTTTTGCGAACGACAGACGTTCTTCCAGCGATTCGATATGCAAACCGATGGATTCGGCCTGGCCCGCCAGTGATTTAAGCCGGCTTTCGCACGAGGCGGATTCCTTCTTCGCCGCCTCAAGATCGGCTCGCGCAGCGGAAAGACTGCGCGCCGGCAACGACAACTCCGTCGCGGAAAGCTCAACCCGTTTCGTAGAAACAGCGGCGATATATCCGTCGGTCTTCAACGGGATCAAGACCACGTCGTCCGGAAGCCGGACATGGCGGCTTTTGCCGATGAAAAAGAACTGAACGATAATCCCGCGATTGCCCAGCCGACGCACAGCTTCAGGATCAAAATCGCCCATCGGGGCAATTGAGGAGATTTCGCGCGAAAGCATGTTTTCGCGGTCCTGCAACTCCTTTTTCCGCCGGATAATGTCCTGTGTTTCGGCAATGATCGCATCTGCGGTCATGACTGCGGGACCGCCGGTTTGTTTCCTGTCGCGGCTTGTTTTCAGGGCTATTCGCACCTGTTCCGACTGCCGGATTAGCGCTGAAGCGGCGGCAACGTCCGGATTTTCCGACCGGTCAACCGCCGCAAGATGAAGCACTCCGAGGTCGGCAAGCCGGTCCAGCGCGGACTCGAGTTCCGCCGCAAGGCACACCACCGTGACTTTTTTCATCGGCACTATCATTTACGCCGCCTCGTTGTCGTAGCCGGCCATCAGCCGCTTCGCAATTTTAGCCCTGGCAACGGACGCGGTCTGTTCGTCGCCCAGGAATATCCTAATCGCCCTGATGTTGTCCCTGCATTCGGGAATTTTCACCTTTTCAAAGAGGTTAACCCTTTGTGTCGTAATCCTCAGTTCCCGGCCGATCAGGTCTTTCTGTTTGAGCAGGACGGCTTTCTTCGCGCGCAATTGCGCAAGCTGCCGGATTGCGGCAATGCCCGCATCCGTCCAGACGGGTGTTGCAAAGAGGTCCACATCGGCGCACTCGAATTCAATGTCTTTGAAAACCGGGATCGTCACGCCGGCGATATTCGCTTCATTAACATGCACTTTCTTGAGCGACAGCAATTTCTCCAGCTTGAATGGTTCCGAAAACAAGGCTGCCCACGGCTCCATTGACGAAATCAGCGCAGCCTCGTCGTTTTCCTGCTGCCGGACCTGGTGATCGATGGAAAGCATTTCCGCCTGCAGTTGCTGTTTCTTGAGCTGCAGCATCGGCAGGAACCGTTCATAACGAGTCAGCGCTTCACGCTGCGCTTTCAACTCGTTCTTCGTATGCTTGATTTTTGCCATTCGAAACGCCGTCCGTTGATGTTTCCCGCCGTCGGGTTATTTCACCGCGGCCGCAGCCCGGTTTTTCGGCCAGAACTTATCGATCATTTTCGTATGTATGCCGGTTTCCATGGGATCGAAACAGTCCGCCAGTATTTCCCATCCCAGGTCCAGGGCGCGTTCAAGCGGTATATTGACGGAGAGATCCATCATTTCCTTCTCGAACCTTGCTCCGTATTTGAGCAGCTTCATGTCCCACTCGCTCATCCTGAAGCCCATGGCCCGTTTTTCCAGCGATTCCCTGTAGGCGGCGAACAGTTGCACCATGTTGTTCATGATGGTCCGATGATCGTCCCTTGTCTTGCCGTTTACGAGCTGCTTGAGCCGGCTGAGGGATCCGAACGGCTCGATGCGGCCGTTACGCAAATAGAATTGTCCCTCGGTTATATAGCCCGTATTGTCCGGTACCGGATGGGTCTTGTCGTCGCCCGGCATTGTTGTGGCCGCGAGAACGGTGATGGATCCGGCGGATTCGAAATCCACAGCTTTTTCGTAGCGCGCTGCAAGCTGGCTGTAGAGATCGCCGGGATAGCCGCGGTTGGAGGGAATCTGTTCCATGGTGATCGCGATTTCCTTCATTGCGTCCGCGAAATTTGTCATGTCCGTCAGCAGCACGAGTACGCGTTTGCCCTTCAGGGCGAACTGTTCGGCGACCGCCAGGCTGAGGTCAGGCACCATCAGGCATTCCACCACGGGATCCGCGGCGGTGTGCACGAACATCACGGTGCGGGACAACGCGCCGCTTTCCTCGAGGGAATCGCGAAAGAAAAGGTAATCGTCGTGCTTCAGGCCCATTCCGCCCAGAATGATCACGTCCACCTCGGCCTGCAGCGCGATCCGCGCCAGGAGCGGGTTGTAAGGTTCACCGGCCCTGGCAAAAATCGGGAGCTTCTGCGATTCCACAAGGGTGTTGAAAATATCTATCATGGGAATGCCGGTACGGACCATCCGGCGGGGAATAATTCGCCTGGCCGGATTTACCGACGGTCCGGCGATTTCCACCAGATTGTCGCTGAGCGCCGGCGCCTTGTCCCGCGGTGCGCCGCCGCCGGTGAATACCCGGCCCAGAAGCGCATCCGAGAACGGCACCTGCATGGGATGTCCAAGGAATTTCACGCTTGCGTCAGTCGCTATGCCGCGCGATCCCGCAAACACCTGGAGGGAAACCTGTTCGCCTTTCAGCCCTATCACCTGCGCCAGCGAAGTGCCCCGGCGCGATGTCACTTCCGCCAGCTCCCTGTATTTCACGCCGCCGGCTTTCAGGTTGATAACGTTTCCAACTATGCTGTCAATACGATGGAAGACCCTAAGCATGCGTCGTCACCTCCGATACGGCCTGTTCCATCTGTGCCTGCAGTTTCCGGAATTCGTCGGAGCCCGCGGCCGCGCGGTTCCAGTCCCTGGTTAACTGCGTAATCCTGTGGAAAAACCTGCGGGTCGTATCCTTGTCGGCGAATTTCATTTCGGCGCGGAGTACCCCGGTGAGTACACAGAACACGTGGCGCTGGCGTTCCACCGGCGTAGCCTCGTCAACCGGGTCGTACGCATCCTGTTGCAGATAGACTGCGTCCAGGAACTCGCCTTTCAGATAAGTAATGAAGTCGGCAGCCGAAGTGCCCTCTTCGCCAACCACTTTCATCATCTGCCCGATCTCGTTGCCGCGCTTTATGAATTCCCGGGCCAGCTTGGCATCCGCAGCAGGCACAACGCTGTCATATTTGGACCAGCTGTCCAGCGGGTCCACGGCCGGATAGCGCCTGGCATCGGCCCGGGCGCCGGAAAGACCGTGAAAAGCGCCGACAACCTTCAGTGTGGACTGTGTGACAGGTTCGTCGAAATTACCGCCGGCCGGGCTGACCGTGCCGCCGACTGTAATGGTGCCGACCGTGCCGTCCTTGAGTTTAACCGCTCCGGCCCGTTCGTAGAAGTTTGCGATCACGGATTCGAGGTATGCGGGGAACGCTTCTTCGCCGGGTATTTCTTCCAGGCGGCCGGATGTTTCGCGGAGCGCCTGCGCCCAGCGGGACGTGGAGTCGGCCAGGAGCAGCACGTTCAATCCCATCATCCTGTAATATTCCGCGATTGTCATCGCGGTGTAGACCGACGCTTCCCTTGCCGCCACGGGCATGGAACTGGTGTTGCAGATGATCACTGTGCGGTCCATCAGCGATTTGCCAGTGCGCGGATCTTTCAGTGTCGGGAATTCACGGAGCGTTTCCACGACTTCGCCCGCCCGTTCGCCGCAGGCTGCGATAATGACGATGTCCACTTCGGCGTGCCTGCTGGTGATCTGCTGCAAAACCGTTTTTCCCGCGCCGAACGGGCCGGGAATGCAATAGGTTCCGCCGCGCGCGACCGGGAAGAACGTATCTATGATGCGTATTTTCGTTACCAGCGGATCCCGGGGCTTCAGGCGCTCGGAGTAGGCTCGGATGGGTATCTTTACCGGCCAGGACTGGACCATGGTCGCTTCATGCGTAATGCCTTTGCCGTCCTTGAGCCGGGCCATGACCGCGTCGGTCTTGTACTTGCCGGCGGCGGCGACGTTTTCAACGGTGCATGTTCCGGCAAGTTGAAACGGGGTCATTATCCGGTGTTTGAAAATTCCCTCGTTAACGAAACCCAGTTGCTCGCCGGCCGAGGTCCGATCGCCAGGTTTTACGGTCGGGGTGAACTCCCATTCCCGGTCGGCCGGCAATGCATCCATGTACACGCCGCGCTGCAGGAAGAATCCGCATTTTTCCGCCAGGCGGGGCAGGGGATTCTGCAATCCGTCGAAAATCTGCGAAAGAAGGCCCGGTCCGAGTTTTGCGGACAGAAGCTCTCCGGAAAATTCCACCTTGTCGCCGACCGTCAGGCCGGTTGTGCTCTCAAACACCTGCATGTCCGCGATATTACCGCGTATCCGAATGACTTCGCACATTAGCTTGATGTCGCCCAGCAGCGCATAAGCGACTTCATTTTGTGCAACAGCCCCGTCGAATTTCACGGAAAGCATATTCCCGTTGATGCCGGCTATTTGACCTTCAGCCATGGTAACTCCTCGATTCGTCCTTGTGCCGGCGGCGCAGTATTACACCGCAGGCTGTCCTGCCAGGGAATCGACGCGTTCGCGTCCCCTGGTCGTTTCCATTCCGGCCCAGCGTTCGGCTATGGCCAGTTTCAAACCGTATCCAAGTATCGCATTTGAAGAAAAAATGCCGGATCCCTGCAGCTCTTCGATCGTTTCCCATCGCAATCGATCCAGCGCCCGCTCCACTTCCATGGGATTCTTTTTCGCCATGGCGTCGGACACCGCTTTTGCAACAAATACGTCCGCGGTGTCGGGTTGCCGTATGTACGGATCGGCTTTCCTGCCGAGGCGGGCGGCCCGTTCCCGCGCTGCGGCATTGCGCAATGCGGTTTCGCGCCGGGTCCAGCGTTCGGAAAACCCGTGGCCTGCCGCGTTACCCTGCGTCAGGAGCGCACGCATTGCCGTCATGTCGCGAGCGGACAGATGCTGCTCGCAAAGCCCCAGGAATCGCTCTACCGACAGGGCCGGGGGGCGATCGAACATCAACATCGGCAAAGTTGCGGCAAAGTAATAATAGTTCATTGAACGCCAATCGTACCCGGCATCAGCGACTGCCCGCAGCACGGATGATCTCGGCAAGATATGGCCTTACCAGCTTGCCGAGAGCATCGGCGATCGCCTCGCCGGAAAAATCGTGCTGCACATTGCCGCCCGCCATGGAAATCTTCAGGCCTGACACCACTTCGTTGTCGCTGCGCAAAACCAGTCCGCCGGCCGCGGCTTTCCTCAATTCCGCGACAAAATAATCCCGGAGCTTTTCTTCATCGCTCCGGCTGGCCAGTATTTCCACATTTCCGGTTTTTTGCGCGGATTGCAGGTAATTTTCGACCATTTTCACTATAATGGCCTTGAGCGTATCAGTGGAAAGAGCCTCGCGCGTTTTCGAGGCCACAAGGCCTTGGAGAGAAAGGCTGACCGCATTTTCCACCGACAAAATAACATCGCGCGCAGCCTGTTCAAGGGCCTTGCGTCCGCGTTCGGTCATTAACTGGGTATCCTGCTCGGCCTTTTCAATGGACCGGCGTGCCCGGGCTTCGGCGTCCTTAATGATCGCCGCCGCCCTTGCTTCGGCCGCGGTAACTATTGCGGCCGCCTTTGCGTCAGCTTTCTCTACCCCGTCTTTTTGAATTCGTTCCAGCAAATGTTGCAGTTCTTCAGCCATGATTTGCACCTGTCTTGTTGTTGCAAACAAAAAAGATTGGCGCATGATATTACACCCGCTTAATTCCGGACAAGATATTTCGGTCGGTTTCGGCCGGAAAACCTTTTCTGTTGCGTAAATAGTCCGCTGCGGGTTACTATGAAATACTCATGGATGTGTCAGCCAAATGTACTATTTGCGGCTCGGAAGTGAAGGTTTCCGAGTTTGCCGACGCGAGTTTGCTTAAATGTTCGACTTGCGGCGGGCAAATGGCCATGGATAAACACAGCGCCCCTCGCAAGGCTCCGACGGTTATCAAGAAGAAAATCGAAAATCCGTCCACTGAAACGTCCGATGCAGATCCGTCCACCGTCAAAAGACCGCGTTTCCGGAAGAAACGCCAGTCCAGGCTGGTGCGTATAGCTAAATTCGAGATCTCGAGCTACGTCTTGAGCTGGTTTCTGTTCCTCCTCCTCGCTCCCGCCATGTTCTACCTGCGATTCGGCGATATTATCCAGGATCCGTTGTTGTTCGATGATGTAAAGGCCTTCGGAATGGTGGCAATTATAATCCTGTACATAGTAGTGGTGCTGGAGGCCGTCAAGAATGAGCTGTTCGACGGCATGCTGTGTTTCTTTGTATGGCCATACGGGCTGTATTACCTGTTCATCAAGTCGGATTCTTTCTTCCTGCGCGCTCTTTTTGCAGCAGCCGCCGTGGGCTTCGGTTATGACTTCAGCATGGCTGCTTACGACAAGGGACTGGAATTTTACCGCTGGGCGACGTACATGATCAACGAAGGCGCGCTGAAGTAGTCCAAACGCCGGTTGATCCTTTAAGGGCCAGTAGTCAGAATTCAGGAGCAGAAGCGGAGAGGCACAGCAACGCCTTCGCGGAGGTTTGCGGTTTTTGCAGGGCGCGACCTTGCTTGCCACGGCGTAGCTCCGAAGGAGCGGAGACCGGCTTGCCGCCGGTTAGGGCCACAATCCGATTATTTGCACTTGGCCTGAGCCTTACTTCGCCGCTAACGCGGCTACGAAAGGCAAGGCAAGCTCAGGCCCTACAAAAGTGTAAAGACAACAGTGTTTGGAGTTGCCGTAGCGAGGACAGGAGCCGGACCGTATGTGGCCGGGTTTTGCGGCCTGAGCTTTACTTCGCCGCTATCGCGGCTACGGAAGGCAAGCAAGCCAAGGCCCTACGGCAGCCGCCTTCTGCCTTCAGGCTGGAATCGCGTGTTCGATCCAGGACAGGATGTGAGCAGCAACCCGTTTCTTGGTCATTAACGGCAATTCCCGCATTGCGCCGCCGGCTTCGATAAAAGTCACCCTGTTGGTATCGACTTCAAAACCGGAATCGGCGCGGGACACGTCGTTGGCAACGATCAAATCCATTTTTTTTGCGGACAGTTTTCGGCGGGCCTCTGGCACCGGATTACCGGTTTCCGCGGCAAAGCCCACAACGATCCTCCGCCCTCCGATCCGGGCAACCCGTGCCAGAATATCCGGCGTGCGTTGAAGATGCAGGGTGGGGGCGGTCGCGTGCTTCTTGAGTTTCTTCCGCGCCGCGCATAGGGGACGCCAGTCCGATACCGCCGCGGCCATTACCAGCGCGTCGCAGTGCCGCACATGGCCAAGCACGGCTGTTAGCATTTCAGCCGCGGTCGTCACACGCACTGTTTTTATCCCGCGCGGCGGCCTGCAAGCGGTTGGCCCGGTGATCAGCACCACATCATGGCCGCGGGCCTTTGCAGCGGCAGCCACGGCATATCCCATCTTCCCGGATGAACGATTGCTGAGAAACCGCACGGGGTCTATCGGTTCCCGGGTCGGTCCGGCTGTAACCAGAATATTCACTTGTTGTCCTTGTCCAACTGGCTTCTGCGGTCGTAGAACTGATCCGCAAGCGTCCTGATGCGAGTGGAGGTCGGGTAATTTTCCGCGGAAGACGCGGCCTGGAATCCCTGCAGCAGCTTTTTCTGCTGGCTCGACAATCGAACCGGGATTTCAACCTCGATTTTGACGTGCATGTCGCCCCTGCCGTAATCGTTGAGCTTGGGCATGCCGCGATTGCGAATCCTGAATACCTTGCCGGATTCCGTGCCCGGAGGGATTTTCAGCTTTGCGTATCCGTCCAGGGTTGGCGCCTCGATTTCACCGCCAAGAGTGGTGATATCGAAAGGAACGGGCACAACACAGAGAATGTCATCCTCATGCCTGTCGAAGAGCTCGTGCTGCCGCACATGGAGTATAACGTAAAGATCGCCGGCCGGCCCACCGCGCAATCCCGGCTCGCCCTTGCCGGCCAGCCGGAGTCGAGCGCCGGTATCCACCCCGCGCGGAATGCGCAGCGTGACGCGCTTGCGATTCTTCACGCGTCCGGCGCCATCGCACGTCCGGCAGGGGTTAATGATAACCTGCCCGGTTCCGCCGCAAATAGGACAGGTCTGCCGCATTTGGAAAAAGCCTCCACCCGATATGGTCACACCGCGTCCTCCGCATTGCTTGCAGGTTTGTTTCTGCGTGCCGGGCGCCGCTCCGGAACCGTGGCAATCGGTACACTCTTCCGCTACCGGGAGGGCGATCTCCCGTTCCGATCCGTACGCTGCTTCCTCGAGATCGATTTCAAGATCGAAGCGCAAATCCGATCCCTGCTGCGGGCCGGTTCCAGCGGAACGTCTTTGTCCGCTGAACAGGTTCTCGAACATCGAACCTCCTCCGCCGCCTTCTCCTCCGAAAAACGTGCCGAGAATGTCTTCTATATCGGAGTAATGAGTGAAATCTCTCGAGAAATCAAAACCGCCCGGCCCGAAGGACGATTTCATCCCTGCATGGCCGTACTGGTTGTATTGCTGGCGTTTGTTTTCGTCGCCCAGAACCTCATAAGCCTCGGAAAGTTCTTTAAATTTTTCCTCGGCGGCCTTGTTGTTCGGATTGCGGTCAGGGTGGTACTTCATGGCCAACTTGCGATACGCTTTGCGTATATCGTCGGCCGATGCTTCCCTGCTTATTTCCATCACTTCGTAGTAATCACGTTTTGTAGCCACGGTTTACTCCTCAACCTGCTGCGACTTTCCGGCGCTTGCATCATTCTGTGGAGAAGCGGCCGGCCCGCTTGAAACCACCACTTGCGCCGGCCTCAGCAAATTGTCGCCCGAGAAATAGCCCTTGCGCAGCTCAGTCGTGATAATGCCTTCCGGCGCCTTGTCGTCGGGAATATGCTGGATGGCGTCGTGCCGGGCCGGATCGAACCGCTCGCCGGTTGTCTTGATGGCCTTGACGCCGAATTTGCCCAGAGCGACCGACATTTGCTCGCAGGCCATCTGGTAACCGTTTGTGAAAACGCTGTCGGCATTGTGTTTCTTCGCGGATTCGAGACCGCGCTCCAGGCTGTCGAGTACCGGCAGCAATTCCAGCAGGATTTCATCGGACACCCTTCGTGAAATCTCGTTTCTTTCACGTGCCGCCCTTTTTCGGAGATTATCAAGGTCGGCCAGGGTTCGCAGGAGGCGGTCCTGCAGTTCAGCCTCGCGATGGGTGGGTTTGTGCTCTTTCTCGTGGCGTGTATCGTGTTTCTTATGTTCCGGCTTGGCTACATGGGGATGCGCTCCGGCATCCGGGGCATGATCCGACTGAGCTGCGGCAGGAGCGGATTCCGGCGCTTCGGCTGCAGGCGTTGCAGTGGGTTCCGTACTCTCGTTCGCTTTTATGGTTATAGATTGTTGTTTCACTGGCTATGACTCTCCGGTGTTCCGCACGCGTCCGGCCAAGGGTATAATCGGGAACCATCGGGTACGGAACGGCGCATATTATTTTGCCGTATCGCGGCGTAATTCATCTTGCGCTTCCTGGCGTTTCCCGCGAAACGGCAGATATGTTCTTCATGTCGAAAAACGGGTGTTACGGTAACAACCGGCCCGGCCAAAGTCCACTCTTTTCGTATGTGTAAGAACCGATTGACAAGAACGGCGCCGCGGCGGATAGTTTTGCGCATATGCATCTTTCATCCGTCGGTTGTCATATAACCACGCCCGGACATATCGCGAATCCGGTTATGCGCCTTGATCGGGACTGGGAATTCAGGCGCGGTTCCCCTGTCAGGGGCTGGAAAGAAGGCGCGAACGTCACTGACGTCGAAAAAGTCGATTTGCCTCATTGCTGGAACGAGAAGGAAGAATTCCAGGAGGGGGTCGCGTATTATCGGGGACCGGGCGCATACCGGATGGCGTTCAAGCCCGATGCGAGCCTTGTTCCGGACAGGGCCGGCGCCTGGCTGCTGGAATCCGAAGGATTTTACGGCACTGGCGAGGTGTGGCTGAACAACAGCAAGATTGCGGATGTGGACGGGGAATACCTTGGCTTCAGCCTGGATGTTTCGGGCAAACTGAATCCATCCGGCGAAAACCTTCTTGCTGTTGTCCTCACCAACCGGTGCGATTCCCATGTCCTGCCGGGTATCGCCATGCCGGATTTCCTTCTTTATGGAGGATTGACCGGCAGGGTGGCCCTCAGGCATGCGCCGGAAACGCGTCTGGAAAAGAATTCCTGCCTGGTTACATACGGATCGGTGTTTGATCCTGCGGTTTCCGTGCGCGTCCTGTGCGAAGCGTATAACGGTTCATCCGGCGTACGTCGGCTGAAAATGCGCTGGCGAGTCATGGATCTGTCCGGCGCAGAATTGGCCTCGGCGGAATCCGGGGAGTTCCAGCTTGGCGCAGGAATGCGCGGGGGGCCCGGAACAACGGAGCTAAGTATTCCCCGGCCGCGTTTGTGGTGCCCGGACGATCCGCATCTGTACATTATCGCCTGCGACCTGGTTGAAGGCGGTGCGGTTATTGACGGATTGTCTGTCCGTACCGGCTTCAGATCCTGCGAATTTACCGCCGGCAGGGGATTCTTCCTGAATGGGCAGAAAGTTGAACTGAAAGGGTGTAACCGTCACGAGAGCATGCCCGGATTCGGTCGCGCGCTGCCGGACAGCATTCACAGGGAGGATGCGGCCCTGCTCAGGGAAACCGGCTGTAATCTTGTCCGGCTGTCCCATTATCCGCAGCATCCCGCTTTCCTGGATGCATGCGATGAACTTGGTCTGATGGTGTACTCCGAGATTGCCACATGGAAAAGCGTCACGATCGGCAAATGGCTGCGATCCGCCCGGCGGCAGATGGAACGCCTGGTGCGTAGGGATCGCAACCGCCCGTCCGTGATTCTCTGGGGCATGGGCAACGAATCACGGTCGTTGCGTGCATATCAGGAGCTGGGTCAGGTCATACGTGAATTCGATCCATCGCGGCCAACCATATACGCGGAGAATCACTACAAACGGGCGCGCAAGGAAGGAACAATCGGTCTTCCCGACGTGTGGGGATGCAATTACGAATTCGATACGCTGGAAGAAGGGCGGCAGGCCGCAAAGCTGGGCGTAACCCTTGTCACCGAATGCAGTAATTTGCCGACCACACAGCGTGGAAACCTTGTGGAGGAATTGAGGCAATGCGCGATCATCGCCGCCGACTGGCAGCGGATGGAAGGCCTTGATTACAACGCCGGCCATATCATCTGGTGTTTCAACGACTACTCCACGCTGCGCAAGGAAAGATACATGCGGTATTCAGGCATCTTCGACGCCTGGCGCCTTCCCAAACTTTCGCGGGCCATGTTGCAGGCCGCATATCTGCGTGAACCGTTTGTCCGGGCGCATGTGGACTGGGGCAAGGATAATCCCAATCGTATCAGGCAACTGTTCGTTTTCACCAACTGCGAGCATATCGAGGTGCTGCGCAACGGGAAAATCATACAGGAGAGCGACGCGCTGCGGCAGATAGCCTGGTCTGTGTTCTTCGAACCCGGCGAACTGGAAATACGCGGGACACGGGAAGGGAAAAGCGTTTCGCACAGGATACGTTCGCACGGGCCCGCGGTACGTCTTGAGATACAGGCTGAAAGAAACAGCCTGCCGGCTGCGGCACGTGAAACAACCGGGGTGCGCATAAAAGCTGTTGATGAAAACGGCGAAGCGTGCTCGAACTGGAACGGTACCGCGCGAATTACAGTTGCCGGTGCGGCACGGCAGCGAAACTTCAATCCCGGCAATCTGATTCCTGTTGCATGGGGCGAGGGTCGCGCTTTTATAACAGGTTCCGGTCAGGTCGGAACGGCATGCATCACCGCGGAATCCGCTCCCCTCGCTTCGGCGACTTGCGAGGTGGCATTT